>OLZR01000422.1_pt1 | contig 23227 bp, 26 predicted proteins | sample 1644421 | NCBI WGS metagenome assembly OLZR01 (sample SAMEA103958132, study PRJEB25191) | human gut metagenome | biome: human-associated habitat [ENVO:00009003]; feature: intestine environment [ENVO:2100002]; material: feces | place: Germany | collected 2013/2015 | reverse complement strand
GTCTTTTAGGGGATTTTGGAACAGGTGTCTAAAATCGATATGCCAGGAATAGAGTTTTGGAGATCCCAATTCTCAAGTTAAGGCTCAGTTAGGGCATATTTAGGGTACCTTTTAAGGCCTTTTATGGTATGTTAAGGTACCTTAATATAGCCTTCATATTATATAAGGATTAGCTTTTAGTGGCCTTTGGGATTATGGCCTTGGGCCTTCATAAGGCCCGGTATATTTATTTGCATATATAATATATTATATCTATATTTGCATAACGAAAGATAAATAATAAACCCTAAATAATAAACCATAAAACATTTAAGGCCATACTTAATTCTAAAGACTTCACCACTGCCCTGTAAATTATCTCCAAACACCGTTCAACCGAATTAGCACATCAATTCTCCCAGCAATAACCTCGTATGGTATATTGGGCAATCCAAATTTAGGTTATACCTAAAGAAATGAGTACCCACCGTAATCAATAACCTTATTAAGGAAGGTTTCATATTAAGTATGGGACCTGAAGGATTAGAGGTAGATAAAATCTAGCCTTGGCTAAGGCCTCCAATTATTATTTGCTCATATTATATAAATATATTATATTTGTAATGCAGTATAACAAATTAAATAGTTAAAATTATGAATTACTCGGTAAACTCTTTTAAGGTTTGTATTTATAAGGTTAATCCTGATAGTTGGATTATCAGGGCCTTGGAAAATAACGGATATAACCTCGATAACTGTCTCGAATTGGATTACCAGGCGGGGTTTATGGCAATCGAGGTATATAGGGATGATTTCGATTGGGTATGCGAACTCTTGGATTATACGGAGAACCCGGATAACACCAGGGAACAACTGCTCGGGTTTTATAACTATGCTCGGACAGAGTATAAGGACCTGGAAGGTTATCCGGAATATATTTAGGGTAGGGGGGGGAGTTGGCCCCCACCCATTTGCTTTCATATTTCTTTCTGTTAAGGCCTGCCAACTCAGGCCTTTTTTATTTATGAACTTATAAGGCCTTTAAGGATTCAATAAAGGTACCTTCTGGCACCCAATAAGGCCTTTTATAATAGGCTGTATTGGTAAGGCCTTATATCGCTTTTAGTGGCTTGGCTTATAGGCCTTTTATAATAGGCTGTATTGGTACCTAAGGGTGCCTTGCCAAAGGACCTTTACTAAATTTCCTTTCAATCGGAATTAAATGAAAGGTGTAATTTAATGCAAGCATAGGTATATCATAGAAGTTTATAATTAACAAGCTGGAGAATTAGTTATTTATAAAATAAAAATATTCTAGATTCCTGAGGACTAAGGCCGAAAATGAAGATGAACATTAAAGGCCTAACCCAAGGAGTTAAGGTATCTCGGGGTGCTAGCTAAGGCTAAGTTTTAATCCGACCTTATAACCAACAAACCATCATGCTAACAATAACCTTATAACCAACAAACCTTAAACCCCACTCCCCCCCAATTCCTTAATAGGCATAAATTATCGTAATTCGTTCTATTATAGGAAAAAATAATCAAAATTTATGTCTAAAAATTTGCATTAAAAAAAATTCAGTAGTATATTTGTAATACAGAAAAGAACAAAGCATTTTATTAACCTTTAATTTTTACTATTATGAAAGCAAATGAAATTTTAGCAATTGGTAATGAAATTTTTTCGACCAGCGAAAGAAAATCAATTTATCGCAAAGAAATCTTTGTAGAGTGTAAAACGGACAAAGAGAAAAAGAATTTGCGTATGAAATTGCGCAAGAAATTAGACGCTTTTATTGCCGAATTTATTGCAACCTCTAAAAATGAAGAAAAACGAAAAGCATTGAGAAAAGCGTGGCAAGAATATGCAAAGCAAGTATATATAAATTCTGCTTGCATTGTCGATGCAAATGCTAACACAGAAAAAAGGGACACGATTAAAAATTTCTTGCTTGCAATGAACGAAACCGAAAAGAAAAATAAATAAAGTTAAACCCCTTAAAATTTAATGTTATGTTACTTAATTTTCAAAATGTCGAGGATGTAAAAAAAGTATTAAACAACTTAACCTCATATGAAAAATTAGAATTAGCAAGTAATATTTATTTAGGTCGTAATCAATCTGATTTCATTGATAGCAAAGGAAATTTTTTTGAGGAGTTAAATAAAGAAACAGACATAGATAATTTCTATGAAGAATTAAATAATATTTTTATAAAAATTTATAACAATCATGAAAAGGTAGAAAAGTATTTAATTCGAAAATTACAAGAATCGTATAGATATTTTGATATAGATGAAAAAGATATAAATAAAATTGATTTACAATATTTAGACGACCGATGCGCTGAAATTTTCGAATATTAAAAATAAATAGGGGGCATAATATGTCCCCTATTTTTAATAAAATTTAATTTTGCGATAGGGACACCGTGTGCCTTTTTTACTGCCAGATGTTTTAGGCTCCTCGCATTAAAGGCTCCCATGAAGGGCCATAATTTTACTGCTAGCTCCAAAATAAACCCGGTGATAAAGCTCATAATAAGGGAATTGATCACTACCCCCCTTCCCCACACAAAATGAAGAACCTATCTAAAGGCTCTTCATAAAATTTTTCAGGATATTTTTATGGCTCCTATTATAAGGCTCTACCATTTACCTTAGCCTTCTGCTTGAAGTAAAACTTGGTTTCTACGAATAGATAAGGATATTCTTTATTCTCAGGGTCATATACTAAGGTATAATCTACTCCTCTAACGTTAGCTTTCATGTAATGAAACTTTCTCCAAGCTTCATCATTTAGATTCTTGATTATTTGTTCAAATGAACGTACTAGACCAATTCTTTTCCTTAGGTACTTCTTTGTTCTACATACTTCTTGATAAAACATTTCTTCTACTACTCCACCGGCTGCATAGAACTGACCCGGTGTATAAACTTTTACTGCCATATAATTGTGATTAAGATTCCCATATGTCAAATGGTTGGTCTGGTTTTGTAGAAATCATTAAATAGTACCCATCTCTTTTTACCCTTAATTTGGAGTAAGTTATTCCATATTTCTTATAGATACTAACCTCTGTTTCATTTAGTAAGTTTTCTATATTACCTTTAAGCTGTCCACTGAATTTTTGAGGATAGCCATTTATCATAGACTTTATCCCTCCACATAACCTGTCGGATATCAGGGAAGGAATATCCCCGTCTATAACTACCTTTTCTATGTAGGCATCCCATACCGGTATATCATTCTTTTGTTGATATGTTGCACTTGGTATGATTATATCTATATCAGTTCTTCTTATCGCCATGTCTGAATATAATTTTCATAGTTAAAAAGAATAATCCCATCACTACTGCTGGACTCATCATCCATATAAGGAATAAAACTCCATACCTTACTTTAGTGCTTGACCTTTTCAAAGGAGTTTCACTTATTACACTTCTGAGAAAGATACAGAAGATAAACCCTAAGATATACATGATGATAAGTGTATATCCGAACCAAATTGGTGGTGTTGATGTTAGCATACTATGTATGAAATTGTGATTAGACCTATAAAGCAGATGATGAATGTTTGAAAGGCTTCTTTTTTGCCATTTTCCCAGGATTCATTGCCTTCATACTCTTTGTTTATTCCTTTCCAAGCTTTGCTAAGTACTCCTGCATCTGAAATCCCATTGTCTATAACCCTTATAAAGTGATTTGTTATAAGGAATCTTATCATGAAACGTATCATTTTTCTTCCAGTTTTTCAAGTATACGACTTAGTTTATTAGCTGCATATCTAACAATTTCTGGATTTTCTATCCCTTTGTTGTTGATCAGAGTCAATTTCTCCAAATTTCTGGTTAAAAGTCTCTGTGCCATGAGATTTTTATACTTTTCCTCATTAAAAGGTTCAACTTTATATGTTGAATTCAGTGGATGAAGAGTTCTATCTGTCTTTATTCCATTTTCTAGGGTATAAATCCCCTTATTTCGGTCAACAATTTTGGTCTTTTCAAAAAATGCAGTGCCAGTTACCAGTAGTAAATCTCCAACTTTCATATAGTTTTGATATTAAATTTGCATATTATAGTAGTCTTTAGCAAGACCATCCGGTATATATTAAACAAATCTATTTTCAATGAATGTACTTGGTATCTGTGGAGCGCAAGGAGCGCTTCTTTTCGAGTTTAAAGATCATCTTGTAGCTAATGTTGAACCAAGAGCTGTATTCCATTCCAAAGGAGAACTACAATGGAAGCTTAATTTTGGTGATATTCCATTCTTAAAGAGCCTTGAAGAGGTGAAATTTACCAAAATTGACATAATCATTGGTTCTCCATCCTGTGGTCATAGCTCTGTATTCTCCTATTCAAGGAAGAAAACCCTGGGTAAACCAAGAGAAGATGCAACCTTAAATCTGTATCTTTCTAGTGTTAAGAAGTTCAAACCAGCAGTATTTATGCTTGAGAACCTTCCAAAGCTTCTAGATTTCATCCCTATCAGTGAATGGGAAAATAATTTGCCTGATTATCAGCTTATAGTACACTGTCATTCCGTTACGGTATTTGGTAATTCCCAGAAAAGTAGGAAAAGATTAGTGATGATAGGAGTACGTAAGGATTCTGGAATCAATCCAAAAGTATTTGATCACACTTTTCAAGTAACTAAGCCTAAGAATCTGTGTCAATTGAAGAAAAAAGTAAGAAAAGACATAAATTACAGAGAATCTGATGACAAGAAATTAGCAATGTATCATTATGCTGATAAGTCTAAGACAACTCTTACTGTAGCTCAAGTGAGGAAGCTATGGAAAACTGAATTCAAAAATGATCACAAATGGCCAATGAGAACTCATAAGATGAAAACTCTACCAGGAGTATATCGCAATAGGAAGAAAGGTTACCCTTTGACTGTGAGACCTTCATCCAGGCAATTTAATCCTCATGGAAGGATAATGGGACTTGATGAATATAGAGTCATCATGGGATTCCCAGAATCATTTAAGGTATATTTTGATAAGAACAATCCAACCTATTGGTTGAACAAGGGGAGGAATACCCTGACAAAAGGAGCTGTATACGAGAATTCACTTTGGTTAAAGGCTTGCTTGAGGAAAGCTAAAATACTCTAATCAAGCCCCCTATCGCGTATACGCATACGTATAAGGAGAATTCTATTAGTATTTTAGTATACTAAAATACTAATAGAAGTTTATATAGCTAAAGCTATATAAACATATACTTTGTTCTATAGTAGTATTCTTATTCTTTCTAGATTAAGACTTACTTCTTTAATCCCCCCTATAATCCCCCCTTAATGGTTTCATAAAATCTCAATCACATGAAAAATGTAATCTTAACCATAGCCTTCATACTTATGACCTTAACTATATTCTGGATGTGGGATCAGAATTCAGAGTTAAGGCATGACTTGGAAAATATCAACCATCAACCAGATACAGTTTGGGTTAATAAACCCTTTGTTCCAAAGGTAGAGTTTCCAAAAATGCAATTGCCCAACATGGTATTTTTCTATCAGATAGATTCAGTACCAATTGAACGAATAGAGTATGTTGATAGAGTAGTTACCATCATACAGAAAGATTCAGTGAAGGTTGAATACAATGAGTTGTTCTTAACTAACTATCCACAAGCTCCAAAACTACTGCAGATACTTTCCAGTAGAGATAAACTGTCAATCACTACCTTCAATACAGACTGCAAACTATTTACTGAAGAGTATCAGGTAAATTATGATCGTTATCAGTACAACTATTCGGATGGGAAGTTAACCAATAAGAAAACGTCACTCATAAAAAGGTTTGATCCAGTCGTACAATATACCATCAGACCGGTACATAACATGCATGATCTGGATTTAGGCTTGAAGTACAATACCAGTAAATTTAATTATGAGGCCGGGTTGAATTTCAACTATTATCCCAAACTCAGGGACAATTTATCACTTGATCCTTACATAAGAGTTTCATACAGTTTTTGATATGGCAAGAAAGAAGACATTACTAGAAGGAGATACAAATATTACACCGGAACAACTTAAGACCTTGGTCCGTGTGATGAAGGATCCATTCTTCTTTTCTACTTTCTGCTATGTTATCAACCCTGTGTTGGGTATGGTTAAGTTCTTGCTATATCCATTTCAGAAAGCAGTACTATACCAATTCATGCTGAACAGGTTCAATATCATCCTTAAATTCCGTCAGGCTGGTATTACAGAGTTGATATCTATGTATTGCCTATGGTTAGCAATGTATCACCCAAACAAGAAGATAAACATCATCTCGATCAAAGATACTGTAGCAAAGAAGGTACTGAAGAAGATCAAGTTTATGTACAAGAATCTTCCTTCATATCTACAAGAACCCATTATAAACGGTCGTACTGGAGAATTTGGTTCTGTATCAACAATAGAATTTGCAAATGGCTCCATAATTGAGTCTATACCAACATCAGATCAAGCAGGTCGTTCTGAATCTTTGTCGTTGTTGGTAATTGATGAGGCAGCAATTGTAAGATGGGCTTCAACTATTTGGGCATCCGCCTTTCCAACACTATCAACTGGTGGTGCTGCAATTGTAAATTCATGTATCACGGGTGACACTCAGATAATAGGTAAAGATGGACCTTTCAGAGTTGATTCTATATGTCCTAAGACCTTTGGTAAGATGGATATATCTCATCTCGGGTTGAGAGTATTATCACATACTGGAAAGTGGCAGAGAGTACTTGGTTCTGTAAATAAGGGTGTACTTAAAACTTGGGAAGTTCACAATGAGCAAGGTAGGGTTATTAAATGTACTCCAAAACATAAGTTGTATACTCTTGAAGGTTGGTTACCTGTTTCAGAGATAATCAAACGAGATATACCAGCTATCTTCTATCATACTGGTATAAGTGGTCTGGAGCAGAATCCAGTAACCGTAAAACCCAAGAAAGAGATATGCAAACCCATACCTGGTTATCCAAACTATGAAGTCTCCAACTGGGGAAGAATCTTCATTGTAAAGAATGGAACGAGGGTAGAAAAATTACCAAAACCATGTACTAACCGAGAAAAATATCTAAATATAAGTCTGTGGAATAATGGTCAAAAGAAAAAGATATGTGTCCACAATTTGGTAGCTAAAGTATTCTTAGGAGAAATTCCAGATGGGTATGTAGTTGACCACATTAACAACAATCCTTCAGACAATTATGTAACCAATCTCCAGATAGTTACAGTAGCTGAGAACGGTCAAAAAGCTGCGAAACATTCTTATGGAATGAAGCTTGGGTCTAAACTAAAAGGGGGATTCAACTACGACTTAAGAGTGGTGGCTTACATAAGATACCGTTATCAGGAACTTGGTTACTACTATGGAGTGTTGGAGAAGATATCTCAGGAGATTGAGAATAAGTTTGAGGTTAAACTGAATAAGTCTTATATTCAACGTATTGTATCTGGTAAACGTGGTACAAGTATCTATCTTTCTAAGCTGAAAGTAGTTAGAAAGTATTACGATACCATTTATGACATTTGCGTTGAAAACGATGAATCTTACCTCATCAACGAAGACTACGTGTCTCATAACACGCCTTACGGCGTCGGGAACTTCTTCCACGGTGCTTGGGTAGATGCTATAGCTGGTGGTAACCCGCTTAATCCCATCAGACTCTATTGGCAGATGCACCCTGATAGAGATCAGAAGTGGTATGAGGAGATGTCTACTGCTCTTGGTCCAAAGAGAACTGCTCAGGAGATTGATGGTGACTTCCTATCATCTGGTAATACAGTATTTGATTTAGTTGATATTAAGGCTATAGAAGAGTGCTTATCTGACTATCCCATTATCAATACACGTTTGAAAGGTCAGTATAAGGAATTCAATGAGCCTGATCCAAACAAAGAGTATTTCATTGGTGGTGACTGTGCAACTGGTAGAGGTACTGACTACTCAGCTTTTACTTGTATGGATAGAGATGGAGAAGAGTCTGCAGTATACAAGGGTAGAATACCTTTGAACAAATATGCTCGTTTACTTGGTGATATCGGAGAAAAGTATAACTTTGCTAAGCTAGCTCCAGAGACTAATGATGTTGGTATGGCTGTAACAACTATACTCCAAGATGAAGGTTATCCAAACCTATACTTCTATACTAAGTTGTTAAGGAAGAAACGTCACAGTCGTCCAGAAGAAGAGAAGTTCCCGGGTTGGTTAACAACCGCAAAGAATAGGTCAGTAATTGTAGAGAATCTTGAAAAGGATATAAGGGAAAACAATGTGGTAATTAAAGATCCGTTCTTTGTTCAAGAGGCTTATACCTTCATATATGATGGTGCAGGAAGACCTATTGCCCGAGGTAAACATAGAATGAGTACCTCATCTATGGATATTGACTTAGAGGGTGAAACATATTCCGATGACTCCATATTCGGTAAAGCCATAACAAATCACATCAGATGTCATAGTGCATCATCAACTGTGGTTATTCCTCAGTAGAACATAAACAAATTTACATAACATGAAACTTAATCCTATCAGTTGGTTCACAAGGTCAAAGCCCAAAGAATCAAAGAACAAAGATGAAGGAAAGGGTTCTATAAGTCCAGGAAGAGTTTCCCAACCAGATGATGGTGTGGGAAATTCTGAGTTAATTACAACTCTAAATGGTATTACTAACTTAGTTACTCCAACCTTCAGAACAGAACTAATACCAATTATTCGGGATTTATACAAAGTAAACCCAGATGTCAGTATTGCACTGCAAGACATGTTCAAGCTGTCAAATACTGGCCATACTATAGACTTCCCAAACAATACCGCAGAAGAATCAACTAAGATGAGAAATCATCTTAGAGAGGTATCTAAGAAGTGGTCAAGATATACAGCTGGTATAGACGGATTGGTAAACAAGTTCATTGTTCAACTTTTAGTTGGTGGTGCAATATCAGTAGAGGGTGTACCAAACAAAGAGTTGACTGGATTAGAGACAATACTATTCATTAAACCAGAAACTATAAGGTTTAAGAGAGAGAACAATGGAGTATATCATCCATATCAGAGGAATCCAAGGATAGTAGATGGAGTAAAGGATACATTCATCAGACTTAATACAGAAACATATTGTTATGTTGGGATGTACAATGATACTGATGAACCGTATGGAGTACCTCCATTTATGTCTGCATTAGACTCTATAGCTGGTCAGCATACTATGAGAAAGAATTTCAAACATATCATGGAGATCATGGGTATGGTTGGATTCTTAGAGGCAAAGATGGCTAAACCTCCTCGTACTGCTGGTGAAAGTGAAAAAGCTTATCAAGGTCGTCTAAACAGTACACTCCGTAAGATGAAGACTAACATAGTTAGTGGTATGTCAGATGGAGTTGTAGTTGGTTATATTGATGATCATGAATTCGACCTGAAGTCAACATCAGCTTCTATGCAGAACATAAATCTCCCGTGGAATATGAACCAGCAGTCTGTTGCTAATGGGTTGGGGGTAAATGGTTCTATCATAGGAGTATCAGCATCTCAAGCTGGAACAGAAGGAGGGGCTGGTATACAGCTGTCAAAGATGATATCCCAGTTAAAGAATATCCAAACACTTGTAATATTTGTATTGGAATTCTTTTATTCTCTAGAACTGCGTCTGGCTGGATTTAATAACAAGGGAATAACAATTCAATTTGGAACTTCAACAGTTTCTGATGACATTAAGTTACAGCAAGCAAGGGAATATAGGGCTCGTGTAAATATAACACTTTACAATCAGGGTATCATAAGCCAGGATCAATTTGCACGTGATATGGGGTATGAAGCTCCTGATCTACCAGAACCCCGTACACCAGTAGATTCAGATGATTCATCCGGTACTGGTGATACAGATATTGGTAAGAAGAAAAAGGATAGAAAAGACGATAAAGAAAGGTCAGATCGTAAGGGCAGGGACAAAAATAACCCAAACCCAAGAAGAGGTGATCAAGATAGTAAACCGAGATAAATTATGCCACTTATTGAAAAACAAAACACCGATGTAATGGTGTTAAGTGCAGCTCATAGCTTAATGGTATCAGATGTACCAAAAGTAGTTATTGATGCTCACTCTCTTTCTGAAAACTTCTACAAGGGAACAGGTAATTTCAGTGATGATCCAAAGAAGTCATTAGAGAGGTTCGGTATGTGGGGAGGTACTTTGAATGTGAATCAATTTATGCCAAATGTAACTCCAGACATGCTGAAACCAAAGGACACAGACTTTATTGAGCCAATGTTCAGAATGCTTTCGGCTGCTGTTGTAGCAAAGAAGTATAATCCTACTGAATTTCCAGAACAGATCCTCAAAGAGTCAATGCCATTACTGGTTGGTCAGTCTGTAAACCTTGATCATGAAACTGATGTGGCTAATGCTATCGGATCAGTTAAATCTGTTGAATGGCAAGACGCATACAAAGATGAAAAGACTGGAGTAGTAATACCTGCTGGTATAAACGGTATACTGAAGATAGATGGATTATCAAATCCACGTATAGCTCGTGGTATACAAATGGATCCACCTTCTATACATTCTAATTCTGTAACTGTAGAGTTTGCATGGGAACCATCCCACCAATTTGAGGATATATGGGAGTTCTATTCTAAACTTGGTACATATACAGATAAGGGAGAACTTATACGTAGGGTTGCTACAAAGATAATCTCTTATAAAGAGACATCTCTGGTATGGCATGGAGCTGATCCATTTGCTCAATTGATTAAGAGTGGTAGGTTAAATAGCCCTGCTTATGCTGGAAGTCAGTATTATTCTTTTTCCGAAGAGAAAGCAGCCGAGGCTAATGATCCGATAAAGAGGGTATCTCTATTCGACTTCAAGGTTCTTTCAGAAAAAGATATAAAGTACAATACCAGTAAATCTAATAATGAAAAGGGTGCCGGAAAGGGTAACCATAATAACCAAAATAATAAAACAAACATGGACAAAGAATTGCAGCAGATGCTTGCGAGCCTCTTTGGTGAAAATCTTTTGACCCTTTCTGAAGGTCAGGAAGTTTCGACAGAGCTGGCTCTCACCCAGATTAAAACTCTGGTACAGCAGAACAAGGACTTCGCTGATGCTGTGAAGGCGAAGGATGAGGAAATTGAAAAACTCACTGATGAAAAGACTAATCTTGAAAAAGACCTCAATTCTTACAAGGAGGCTAAAGAGAATTGGGATTGCCACATTAAATCGTATCGTGAGGAAACGGTGGCAGCATATAAGAAAGTTTCTGGTGAGGATAAGGTAGACCAGAATATCCTGGCTTTACTGGAGAATGAAGGAACAACTCTGGAGACTCTCAAAGCTCTGCGTAAGACTTATGATGCACAGCTGGAAGAGAAATTCCCCATGCACTGCAATAATTGCGGTTCTCATGATGTTGGCCGAGCATCATCTATTAATCCCGAAGATGATGAGGAAAAGAATAAGGCACCGAAATCTACTCGTGATATAGCTTTAACTTTGGCAGATCGTAAACTTCGGGGAGAAAAGAAATAACAAACAACTAAAATATCAAGTTAAATTATGGCAGACTTACACAAAGTGGGTGGACGGACCCCACAGGCTGTGATTTACAAAAGTGAATCGCACAAGCTTCATCAGGCATTTCCGGTAAAGAGTGGCGATACCATCGTTCAGGGTCAACCGGTAAAACTTAATGACGATGGAACTATCTCTCCGTATACTGGGGCAGCTGGTGATATGTATCTCGGTATTGCTGTTAACTACAGTAAGTATCCTGCATATCCTGCAAATGCAGCTGGTGTAGAAGTAACTGTAATGGTAGAAGCCTTTGCAATTATACACGGTATAGCTAAGGCAGAGCTTACCACCACTGGTTATGTTAAGACCGATGGAACTTTGGATGAAAGCGGAACGTATACAAACTTCCAGCCCTCCGATGAAAATGCAGAGACTAAGTTCATAGCTATCAACGTAGCTGAGGTTGGTGATCTGATTCAAATCCTGGTAAAATAACAGAAAATAACATTACTAAATATGGCAGAAAAAACCTTAACTCGGGAGCAGTACTTAAAGGAGCTTCCCGAAATTGTAAAGAACATGGATGGCTTCCGTCAGGGAAGCAACAAGAGTCTCCCAGTGGATATTCATCTGGGTGATATGCTCCAGGAGAAATACGGTCTCACTCAGGAGGATTATTTCAAGGCTATCGGTTTCAACCCGAAAGTTGATACGATGGAGAATATTTACTCCATGCCTAATCCTGAGCTGCGTTGGCTTGTTCCTGAGATTGTACGTGAGGCAATCTATCTTGGAATGCGTGAGGCACCTTTCTATCCGAACATCATTGCATCTGATCAGCCTATTAATGGGCTAACGGCTATCATGCCTCTGGTAAATATGTCGGATGCTAATCCTGCACGAGTTAACGAGGCAGAGACAATTCCTCTGGGTACTGTATCCTTCGGACAGAAGTCGGTAAACCTTTTCAAGATCGGTAAGGGATTCAAGGTAACCGATGAGGTACGTAGCTATGTATCCATGGATGTAATGGCCATCTTCCTTCGTGACTTCGGTGTTCAGCTTGGTTATGCAATGGATGCTCTGGCAATGGATGTACTCGTAAAGGGTAACAAACTTGATGGTTTTGAATCGGCTCCTGTTATCGGTGTAGGTGATACTCAGAATGGTATACAGTATCGTGACCTTCTCCGGGTATGGATTCGTGCATCTCGCCTTGGTCGTCAGTTCCGTACTATTATCGGTGGTGAAGAGCAGGCACTTGATCTGCTTGATCTGCCTGAATTCAAGTTACGTTCGTCGGGTACTACTGATGCTCGCTTGAACCTGAAGACTCCAGTTCCAAATTCGGCAGACTTCTATATTCACGGTGGAACTCCAGAAAATGAGGTAATGCTTGTAGATCCATCGGCTGCCATGATTAAGTTGACTGCTAAGCAGCTTATGCTTGAGTCTGAACGTATAGTATCGAACCAGACAGAGGCTATTTATGCTTCGTTAACTACTGGTTTCTCGAAGATGTATCAGGATGCTTCTATCCTCATAGATGCAACTAAGGAATTCTCTACCAATGGATTCCCTGATTACATGGATGTAGATAATTACCTGAAAGGCATCCTCGAATAATTAAACCACTTAACAATATAAGGAGGGAGTATATACTCCCTCCTTTAATCCATTTAACTATGACAAAATACATAAAACTTAATCCAAAGGCAAGTATCTTCTATGATCAGGCTTCTAAGATTAAGGTACTTCGCAAGGATGTTGTTGAGATAACCGAGAATCAGTTTAATTCCCGGGTAATCCGAGCAGCTATTGCAAATGGTTACCTTATAGAAGCTAAGGCAGAAGAAGTTAATCCTAAGAAGAAAGCTGATTCAAAGAAAGAAGTGGACACAGAAGCTCTTAAAGATAAGTTCATTGGTCTTATAGAGGCAGGCGAAGCTCCAGAAAAAATAAAGGATCAGTTCAATGGAGAAGAGCTGAAAGCTTTGGCTATCTCTTTAGATATTGAACCAGAAGATGGTGATACTAAGCTTGACTTGGTAAATGCCATTTTAGATGAGTTTAACAGCGGAGAAGACGAGTAATATATGAAAACGGTGGATTTTTTATCTACCGTAGTTGGACTAAATGCAAGGTTCAGGGCATTCGCTGATGAGCTACCTCATGATTTCACGGTAACATGGGTATTTGGTGATGGGAAGACAGAATCACATGTAGGTGTGGTAACTGCTTCCCATCTTTATGAAAATCCTGGCGACTATGTTGTCAAGGTAACAATAACAAATAACTATGGTGGAGAGAATCTTTCCAAAACCAATGTAATCGGAGTTAGTGATCAAGTAAATACCCAGTTGCCTGGCAGTATCTATGAGCTGATAGACACTTATATTCCTGAGGATATCTTCGGTAAGGTTTCTCTTAAAGAGAAGCAGCAATTCATTGAAAAATGGCAGCTGTATATTCAGCCGCTAGTAAATCATGAGATTCCAATAGAGGAATTTAATAATGAGTTGTATTATGAAGCTCTAGAAAACCAGCTAATTATGGAATTGGCAGCCTATGATTATATGGTTGTACAAATCTCATTAATGGTTGGTGCTACTGCAGAATCGGTTAAAGATAGTAACTCAACCTCTAGTTCTGAATCAGAATCTTCTGAATCAAGTAGAGGTTCAGGTGAGGTTAAACGAATACAAACAGGTCCAACTGAGGTAGAATTCTTCAACGATACAGACTCAGAATCTAAAACCTCATCCAATGTTATAAAAGCAATGCAACCAGGTGGAGTTATTGATATACTCAAACAAAACCTGTGTATGCTTGCTGAAAGACTTTCCATATATCTACCTATTTGCAGAACAGTGAAGAAGGTAGTAGTTCCAAAAGTAGTCAATCACCGGAGGCCAGGTCCATTAGATGGCCCAGACCCCGGCTTCCCAGTAAAGAAGTAGGGTATGGCACGAAGGAAAAGGATTACTAATGGAGTATGGGATAGATACAAAGCCATAGTAAATGACTTTGTTGAAGTGGATGCAGGGAAGCAACCTCTAATCTGGTTGAAGAGATTTGACCAGATGTTATCTTACGGTGAAGATACTGGAAACAACTATGAACCGTATCTATTGGATGGCTTAATCCAATATAACTACATAAGAACTTGGCCTTCATTAAAAGAAACCGTATCAGGTGAATTAGACGGTATCAATATTGTGCTATACGTAACCAAGAGGTCATTAGCAGAGAATGGACATTTAACCAAAGATGGTTACTGGGACTTTGACTGGGCACAGGATAAGTTTGTAATCAATGGTAAAGTATATTCTCCATCTGGTGATACTCAAGTTGCTCAAGCACATGATGAGGCTTTGTTATTCTTTGTAGTATTGAAGAGAGAGACTCCTGAAGAGACGAAAAAGATACTTAATTACATGGAAAATGTAGGCAAGTACCTTGAGTTGACCAAGTACATCCTTGAATTGAGTGAAATGAATAACTATGAGGATGAAACTACCGTGAAGACGAATACTACATTTAGAGTGAAACCAAAATAAAATAAAAAAAAATGGCCGAAGTAAAACAGAACGGTATAGTTGTTAGTCCTTCCACTGGTTCTGGTGATACTACTTTACAGGTAAAGGCAGAAGTTGCTAACCGAGGTAACCGTTTAGCTCAGACTGCCACTTTTGAAGTAGAGGGTTCCGGTGTAGCTGAGAAGAAGAAATTTGTTGCTAACCATCTCCCAGCTGCAGAGTTCATTAAGTTTGATAATTCTAGCCCAGCAGTTGATAAGGGTGGTGGTAGTGTAACATTAACTGGTAAATCCAATACTACCAAGATTACCTTTTCAAAAGGTGCTGGTGATGTCATAGGTGCAGATATTTCTGCAATCAAATTTACTGCAAACGGAGCTTCTGCAACTGGTGGTATTGCAATAACTGGTGACCCCGGTGCTAAAGCTAAGTACACTTTTAGTGTTACTTTGACTGCAGCAGCAAACGAAACAATTGAAGCCAGAACTCAGCAGATTATTGCTACTGCTGCTGGTGGACAGAAGGCTACGGTTACACTGAATCAGACTGCTGGTGATCCATTTATCGGAGTTACACCGACAGAGATCGATGTACCTCAGGATGGTTCTGCAGTTCAGGTTACGGTGGATACCAACACCACATTCACGGTTACTTCCAAATCGTAAAGATACGGAGTTTTGGTATAGTAGGGTGGGATATCTCTACTATACCCCAAATTTAATACTTAAAGTATGGCAAAAGTTACTATACCATGGGGTGATGGCTCGGGTGATAATTTTTACATAGATTATACCGGAGTTGAAGGGAGTTCAGAATCACTCATAACTTCTGATATTAACCAAACAGGAGTAGAAAGAAGAAAAACTTTAGTATTCAGAACTACAACTTCAAATGTAGTAACTGCATTACAATCCGAGGCTTATTTAACAGTAATCCAAAAAACAGACAGTTTAGTAGTAGCTATGTTTAATAACACAGTTGCTACGTTCGGTACTTCAGAAGTTAAAGCTGGTTGGAGAGATACTAAAAACAATCAATAGATATGGCAAAGTTCGTAGGTATAAATTCTCTCACTGAGAAGGTAAACCCTGACGGTAACGAACAGATTCAGGTATCTGACACACAGAAATTTGTGTGGAAGAATGCCCTTATGAATTCAGGTGAATCCATAGGGGCTATTTTGTCGTATGCGACGCAGTATGCGATGGGTGACACCACTAATCGAAAGACTATCATGTCTATGCTGGGACAACTGTTTTACAACACAGGTTCCAGAGCAGACAGTTTCTTTCGTTTTGTCTGTGGATCAGTAACTATTCCGGGTGGCACATCTAAACAAGAATATTTCGGAATAGTGTTTTATGATGCATACTATACCCGGACGTATGCCGTATTCTTCGGCTTCGAGAATAATAGCGTTCCGATTACCTTCTTTCAGAGACAAGGAAACTACGTTACCGACTCTCCGATAGATGATAACTTCGTTATTAACATAATAAACGGTAAGGCGTGGACTAAATTAGGGACGCTCGATTTTGACGCTCTCTTGAAACAGACTTATGGAACCAATACGCAGTTTTTAGCTCCGGTACAAGGGAGCGAGGTATTGCTGACTACGACCATAGAGCGGATTTTGTATGCACTGGGTTTCCGCGGGGCGAACACCAATTTCCGTTTCTTGACGGGAGTAAACAATACGTCTGAAACATACTGGGGAGTCGCTTTTTACAATTCTGGACAGAGTAAGACGTTTACGGTGTTGTTCGGTATCGGAGGGAGTTCTATTCCAGTCGGTATGTACCAAAAAGCCGGTAATGTGACTACACAAAAATCGGTGGACAATGAGTTCATTCGGGATGTGCTGTCGACATGGACTAAATCGTGGTCGCTGAATAGTCAGGGGACTATCTATACGTCTGACGTAATAGCAGCTACTTCCGACAAACCGATAACGCTGCCGGGTCAATTCGCGTTTCCGAGTTTAACGGACTTGAAGACGGACGCCTTCGTAAAGCAGATGATCTACAACTCGGGGTATCACAAGTCGAACTCTTGTTTCAGACAACTTATCGCCTCCTATGTTATCGGAGGCACCGGTTCGCAGGTTCAGTGCTACTACGGAGTCACGTGGTATAACAGATACTACGGGAGAACGTACACGATGCTGGTGAACATGGAGCTTGCCAACGGGGAGTATATTACGCTGTACCAGAAACAGGGGCGTCACATTGAAAGCAACCCCACGGATGATGCGTATGTACTGGATGTGTTGACAGGAGACTGGTTGAAAGTAGCCGGTATAGGTACCGGTGGTTCGGAGCCTACGCCAATAGAATCACTGGCTGCAGAAAAAGTTTTAGTAGAAGCACCAACTTTACTCGATGAAAATACCTCAAGTACGTGGGATCCAACTGCAGCTAATAATTTACAGGAATTAGTTAATGGACTTCTATACCGAATTGGTGTTAGAATAACCTCAGATGGTCTGGATTTAGGATTCCGTGTTGCACAGGCAAACGGTAAAATAGCAATCATTGCTAATGATCAATCCTCATCAGATTACTCTGTATTCCTGTTCAGTGGTGGTTCTGTTATACACACATACTTGATCGACCAGAGTTATGTCATGGAGTGGATAAGTAACTATTCATCAGATAGTGATATAATAGCTAGCATAGAGAGTAATGGTAGTGAAACAGGTATGCTTGATTTGGCTAGTATAAATAATTTTGCTACGAAGTCATACGTGAAGCCGAATGACACTATACTGACGATGTTCACCTTGGGTTACAGAACTGTTATCCCGGGAGAGAACCTTACGATTAATCTGACCTCTGGGACGCTGAAAATAAAGGTTCCCAACCTGTTGACCGCACAAGTAAAGGACGGCCCGTTCAGGGATGCTGTAATAGACGTCCCTTACGGTGTGACGGTGCAGTTTGCGGATCAGGTAGGTATAGTATATAAAGCAGATGGTGTTGATGGATTTACTGCTACATCTGGTAGAAAGGTATATACTATTCACTTTGTGCCTACAACGTCGTCGACTACTAATATAACCTTTAGAGCATTTGTAAACGTGACAAACTATAAGTAGGATGCTTACTGCTTTTTTTGCTTCACAGAATGGTACAAGTAAAACAGTGCCAAAAACTCTGACATATCAGTTTGAGAATAGTTCTGGTATGGGATTATCCATAGTACAAGGTAACCCAGAAAACCCATTAACTTCAAGAATTGTAAATGTACCATTTAGTAATGATCCTTATGTAATTACTAGCAGGTTATCATCAGAGGGGAATATAACTCCTATGATATCTGTTAAGTCAGAAAATAACTGGGTATTAAACATCAGAGTTTACTTAAGAAAGTACGGTACTGCTACGGATACTTTCTTAGGAGGATTAAATATAGATAAAGATCATTATGGTACTAACACTATAAGTGGTACTACAAAAGTTAACTTTGGTGATACTTTAATTTATAGAATAGGTTTACTTGATGGAGTATTAACTTCTAAATCTATTGCTCATACCTTCCCAACAGGTAGTATCCAAGATCCATTCTATGGATTTAGTATGGAGGATTTATACACAACAAGTTTCATAGGTATGGAGTTAAAAAGAGATGAGCCATACCCTTATGACTTGGAAGTAAATTTAGGACCCAGTACAAAAGGTACTTTCGAGGATTGTAATGCAGTAGTAGAGTTCTACGAGAAATATAACGGTAAGATTGGTGAGATAACATTTAAATCCGATACAGGGGGTAATATTGGTGAGACCCTAGTTGGTATGGATACTAACAAAAAAGTGGCTATGTATTTAAAGTATGTAACCAGTGCTGGTGTAGTACCCCCAACTCCATCAAAAGTTGCCATTAATTTTACTGTGGGTATTTCTCCTCATTCACCCGGTACAGAAACTACGATATCCATTTATAATAAGGCAAGAACCAAATTATTAAAGAGTGTGACTTATGAAGATGGAGATGTAATAGTTGGTTCTTCTACAGAGTTTACTAACGTACCTAATAGTGATAACAATGTATATTACTTAGTTATTACTGGGTCAGTGAATAGGTCAGAGTTATTTAACTTCTACGATGGAGGAGTATACATTTTCTAAAACAAAAGCCTTATGAAAATATCAAAACTTGGATGGCTGTATGTAGCATTGCTAATAGCCTCAGTAATAATCTTCTCTTGTATTTGGAGATGGTTGGATAATGGTTTTGTAGCTATCTTGCTTATCATTTATCCGATAGTGTATTTCATTGCCGGATATTTTGCTCATTATCTCAAAATAAAGGCAGCCATTAAGAAAGAATAGGCAATGTCCAGTATCTTAAAAGAACATCAACATAAAACTAAGTTTGGTAAGTTCTTGCATACTCTGGTGCATATCCTTTTGTATATTTGGCAACTACCCCAAAACCTGGCCGGACTTATTTATAGAATAATTCTGAAAGGAGAGAAAAGAATCCTAAAACAAAGAAGCACTGCTTTCTATGTAGCTCCTACAATGAATGGCGGTGTAAGTTTGGGAAACTACATCTTTCTTTCAGAAAGGTCAGGATTAAAAGAACCAGTATATGACCATGAATTTGGTCATTGTATTCAATCCCGAATATTAGGCCCATTATATTTACCTATAGTTGGATTATGTAGTGGTATTCATTGCCTATTCCATAATAGAAAGAATAATTACTACGAATTCTGGACAGAGAAATGGGCAAACAAACTTGGTGGAATAGACGGTTATGCTGGAGAGTACCATTATCATAAGGACGGTGTAATTAGAACTGTTTACTCAAAGTTAAAGGACTTTTACGATAAACATTTTTAACAATGGCAAGAACGGTTAATATCACTTTACCTAAAATATCAGACCTGGTTCTTCAAGTAAAGTTAAACGGTGAATGGCAAACGGTTGAAGCTTTAGTAAGTAACCTTGGTCAAAGTATGCAAATAGGGTATGATAGAGCCGTTGATAAGTTCTCAAGAAACCTACTTGCAATAGTAAAGAAGTCATTAACTTTGGGTATACCACCTGTTGGTGGTGGAGTAACATGGCAACCGCTATCCTCAGCTACTATCCAAAGGTGGGGACAACATCCTATTTATAACCTGACTGGCCTTTATTCAAGGTCAGTTGGGTTATATAGGTATAAATCGAGAGTTCTAATAGGATTGCCTATTGGAATTAGGAGATCTTCTCAGAAAAAATTAACACTAAACCAGCTTGCTAAAATGTTGGAATTTGGATCCAGTGATGGTAGGATTCCTCCAAGGCCAGTATGGGCACCTTCTCTTAAAGCTGTTGGTGGTAAGAATAAGCTAAAGCAACTTATCCTAACAGAGATACGCAGAGAACTTCAAAAATATGGTGTAAGACCCAATCAAGTAAAATGGTAAATTCTCAGGAAATTATAGAGAGGTCCATATACATGGCTCTATTGAATATGGCCATTGAATTGGGCTACACTATAAACCCAGAAGACTATCTTCCAACAAGTGCAGAAAATGCTGAAAGGTTTAAGGAAGATCTTAAAAAGATAAAAGATGACAAGGGTTTCTATATAGGTATATTCGGAGTTGGTAATAACCATTCAAGAGGTATAAAAGAAACCCCGAGAATAGTAGTTGATTCAGAAGGATTTTATCCTGGTGATGTAGGACTACCAAGACAAATAATACAGAAAGAAGAGGGTATAGGTTATACTGCAACCGAAGTACCTTATGAATCCCTATCACAATATATGAACATAAAATTATGTGCTCATTCTTCAGAACATATGAGATTGTTGCACCAAATTATGTTCTGGTCTGTACCTCAAAGAGGTTACTTAAAACCCTACGATGAACCTAAGTTTCTATTCACAGGAAATATATTCCTTAGGATAGTAAACTTTTACAATATGCCAGATCTGGATAATGGGTTAATGGAAAAAGTATACCAATTTGAAGTACAGGATTGCTTATTAGATAAAAATATTCAACCGGAGTTACTTACTCCAATACGAGATATTTCTGTTCTTCTAGAAAATGCCGATTATACATTAAAAGTACCATAATATGGACAAAAAATTAAAAATACTTTTGGATAAGGTTAAGGAGTCTGATCCTAACCTTAATACAATGGATAGAAATACCAGAATTAGAGCTGGGAATTATCAGTTCCCATTTTCTGGTCAACAAATGGATTATTTATTGCTTAATAACACTTTAATATAATTAAATATGCCACAGACTCCAAGAGTAAGGTTCAACTTTAAGAACCTGAACGTGCAATCTAGTGTTCCTCTGTTGGGCGTAATCAACATGGTAGCTCGTACTACCAAGGGTCCGTTAGAAGACCCAAGTGATTTGATATCTAGCCCATCTCAGTTCACTCGTATTTTTGGTTCGGAGATAGTTCCGGATGGTTCGGTATCGAACATAATGAAGGCACTTGAAATGGGTGCAAAGGTTCGAGTATCAAGAGTAGCTGGTAGTGGAGCTACTTATGGATGGGCAAAACCAATGGCTGTAACTCCAGCAGCTGCAGCACTCAGTGCACCATCAACTTCAGTTCCAGGCGGTTCAGCAATTATATCCATAGTAATTTCTGATCCAAGTGGAGCAGAGAATAGCCTTACAATGAATATGGCTATTCGTACTCGGGAAGCAGGTTCTCCGGTACTTGATAGTACTGGGGTAAATTTGAATCGTCCCTTCTACTTAAAATTGAATGTATCCACAGAGCCAACACTCCGTGCAAGTATTATTCAGTATGGGGCAAGAGATGAGAAAACTAGTATACCAACTTATGATAGTATACTGAATGAGACTCTGTTCTTCTCAGCGGTATCTGCAAATACTACTGACGGTGTAACTACTCCTTCTATCAATGTAAATACTTTACAGAATTTCTTGGATAATGCTCCAAACATTACGTTCGAGGCAATTCAGGGAAAAGAAGGTGATGGCCATGGAACTATGGAAACTCTGGCAACTGGTATACAGACCATGGAAGACATAGTTTCCATACTCCGTCAGTTCTCCAACTGGAATTCTACCGTTATGATCGGTAAGATTACTTCTGGAACCGTTGATGCTGATGAAGTAAGTGATACTAATGTATACATGGAATGCTCCGAGGGAACTGCTGGTACAAATCCGGGTAAGGATGAGTGGATCTCTGCTTACAATGCTAGCAAGGTTTACTATGAGGCATACTCTGTAGTACTCTCTCACATACATCAGCATCTGGATAGTTATATGGAGGTATATACTGAAGTAGCTAATGATGTACATACTACATTCGAGAATATGCTCTATGTAGAGGTACCAAAGTATGCAGCCGGAACCCGTACTCCTGCTACGGTTGATGAAACATTAACCGCTCTGAAGACTATGGTTCAGACCATTGGTCCTAAGAAGGAGGTAGCATATTTCGGAGGTGGTATCAAGTACTACAACGAAAATGGTTCTCTCCAAAAATGCGATGTATTAGGTTCTGTAGCTGGACTTGATGCAACTTGTGCTTCTACTTATGGACCTTGGTATTCCTTCTCTGGTATGAACCGTGGTGTAATTGCTTCGGCACTTGGACCAGTGATGAAGAACTTGGGTGGTCCTGCTGATATAGATACTCTTAACGAGTTTGCTCAGTGGTACATGAACTTGTTCGTAATCAAGAACACTCGTACTCAGGGCCAGCGTACTATGCTTTGGAATGGATTCACTTCCAATCCCGTGGATGACTCCGAAAAGTTCATTTCAATAGTACGTCTCAATCTTTACCTGAAGAAGAACCTTCGGCCTATTCTGGAGAGCTATATAGAAGAGCCTAATACCTTTGAAACGTGGAAGAGGATTTACTACGAAGCAAAGGATCTTCTGGATGACTTGCAGAATCGTAAAGCAATAACTACCTACACATGGTTAGGAGATCAGGATGCACAGAGCTATGAGGATCTTCAGGTTAATAACGAGGCAGATGTTCGTCAGGGTAAGTATAAGGCTCAGCTGAAGTATAAGGAAATTGTTCCAATGCAGGATATAGAGATGGATGTTATCATAGATGTTTCGGTAAATAAGAGCACTGGTGAGATATCCATATCCGCACAGTAATAAACAAATAAATGATATAATACTATGGCAGGAGCTAAAGTAAAAAATCCGAGGAAGAAGTTCTTATGGCAAA
>OLZR01000377.1_pt1 | contig 25428 bp, 16 predicted proteins | sample 1644421 | NCBI WGS metagenome assembly OLZR01 (sample SAMEA103958132, study PRJEB25191) | human gut metagenome | biome: human-associated habitat [ENVO:00009003]; feature: intestine environment [ENVO:2100002]; material: feces | place: Germany | collected 2013/2015 | reverse complement strand
CTCTATGTCGGTAAACTTATCATCGGTATTCGGGTTGGCATAACTCTTAGCTGGCTCTACCGTATCGATAACTCGATAGTCGCACATGTCGAACAAAGAGTTGTATCTGCCCCGCAACCGATCGAACTCGGTGTCGGCATTCATGTCGATAAAAGAGATTCGAGTCCGTTTACTCCGGTCTCGAAGGAAATTGGGATAATGGGCGATATGAGCGGCTTTCACCCCCATGGCGATTCCCATGCTGGTCATTCCCACAATGACGAGATGGACGTATCGGTTGCTGTCATAACCGATTCCGTCACCGTCGATAGGTACATAACGTATGACTTCCGAACCTTTGTCATGCGGAGTATACAGGCCTCGCACCAACACCTTCTCCGCCCAAGTTTCATAAAAATTAAACGGCAGAAAATCGATAAGCCTTTCGCTCAATCGATTGAAAGTCAGCATTAATTTCAATAATTTTTCATTCTCCGCACCGTCTTTATATTTTTTTTGGAAATGCACCAGCCATTGCTTCTCAGTCTTCTTCGGAAGTTGGAATATAGATTCTATATCATACCGTTGAAATACGGCAAAGGTCGATTGAGCTTCGAAAAGCACATTACATTTTTTACAACGGCCCTGTATTTGCGCTACCAACATACGCAGCTCCTCTATATCCCGGGGCTCTTTTCCTATTGCGTTCTTTTCCCGCAAAATCCTATTAATGAGAGCCGCACATTCGATATTGATCGAGTCATGATCGGTTTCATTCTCCTCGCCCAACAAAAATATCTCCTTGCAATCCGGCAAATACAGTTTCTCCAAATCTTCCCGCGAATCGCGGCCCCCGTGCAAAATTATCGTACGACGGTCGATAGAGGCATCAAGTTTGGACAACAACTCGTGACGGGCAGAATCGACGCTACCCGAAGTCTGAATGACAAACAAATAAGGCGTATGATCCGACTGTTCGGCCACACTCTTTTGATACAACTGTTTGATAAGCCCGATAGCCATCTTATCGAACCCTATAATCACATAATGATTCCTAAATTTATAGCCTATCTGACCCTCCCTCGCACGCTCTACCCGGCGGTCGATAATATTCGAGAAAATAGAGATGAGCAAACCGCCCATCAGTGCAGACCCGGTGATCGAAATAAGGAATGCAAGGAATCGATTCCATGTCCCTTCGACGACATACTGATTGCCGGGATCGGCAAAATGATAATAGACATCAACAAAAATATTACGTGGGTCGTTCTCCTTAATAGTAAGAATACTGCCTGTAAGCCATTCGATTACGATGAACAAAAGAATAGCAGCAACGATAACACCCAGTAAAAAAAGCAATTGCCATTTGATACCCGATGACAAAATCCGGTCTATACCGATAACCGGGTGTCTGAAAAAATCCTTCATCGCCCCGAAAAATTCTTTTAGTCTTTTCATCTCTTCTTCACAATATCGAATCCCAACGCTTGTATCAGTTTAAGCGTCCCTATCGCTGTGTTGCGATCGTAATCCTTTTCTATTTCGGGTAATTCCTCATAAGGCACGAGACAGGGATGCGTCTTCTTCTCATCGTCCCGTCGCGCTCCGTAAGTCCACCCTTCGGACAAACGAGATTGCGACCATACCTCATGAACATTTTTCGCCATTACCTCGACCAACTCCATAAGTTCCTCCGGTAGTTTTTCCCGGCTGGTATCCGTCGGAGCCGGAATATACTTTTCGCGTTTCATCGTCATACTGTATTATCCAAGTTATTTTCCCCAAAGATAGCATAAGGCGAGTACAGGACAAAACGAACATGCAAAATACTTTCGGTCCCCACCTGCAAAACCTCATGATAACATCACAAAACTCCTCCTCTGCCGTGCCCCGTAGCATTACGGGGTGTTTTGCAACGCAAAATATAGGGGAGGTGGCACGTAGTGACGGAGGGGTTAGTTCTACAAAAATTCTGGTAAAGATTATCTATCTTATGGGAAAAATCGGGGGCTTCCTTTTACCCACCTTTTCTTTTGCAGAAAAGAAGCAACAATAATCTACCTCACATCTAATGTACGCCGCATCACAAAATGCTCGTCGAGTTCTTCGGTTTTGAGGTACAGCTCCACTTCGTAACGCCCGGCTGGGAATGGGCTTGTTATACCGTTCGGACCTTCCAGCCTCATGGAACTGGATACTTCGAAATCTTGTTGAAAAATATCTTTCGAGTCCGGTTCATTAGTGACTGCATCTTGAACACTGGTATAAACTAAGTTACCCTCCATATAGAACTTGAATATCAATTTCAATGAATGTCCTTTTTCAAGCGAGCGCCACTGGAATCCGGCTAATAGCCTTTTGTATGTATTGGCTTTGAAAGATTTCTGTTCAATGATTTTTCCCTCGTAGATGTGCAATGCGCAATCATAAGTAACCCATTGTTGCACTTCTTCATCGGTATTGTAAAAATGAAGCACCAATGCCAAAGGTTCTATCCAGCCTCGCTGCTTAGGCGATTTCACGACCTCGAATCGCCCACGACCCATTTCTCGATTCTTATAGTAAAGAGTGTAAGTATGAGTGCCGGGAGCATAAGAAGTACCGGAATCGGAGCCCCAGCCACATATTTGCAACCATTGGGATCCATCTCGGGGATTGAGTGTGACTGTGTGGTCGAACGCTTTGATTTTGCCTGTCCTTTCATTCTTGATCTCCACATGGTAAGTAACCTTGCGCACAACGTCCGAATAGCAGGTACATCGGCAACGCATTTGCATATACTTGGGCTCCACGAAGTTGCCTGTATTCCAATCATCGATCACTTCACCATTGCCGTTGATATTACGAAATTCAAGGTTCGAGACAATATGAATCCAACCCATGCTTTCCCAAATGTCTTCCAACGGAGCTATTTCGAGCGGAGCACTGATAACCACATGATCTTCTTCATCAAGAATATCGAACCGCCATGTACCGACCGCAGTGAAATGGTCTCGCTTTTCCGACCCCCACCACGGAAATTGCGCCGACATGTTCTCAACGGGTTTTAACGGGGCATCGAAGTCGTAGGTATGAGTTTTGCCGCTTGGTTCGGTAATGCGTACTTTTATCTTGACGGTGCGGTCGATGCGCGATGTCATCTTCACCACAGGCATAATATAGCGAGAGTCGGTATAGTGTTTGCTACTTGGCCGGGTATCGCGTTTGCCGTCTTTACCCACTTCGCAAAATTCGAGCGAATGGATTTCGTACCCGCGATCTTTCTTGAACAAATCGAATAATCCCATAGATATCGAGACAAGGTTAATGTGACAATATGCGAATTTATAAAATGTCATAAAATTTGCCAAACTATCTGAGGAAAATTTATAGTGACCCATTTTTCGCATGATACCCAAATACGCAAAAATCAAAGACTGGAAGGGATTCAAAAATTATTTCTCGAAGATACATTTCTAATATTATATAGCACAAACCGAATTCTATGCAATAGGAATAATCTATTATCTTTGCATTCGTCGAACGAAAACCTTAAACAATAACGCACATGAGAATCAAATGGCTCATAACAATAGTTATCTCATTATGTATTTTCCAAACGAATGCTCAACGTTCGTATTTGTCTCTAAACGACAACTGGCAGTTTCGCTTTTCTCACCAAGTCGGTAAAAATTCGACTCAACGAATCTCATTGCCGCACACATGGAATGCCCCGGATGCCCTATCTGGGAAATTAGACTACAAACGTGGTATCGGCAATTATGAAAAAGACCTGTACATTTCCCCCGAATGGAAAGGCAAAAGATTATTTTTATATTTCGAAGGCGTCAACAGCGTAGCCGACCTTTTTATCAACGGTAAATACCGGGGCGAACACCGAGGCGGATACAGCGCTTTTACTTTTGAAATAACCGACGATGTCGAATACGGGACAGACAACAAAATTCTCGTGCGAGTAAACAACGCCGAGCAATTCGATATAATGCCTCTGGTCGGAGACTTCAACTTCTACGGGGGAATTTACCGCGATGTCAGTTTGATTATAACAGAACCGACATGTATATCGCTGTTGGATTACGCTTCTCCCGGAGTATATCTTACTCAAAAGTCCGTGACCGAAAAACAAGCCCACATCGTTGCGACTGTAAAATTATCCAATGCAGCCACAACGAAACAAGTAAATGTGAAAGTCACCGTCAAAGACCATGATAAAACTATACAAGAAATAAAACGACATGTCACATTGAACGCCCATTCCGAAGGAGAAGCCATCATTCCTTTCACCATACAGAATCCCCGTTTATGGAATGGTCGTGAAGACCCGTTCATGTATCGGGCCGAAATATCCCTATGGGAAAATGATAAATTATTGGATAAGGTGATACAACCTTTGGGAATACGATACTATCGTGTAGATCCCGACAATGGCTTTTTCTTGAACGGTAAACATTTGCCTTTATACGGAGTTTGCCGGCATCAGGACCGGGCGGAAATCGGCAACGCCTTACGCTCGATGCATCACGAAGAAGACACCAAGCTGATGCTCGAAATGGGAGTCAACGCCGTTCGGTTAGCCCATTACCAACAAGCAGAATACATGTACGACCTAATGGATCAATCGGGTATAATCACATGGGCCGAAATCCCATTCATCGGCCCCGGAGGATATGCCGACAAAGGATTTATCGACTCCGAGGCTTTCAAGAAAAACGGAGAAGAACAATTGAAAGAACTAATCCGCCAAAATTACAATCACCCCTCGATTTGTTTTTGGGGATTATTCAACGAATTGACCGAACGAGGAGATAATCCTGTTACTTACATTACCGAACTGAACGAACTGGCACACTCGGAAGATCCCACTCGCCTGACAACCTCTGCCAGTAACCAGAACGGAGGACTCAATTTCATTACCGACTGTATCGCTTGGAACCGCTACGACGGTTGGTACGGAGGTATGCCCGACGCTTTGGCGAAATTTTTAGATCAGACTCACAACCAATACCCCCAGTTGCGCATTGCAATCAGCGAATATGGAGCAGGAGCCAGTATTTATCATCAATCGGATTCTTTAAAACGTCCGAACCCGGCCGGTTGGTGGCATCCCGAAAACTGGCAGACATTCTATCATATCGAGAACTGGAAAATTATTCATGAACGGCCCTTTGTCTGGGGTAGCTTCATATGGAATATGTTCGACTTCGGAGCCGCTCACCGAAGAGAAGGAGACCGTCCGGGAATTAATGATAAAGGACTCGTAACATTCGACCGTAAATATAAAAAAGACGCATTCTACTTTTATAAGGCAAACTGGAACAAAACCGACCCTATGGTACATCTGGCCGAAAAACGTTGCGACATGCGCCCGACCGCTCAACAAAATTTCATGGCATTTACCAACCTGCCAGAAGTAGAACTGTTCGTGAACGGGAAAAGCATGGGAAAACAAAAACCCGACCGATATGCCATCGTCAAATGGGAACAAATAGAGCTTCCTCTCGGAAAGAACACCATTCTTGTGCAGTCGACCACGAAAGATAAAGTCTCAGATACAATGACTCTATGGATAACCGACTCCGCCCAAAATAGAAAAGAATAACATAAAATTTCTACCAATCTAAAATAACTTAACAGCCATTTACAATCGCCATATAATATTATAGTTGCGAAAAATTATGTAATATTGCATTCGTTTACATATGCTCCATTCAAAATAAAGAAAGAGATAACTAAACAAAATCGGCCAATATGAGTAATAATATTGAAAATCTATTTACACAATATTATCAGATATTGCGCGCCTATGCATTACGTTACGTTCAAAACCAAGATGCGGCAGAAGATATTGTACAAGACGTATTCTTCGAATTATGGCTACGGCGTAACGAGATAGATTTCGACCTCCCGATGAAAGCCTATCTATTCAAATCGGTTTTGAATAAATCGAGAAACTATATTTACGACAAACGCGTAAAAGACAAAATAAGTTTCGATTCGGATAACGATATCCAGTTCATAGACGACTACTTACAATCGTTCGTCGTTTATCAGGAAGATTCCCTACTATTGAAAGATTTGGATCGGGAAATAAAAACCTATGTCGAATCTCTGCCCGAGCAATGCCACCGTATATTCATCATGAGTCGTTCCCTCAATTTGAAAAACAAAGACATTGCCTTGCGACTGGGGATAAGCATTAAAACCGTTGAAAAACAAATAACAAAAGCCTTGTCGGGACTAAGAAATCATTTGAAAAAAAATGGATTGCTATCCTTTTTCTTCTTACTGTTTTCAGGATTCGAATAAAAAAATAAATTGCTTCGTATGGACGGACAGAACGAAATAAAAGAAATAGATAGACTCATCTTGAAATATCTCGAAGGAGAGGCTTCGAAAGATGAAAAGATCGCGTTATACCGTTGGATCGAACTTTCGGAGGAAAATAAGACACATTTCAAAGAAGCACAAGAACTGTGGCTATCGACCCAAGCCATACTCGCACCGAAAGAAGATACGGAAAAAGCATTACAGCGTTTCCGTTCTAAAATCAAGAACTACAATCGCCGCGGCAAAACATTCCGCAAACCACTCTACTACATTACCCAATGTGCAGCCATAATAGTGATACTATTAGGCTTGTATTACTTTTTCACAAGAGAATCTAATCCCGAACAATACGCTTGCGTAGAGATGGCAATCGGAAACAAAGGTTGTATTACCCTCCCCGACAGCACGGTAGTTTGGCTCAATTCAGGCAGTAAATTGACATACCCCAGCCGGTTTTCCGATAAAAAAAGAAAAGTCCGGCTCAACGGGCAGGCCTATTTCAAAGTCTTCCACAAAGAAGATCAACCATTCGTTGTCGAAACCAACGATATGGATATAAAAGTTCTCGGGACCAGCTTTGTCGTCAAGAATTACATACGAGACGAAATCATCGAAACGGCATTGGTTGACGGGCATGTAGAAGTCTATTTTCCCAATAGCTCGGTTCCTCCCATAACTTTGCAACCTGCCGAGCAAGTCACATACTCCCGCAAGACGAAAGAAACGAAAATATATACGCGAAAAGATAGTAGTCTCTACCACATTTGGGCACAAGAAAAACTATTATTGAGCAATTGTGAATTGACAGAAGTCATAGAAAAATTAGGCGCATGGTATAACGTAACAATGACCTGTACGAACACTTCCCCTACCCCTGTTTATATGACGCTGACGGTCAGAACAGAACCGCTGAAAGAAATATTGCAAACGCTCAAATCGATAGCCCCCATAGATTATCGTTTCAATAACGACACAGTCTACATCGAGCACAAGCCGAATAGTTAAAATATATTAATACCCACTCGTTAAGGTAGGGTATGCCCACTCTTGTTTGTGATAATTATAGAGTGGAGCACATGGAAAAACACAACCGACATATAGACGAACTCATAACGAAGTATCTGGATAAATCCCTTACTCGGGAAGAATGCGCCGAACTGCGCCGTTATTTGGCAGAAGACAAAAAGCATCTCGCATATTTTGCCGAAATAAGAGACCTATGGTTATACAATACGGCTCTGTGGCAACCGATTATATCCACACGGTCGGCTCTCGAAAAACTGAAAAAGAGAATAAGGAAATATACTTCTCTCGTAAAAATCAGAAGAACCGTCTATTACGCTTCTCAAATTGCAGCCATTATTGCGATAGCCTTTATCTTTCATACCGTAAAGGAATCCAACGCCTATTCCGCCACAACCCATACGGTTCTCACCTCGACCCATAAATCAGAAGTCACTCTACCCGACGGCACGATAGTATGGCTCAACAATAATACGAAACTCATTTATCCCGAAGTATTTTCATCGACAGAACGATCCGTTTATAGAAGGCGAAGCCTATTTCAAGGTCACGAAAAACAAAGCACGTCCGTTTGTCGTGAAATCACAAGGACAAGAGATTAAAGTATTAGGAACATCTTTCAATGTGCGAAACAGACCGAACGAAGACCTTGCGGAAACGACGTTGATTTCGGGAGCCGTATCCCTCCGTTTCAATAATGACTCCGTGCCCGTCAGATTAAATCCGAACGAACAGATAACCTACTCCAAGTCAAATCAATCTATCCGTAAAGACACGGTCGTCGCTCATGAATATATAGCATGGGCTACGGAAAAGATGACATTCGACAACGACAGATTCACAGATGTGATCTCATATTTGGAAGACAAATACCAACTTCAAATAATCTGCCCGGAAGAAATCGCCGATACTTTATACCTGACCCTCGTCGTAAGGAACGAAACCAAAGAAGAGATATTCAAGGAAATAGCGCGTATCTCCCATTTGCAATACTCCATACACAACGATACGGTCTATTTCGATTTCCCGGAAAACACCGATTGTCAAACTTTACAACACAGCCTATGAAACACCATGAAGCGACCCTAACAAAAAACAAGCGATTCAATCATAAAAAATACGACCATTTCTCGTAAACACATCGAAAGAAGAAACCAAGTTAAATACATAAAACCATGAAGACCCTTAAACACAAAAAAACGATCACAAAACGATCTTCATTCCCCTACAAAGTCATAGGACTGGTTTTGTATCTTCTATGGGTTCAACCATTTGGAGCAAATCACCTGTACGCATCGGAACGGAAGATAAACATCGAGGTAAACGACGTGACATTAATCGATGTGCTGAAACAAATAGAAGCTCAAAGCGACTATGTGTTCTTCTATAACAACGCAGACATCGATACAGAGAAGAAAATCAGTATTAATATGAAAGATGCGAATATAAAAGACGTTTTGGATAAAATCCTGAACGAATACTCTTACCGCATCAACAATAAAAAGATCATCATCACCGCCAAACGTCAGGCTCCCGTTCGCACGAACAAAATCAGCGGTGTCGTCTCCGACGATTCAGGACAACCTATTATCGGGGGCAACGTCTTGGTAAAAGGTTTAAACAAGGGAACCATGACCAACATCGACGGGAAATACACAATCGATGTACCCGACAGTGCAACGACTCTCGTTATCTCCTACATCGGATATAAAAAACAAGAAGTTGAAATCGGTGACAGAAATTATATTCCGGTAACTCTTCAAAAAAACGACGTTCTGATGGACGAAGTAGTGGTTATTGGTTACGGGACGGTTAAAAAAAGTGATTTGACGGGAGCTGTATCGAGTGTCAAAACAGAGAATCTGCCCATCGCAGCCAACACTTCTGTCACACACATGTTGGCAGGACAGGCCGCCGGAGTAATGGTAAAACAAAATTCCGCTCAACCGGGCGGAGGAATCGAAATATACGTCAGAGGTGCTGCATCGACCGGTGCAGGGAATGACCCTCTGTATGTAATCGACGGATTTCCCGTCACCAATAAAAGCGTGGAACCCGAAAGCGGGAACCGCTACGAGTATGGTTCCCGAAACCCGATGAACTCGTTGAATCCCAACGATATCGAATCCATAGAAATTCTTAAAGATGCCTCCGCCACTGCCATCTACGGAGCAAGAGCTGCCAATGGCGTGATCTTGGTCACGACCAAAAGAGGGAAAAGCGGGAAACCCATAGTAAAATACAACGCCAACTATTCGATTCAAACAATAGCCAAACGACTGGAAATGTTATCGGCTAAGGAATTCATGAATGTTTCAAACGAAATATCCTATCAAAAATGGCGCATGGATAATGAATTATATCCGTATGGCGGAGAACTGGAAGAAGACGCTTTACCCTACAAGGGCAATCCATATAGTCCGGAAGAAATCGCTACCGCCGGAGAAGGGACCGACTGGTTCGGGCTGCTTACGCGCGACGGCTCCATCAACCAACACAACGTATCTGTTTCAGCCGGTACGGAATCCACACGATTTTTGGCATCTTTGAATTATTACAAACAAAAAGGAGTAATCAAGAATTCCGATTTCCAACGTATATCGGGAAGAATAAACCTCGATCAAGATTTAGGGAAATACGTCAAAGCTGGTATCAATGCAACATACAGCACCATTTTCAACAATAATGTCCCATTAGGAGAAGGTAACGCCGAAAATTCCAGCCTGCTGAATTCGGCATTGCATTACGACCCCCTCGTCCCGGTAAAAGACGAATCGGGAAACTATGCGCTAAGTCCCACACTGGGCATGATTCCCAACCCGGTTTCAATGCTCGAAATTACAGACCAGACGCAAACCGATAGATTACTGGCAAACGGCTATATCGAAGCTACATTCTGGAAAGATTTGAAAGTAAAGCTCAATATGGGTATCGACAAAAATCAAGGTCGCCGCAGTACCTATCTTCCCAAATCGACGCTATACGGAAAACAAGAAGGAGGAAAAGCCAATATCAATGAAAATAGGACGGTCGATTTATTGTTCGAACTAACAGCCAACTATACGAAACAGCTTTTCAAGGAAAGAGACAGATTGGAAGTATTGCTCGGGTATTCATACCAACAAGAGAACTGGGACGGATTAGGAGCCGGCAGCTCTCAATTTTTCACCGATTTATTCCTATGGAACAAGTTGGAAGCCGGGAATGTGGCCCGTCCGCCAGTAAGTTCTTCCAAAGGCAAAAACGAATTAGGTTCTTATTTCGGCAGAATCAACTATTCCCTGCTCGACAAATACCTGTTTACATTCTCTTTAAGATATGACGGCTCTTCGAAATTCGGTAAAAACAACAAATGGGGTCTTTTCCCGTCGGGAGCATTCGCTTGGAAAATGCAAAATGAGAACTTTTTGAAAGACGTCGACTGGTTGTCCGAATTAAAATTAAGAGTCAGTTTCGGACAAACCGGAAACAGCAATATCGGAGGCAATGCCTACGAATACTATGAAGCCGGTAATCAATATGTATTCGGAGATGCTGTACAAACAGGCAGTATCAAAAGCCAACTCGAAAATCCCGACCTCAAATGGGAAACGACGACAGAGTTGAACGTAGGTCTCGACTTCGGATTTCTAAACAACCGAATCACAGGATCGTTTGAATATTTCCACAAAGTAGTCAGCGATTTGCTCGCCTTCCGCAAACTGAATTCCTTGATGGAAGTCTCTACTATTGCAGACAACATCGGAGCGACCCAAAGCACCGGATATGAGTTTTCTTTAAATACGGTAAATCTTACCGGCCCGTTCAAATGGAACACTACCTTGAATATATCCTCCTATAACGACCGATGGAAAGAACGCAACCCCGATGTAGTCTTGGCGCCTTATGAAAAAGAAGATGCACCTATCCGGGCTATCTATGGATGCGTATCCGACGGTATTCTGCAAATAGGAGAAACTCCTCCTGCCTCCATGCCCGATTTATTGCCGGGACAAATGAAAGTAAAAGACCTGAACGGGTTTGACCCGAACGACGGTTCCAAATTGCTCGGACACCCCGACGGCAAAATAGACGCAGCCGACAGAATCTATTTGGGAAGTACCGACCCGAAAGTTATCATCGGATTCGGCAACATGTTCGAATACAAGAACTTCGATTTGAATATTTTCTTCTATGGCATGTTCGGTCAATACGTGGCCAATTCGAATCGGGCAAAATACGGGCCCTCCGGTTGCGAATACATCTTGCAACGGCAAAACTATTCGAAAGAAGTATTGGAACGGTGGACTCCCGACAATCCTACGAACAAATTTCCATCGGGATTTTACAGTGCCTACTACGGTGGAGATGACTGGCTGCTCGAAAAAGTATCGTTCGTACGTTGTAAAAACATAACACTGGGATACTCTTTCCCGCACAAGTGGATACACAAAGTCTTTTCACAAGCCAGAATATACGTCGATGTTGAAAACCCTTTCATCATTACGAACTATCAGGGATTAGACCCGGAGATGGATTCAAAAGGCGGATATCCGTCTCAAAGGACATATTCGATAGGTATAGATATCACATTCTAAAAACACGTACACTATGAAGACAAAATTCAAACATATACTGGTTATTCTATGTCTCTCGATGATTTCATGCGAGGGAAACTTGGAACCGGAACTATTCGATCAAATTACACCCGAAAACTTTTTAACCAACGAAGACGACGTAAAGACTGCTGTCACAGGTGTTTACGCCGAGTTCCGAGGAATATCCGAATGGGGACGATACAAAACCTCTTGGGGTTCGGTAATGACGCTTCAAGAAGTCCCCACCGACCTATGGGCTGCGAATTGGTTCTATAAAGCCCATACAGATTTCATGTGGAAAGCAACCGACTATTTCGTCTGTGAAATATTCGAATTTTTCGTGCCGGCCATAACAAAAGCCACAGCTTTAATCGCACGTATACAAGACGCTCCTGTGAGCGACGACATAAAAAATCGATACATTGCCGAATTGAGAGTAGTACGGGCGCTCTGGATGTACGATCTGTTCGACCTATATGGGCCGGTTCCGGCAATCACCGACCCCGAAAAAATACTCAATCCCACTCAGGACTTTACGGTAACTCGCCCCTCTCGGGAAGAATACATCACATTTGTAGAAACCGAATTGAAAGAAGTAATCAATGCCAAAATTTTGCCTGTCGCATGGACAGGTAGCGACTACGGTCATGTAAGTCAAGCAACGGCTATGATGGTACTGCTCCAACTATACATGCACGAAGGTGGCTACTGTCGGAACAAACACGTCGGCGACTATCTGGATTATTTCAAAAAGGCCGAACAGGTAGCCAAAGACATCATGGATTTACAATATTATGAATTGCAGGCTGAATTCAAAGACATTTGGAGTCCTCAAAACCAACACAACAACGAAATCATCTTCGCTCTTCCGAGTTTTCCCATTCCGGTAATGGGGAACAACTTTCTTGCCCATGTACTACCCACCGATTACAAGTCCCAGCAAGGTATCCCGCTGACCGGTTGGAATGGATTCAGAACCCCGTGGGAAGTATATGACTCTTTCGATCCGGCCGATAAGCGCAGACAAGTACACAAAACCGAATACTGGAATGGGAAAGAGATGGTTACAGGACGTACCGGAACTCTCGAATATGGAGCTTTGCCTATGAAATATCAGGAAAATGCAAACACCGATGGGACGAATGATGCATCGGAATATGTCATTTACCGGTACGCCGATGTCATCATGTTACGTGCCGAAGCTAAAAACGAAATTTTCGGCCCGGACGAGGGAGGCACACCCACGGCCAAAGAACTCCTGCACCAAGTCTGCCGCAGAAGTTTCGACAATTACGACCAAACCGACCACAAAAAGAAAATAGACCAAATAACCGACATAGACGCTTTTCGCGCTCATCTGCTTCAAGAAAGAGCTTGGGAGTTTATTTGGGAAGGTAAAAGAAGAAGCGACATGATACGACACGGCGTATTCATTTCCAATGCAATCAGCCGGGGTAAAAATCTGGCGAAAGACTACCACGAACTATATCCTATTCCTCAACAAACGATTTATGAACTTAAAATAAAACAAAATGATGGCTACTAATCAAAGAAATCTTTTGAAAAAAGCGACTTTCTGGTCTTTATGCTGCCTCCTTTTCTCTGGACCGATATCTGCCCAAAAGGTATATCCGGCATACGGGTTAAACGACTTCGTAGAAACCGCCGATCCCGAAACCTACGACAGCAAACAATGGGACGATCTTTCTTCGGGACTTCACGCCGCATGGGGGTCGATCGATACTTTATACAAAAAAGGAAATGTCCCCGCAAATAAAATAAAACAAACGAAAGCAGTCGTATGGAAAGGCGAAAAAGTAAACTTCATCGCATTGGCTTATACCAAAAACGAGATAAAAGACGTAAAATGCGTTACCTCCGATTTAAAAGGTATATCTTCCATAATTCCGGCGGGAAATGTCAAATCTAACTTTGTCCGATACACACTCTCCGACAAGTTCAAAATTTCAGACGAAATATTGGCTTGTGCCGCTCGAACGCCGCATAAAACACAAAATAGCCACCTCGTGCCCGATGTTCTCGATTATATCCCCCAAATGACGATACCGGGAAGAACCACTCGCCCGATATGGATTACAGTAGAGATTCCACGAGACATACCGTCGGGAGAATATACGGGAGAGATATTTATTCGTTCGGCTGCGGGTGAAGACCAAATACTGTCTTTGACCGTAGAAGTACTCGACCATATAGTCCCCGCACCGAAAGATTGGCAATTCCATCTCGACCTTTGGCAAAACTGTGTTTCGGTAAAAAGGTATCATAAGCCTACCCTATGGAGCGACGAACATTTCGAGATACTGGCAGAGTATTTTAAAATATTGGCCGATGCCGGACAAAAAGTTTGCACCGCCGTAATCAACCACGGAGGACAAAGTTTCGACGACTGGTACGAAAGTATGATTCTATGGACCAAAAAAGCCGATGGCACTTGGTCTTATGACTATACGGTATTCGATAAATTCGTGAATATGATGGCTTCGATAGGAATCGACCAACAAATCAATTGTTACTCGATGTACCCGTGGGGAGCTACACGTTACTTCGACGAAAAATCAGGCGATTGGATTTCTATACAGCCAGAACCCGGCACACAGGAATTTGCAGATTTTTGGAGGCCCTTCCTCCTCGATTTCCGGGAACACCTCAAAGAAAATGGCTGGTTCGAAAAAACAGCTATCGCTATGGACGAAAAACTCGAACCCATTATGGCCGGAGTAATCTCTTTCATCAAAGAGACAACCCCCGACTTCAAGATAGCATTGGCCGGGGGTTATATCCCCTCCTTGCAAGAAGACATATACGATCTGTCCATCTTTGTGGGTCACCCCACTACATCGGAGAACATGCAGGCTCGAATCGCACAAGGTAAACCCACGACATTTTATACGAGCTGTTCATGGCCCGAACACCCCAACCAGTTCACATTCTCGCCTCCTGCCGAAAGTGCTCTTGTCGGGTGGTTCGCATACGCTCAGGGATATACAGGATTCTTGCGTTGGGCCTACAACATTTGGGTGCAGAACGTTCTCAAAGATACCCGCTGTGCATCGGCTCCGGCAGGCGACCAACACATGGTATATCCCGGACCTCGCAACTCTGTAAGAATGGCCCGCCTACGTGAAGGCATCCAAGATTATGAAAAGTTACGAGTCATTATGGAACGCCTGAAAGGGCTGGGTACGCCGGAAGCCAACGAAAACATTCAAAAACTGCAAAGAGTATTGCAAACATTCTCATTGGGAGAAATCAGCAAAGAGACCGACAACCGCATCACGAGCTTGGTGAACGACGCAAAAGCCGTACTGACCGAAGTCGCAAAAGCAACGCCCGTAAACATGTCCAATCTGGTGATTCCGTCGAAAGACCGCAATACAATCGAAATTTATCCCAATCCCACGGACGACAAACTGTTCATCTCCTACGATGGAGATACGGAAAAGATAAGCTATCAAATATGCTCCACTTCGGGACAAGTATTGCAAACATCGAACACGAAACCCGTCTATAAATACATAAACATCAAAAATATACCATCGGGTAACTACATTATAAAATTCAATGTCGGATCGCAAGTTATCAGTAAAAAATTCATTAAAAACTAACCTTAAAAAACAAAATCGTATGAAACCGAAAAAAATTACTTCATGCATGTTATTTGCCATGATTTTCAGTTGCGGAATGTCATTACAGGCTGCAAACATCAAAGCTGTCAACTTTATCCACGACAACAGCATCAGAGGCTGTGATATTCACCTGTCACAAGAAGGGAACAAGTACTTCGCCGATGTCTACAACCAACAACAGACCATCGAAATGTGGGTGCGTATAAGCGAAACCCTCGACGCGCAAGGCGGCGTATTGATAAGCACTAAAAGTGCATTCGTCGATGATCCTGCCAATGACAACAAATCAGGGGGCTACGAACTGATGCTGCAACCCAACGGCTGGGCGAGAGCTACATTCTGTGTCGGTAACGGAGGTAACGAACCTAAATGGGTCAATACTCAGTTACAAGCCGGAGAATGGGCAAAACTGTCTATGGTGATAGACGGGAACAAACTGATCTGCTATAAAAACGGAGAAAAAACAGTGGAGGAAACTTTCAGCGCACCAATAGCTGTTGGCACAGGAGACCTCACATTGGGCGCCAATCCCAACTGGGTAGATGGCGAAAAATTTCAAGGAATGATAACCGATGTCAGAATTTGGACGGTAGCCCGCACAGAAGAAGAAATAAAATCCGATTTGAATTACTATTTCGCCTCAAAAAAAGAGAACCTCTTTCTCAACTGGAACATGCAGGAAGGAGAAGGCACGACATTGAAAAACTTGATGCATTCGAGTAGAAACCAAGCCTCGATAGTTTTAATCAACGACATGGACGAAACAGGAATCGAATGGGTGGACAATAGCGGCTGCCCGATATACGAGGAGGGATCGTCGAGCATAGAAACTGCTCGGCAAAAACAAGCGGCCTATATCAGCGGAGACAATATTCTTATCGACGGTGAAAATATAAATGGAGCAGCACTATACACGATAGACGGAAGATTGGTCATGAGCATTTCATCACATCATAACACCATAGACATAAGCGATTTAACTCCGGGGTACTATATATTCAAAGCAATAATAGACAACAATCCGGTATCTTTGAAATTAAGAAAATAAAATCGATCGCTTACACGTTATGGTGGGCTTCTGATTTACAGAAGCCCACCATTTTTTTATGCTTCAATAAAATAGCGCAACAAAATACTGTCCCTATACAAAACACAAGAGAGGAAAATGAATCATAATATAAAAATTAAAACCACTTCTTAAATAAGTAAAGTATGAAGAATTTGACTAAATTTGCCGATAGTAGATAAAACATAGAGATATGAAAAAATATTTGAGTTTGCTCATTGCTATCTTGTTTACATTATCTTTAAATGCCGGCGGAGGGAAAGCCAAAATAGTTTTCGACTCCACCCGTTATGATTTCGGTTATATTCAGGAAGATAAAGGAAAGGTAACGCACTCTTTCAAATTTACCAACGACGGAGATGCCCCGTTAATTATCATATATACGCGTAGTACCTGCGGTTGCACGGCATCGCATTTCACCAAAGAGCCTGTCGCCCCTGCCGGTACGGGTTCGATAGACGTAACTTTCGACCCCGAAGGGCGTCCCGGGACCTTTCGAAAAGAGGTCAAAGTCTATACCAATGCCAGAAAAGCATCCATAAAATTGATTATCGAAGGGATTGTTGTACCTAAAAAATAATAGTTATGAAACAATTGATTTTAGGATTGATTCTCATTTTTTCCATAACCGTATCGGTAGCCCAACCGCAAATTGTATTCGATAATAAAAATCACGATTTCGGTACATTCGAAGAAGAAACAGGTCCGGTCACTCACGATTTTCAATTCGTCAATAGCGGGAACGAACCCTTAGTTTTGCAAAACGTGCGTTCCACATGTGGCTGCACCGTTCCCAAATACACCCGGGAACCCATTGCCCCCGGAGACTCCGGGAGCATTAAAGTGACCTACAACCCCAAAGGACGCCCCGGTAAGTTTTCAAAACCCATCTATATAACGACCAACGCTTCGGGCGATAGAGAGACGCTCCATATCAAAGGAGTCGTCATCGGATCAAAATCCCGTAGAGCGACCAATCCCTATAAAATAGGAACCCTATCGTTACGCAGTCTGCACATACCGCTGTTCGACACCCCGAAAGGACACGTAAAAGAGGGACATCTATTCGTCCGCAACGAAGGAAAAACAGAACTGGTTCCTACTTTTAAAAATGTCCCTTCTCACATCTCGGTCGAGATGATACCCGCAGTTTTGCACCCCGATGAGGAAGGTCTTATAAAAATTTATTACGATCCCGATGTTGTCGACGACTGGGGGTTCCGACGCGACGAGTTTGATTTGGGACTCGACAACGGCTCCTCGAACGACTTCAATACGGTCACGGTATCGGCGAACTTGCTGGACGATTTTAGCATCCTCTCGCCAGAACAGCGTCAAAACGCCGGACACATCGAGCTATCGAGCAATGTCATAGACTTTGGTATCATCAAAGGGAACACTGCTAAAAAACAGACTTTGAAAATAACGAATACCGGAAAAAGTCGGTTGACGATACACAAAGTGGCGAATGAAAATCGCTCTCTGAACATAAAACTGAAACGAAATACGCTCAACCCCGGCAAAACGACCGAGTTGGTTATCGAAGCAGACCCGTCTATGGCTCGTAACAATTTATTGAACAGCCGATTGATGGTTATTACCGATGACCCCGAAAGACCATCGGTTCCCATACGGGTATTAGGTTCTTTTGAATAACTCTTAATTTCTTGAATTATGGATCACCCCGAAAATGACGCTCAATATGCAGGACTTGCAGTAAACAAAGGAATAGAACAACCGCCTATCGTGAATCCGTATTTGAAAAAGATGCGGACAGCGAAACGTCGATCCTTTACAGCCTCTGAATATGTCGAAGGTATCGTCAAAGGCGACACGAGCATACTCAGTCAGGCCGTAACTTTGGTGGAAAGCAATCTGTACGAGCACCAGACTCTCGCACAGGAAGTCATAGAAAAATGTCTGCCCCATGCCTGCGACTCGGTGCGGGTGGGTATTACCGGCGTACCGGGAGCCGGCAAGAGCACATCGATAGATACTTTCGGGTTGCATGTACTGAAACGGGGTGGGAAATTGGCTGTATTGGCGATCGACCCCAGTAGCGAACGCTCGAAAGGTAGTATCCTAGGAGATAAGACTCGTATGGAGGCCTTGTCGAGAGAGAAAAACGCCTTTATCCGTCCTTCACCATCCGCAGGCTCCTTAGGGGGGGTCGCCCGTAAGACCCGTGAGACGATCGTATTATGCGAGGCCGCCGGTTTCGATACCGTATTCGTAGAGACCGTGGGGGTCGGGCAATCGGAAACAGCCGTGCACTCGATGGTCGATTTCTTCCTGCTTATCCAATTAGCCGGTACAGGTGACGAACTGCAAGGAATCAAAAGAGGCATCATGGAAATGGCAGATGGTATCGTCATCAACAAAGCCGACGGAAGCAACATCGAAAAAGCCAAATTAGCCCAAGCCCAATTCCGTAACGCATTACATCTGTTCCCGCCTACGCCTTCGGGCTGGACTCCGCAAGTGCTCACCTACTCTGGATACTACGAGTTGGGAATCGCCGAGGTCTGGGACATGATAGACAAATACATCGCTTTTGTCAAGAAAAACGGATATTTCGATTACAAACGGCAGGAACAAGCCAAATACTGGATGTTCGAAACGATAAACGAACAACTTCGCGACCACTTCTATCGCAATCCTCAAATCGAAAGAATGTTGGAAGAGAAACAACAGAAAGTGTTGAACAACGAGCAAAGTTCGTTTATGGCGGCCAAAGATGTGTTAGACTATTATTTCGACAAAGAAAAATAATTTGCCACTTACTTCTCGATATTTATGAAACAGGTAATCTGTCCGAAATGCGGAAAAACGTTTTCTTTCGACGAGTCTCGTTACGACGCTTCCTGCAACATATCTTTCATTTGCCCGGCCTGTCGCAAACGATTCCTAATGACACTGCCCGAGATAGACGCATGCCACAAGAACGACATAGACACCTCTCTCGGTTTCATCACGGTATTGGAAAATGCGTTCGGATACCGACAAGAATTTCCTTTACACGCAGGCGATAATATAATAGGCCGTGCATCGAAAGGTACGGAAGTGGATATACCCATCGAAACGAGCGACATGAGCATGGATCGTCGCCACTGCATCATCAATGTGAAAGAAAAAGGCAATCGACCGATACTCACGGTCAGAGACAATCCCAGTCTCACCGGCACATTCCTCCGCCATGAATTGTTGAGCGATCGGGAACGCGCGGTATTACACGACGGCGATGTGGTGACGATAGGAGCGACGACTTTTATCGTTCACATTCCCGACGAAGAAGACGAAGAATACTTCGAGTGAGTCTCGCCCCGAGAATTGGGAAAAATTCTCGCTAAACCTCTTATCCACCAATAAAAACGTAATAGATATTATCCGAAATTTTTTTACCATATCCATCTAAAATTACAAATATGATAAAAAGAATCGCACTATTAACACTTTTAGTTACCCCTTTATGGTTATCGGCACAGGTTCGTACAGAAAAACTGTTAGAAAAGGGGTGGAAATTTACAAGGGAAGACAATCCCGAATTCAAGACATCGCAATTCGACGATACCAAATGGCAATCGGTCTGTATCCCACACGATTGGGCTATCTATGGTCCTTTCAGTATCAACAACGACAAACAGAACACGGCGATTGTTCAAGACGGACAGAAAGAAGCGATGGAACACGCCGGACGTACCGGAGGTTTACCCTTCGTAGGAACCGGCTGGTACAGGCTTCGATTCGATGTCCCCGAATATACAGACGGAAAAAAATGTACATTGGTATTCGATGGAGCCATGAGCCATGCCCGTGTCTACATCAACGGAAAAGAAGCAGGCTACTGGCCTAACGGATATAACGCATTCTCTGTCGACGCATCGCCTTTCTTAAAACAAGGAGAGAGCAACACACTTGCCGTACGGCTCGAAAACTTTACCGAGAGCTCCCGCTGGTATCCCAGCGCCGGTCTTTACCGAAATGTACACCTGATCGTAACCGACGATGCCCACGTACCGGTGTGGGGAACACAAATCATCACCACCGCACTCACCGACAAATATGCAAAAGTAAAGCAAGCGACTTCTTGGAATTACCCGTCTGGAAAATCCCTGAGCGACTATGTCATCGTGACCGACTTGGTCGACCATAACGGAAAGATAGTCGCAACGAATCGCAAACAAGGAAGCGATTTCGACAACGACCTATTCGAGCAAGAATTTGTAATAGAAAATCCTGCGGCATGGACTCCTGAGACCCCCGACCTCTACACCTCGATTTCAAAAATATATGAAGGCGATGTGCTGAAAGACCAATACTCGACGACTTTCGGCATTCGCACCGTTGAAGTCCGACAAGGCGAAGGGTTCTTCCTGAACGGCAAACGGGTGCAATTCAAAGGAGTTTGCAATCACCACGATTTAGGCCCGTTAGGAGGTATCGCCAACGAAGCGGGAATACGTCGGCAAATCCGTATGTTGAAAGATATGGGTTGTAACGCCATTCGCACCTCGCACAATATGCCTGCACCCGAATTGATTAAAGCCTGTGACGAAATGGGTATGATGGTCATGGCCGAATCGTTCGACGAATGGGCGACAGCCAAAGTCCAAAACGGATATCACACCGTATTCGGCGAATGGGCAGAAAAAGATATTGTGAACTTAGTACGCCATTTCAGGAACAATCCCAGCGTAGTCATGTGGTGTATCGGGAATGAAGTCCCCGACCAATGGGCGGGCGACAAAGGCCCCAAACTGTCGTTATGGTTGCAGAACATCTGCCACCGCGAAGACCCCACCCGCCCCGTCACGCAAGGCATGGATGCCCCGGACGCCGTAGTCAACAACAACATGGCGGCAGTCATGGACGTACCGGGATTCAATTACCGCCCGTTCAAATATATCGAAAATTACAAAAAACTCCCCCAAGAAATCATTTTAGGAAGCGAAACGGCATCGACCATCAGTTCACGGGGAGTCTACAAATTCCCGGTAGTACGACGGTCCATGCCCAAATACCCCGACCACCAGTCCTCCTCTTACGATGTGGAACACTGCGGGTGGTCCAATCTTCCCGAAGATGATTTCATACAGCACGAAGATTTGCCCTACTGCATAGGAGAATTTGTCTGGACCGGATTCGATTACTTGGGTGAGCCCACCCCTTACTATTCCGATTGGCCCAGCCACTCCTCCCTATTCGGTATCATCGACCTCGCCGGAATCCCCAAAGACCGCTACTACCTCTATCGCAGCCATTGGAATAAAGATGTGGAAACCCTCCATATCCTACCCCATTGGAACTGGGAAGGCCGCGAGGGAGAAGTAACTCCCGTATTCGTCTATACCAATTACCCCACCGCCGAGCTCTTCATAAATGGCAAAAGTCAGGGGAAACGCACCAAAGACCTGTCAGTAACCGTCCATAATAGTGGAGACTCTCTATCGACGGCGAACTTCAAACGGCAAAAACGCTACCGTCTGATGTGGATGGACACCAAATACGAACCGGGGACTGTCAAAGTCATCGCCTATGATAAAGACGGAAACGCAGTTGCCGAAAAAGAGATGAAAACAGCTGGTAAACCCTATCGTATCGAACTGACAGCCGATCGTGACAAAATCATGGCCGACGGAAAAGACCTCTCGTTCGTAACGGTGAAAATCGTGGACAAAGACGGAAACCTCTGCCCCACGGCAGCCAATGAAATAACCTTTAAGGTAAAAGGAAAAGGATACTACCGGGCAGGAGCCAACGGCGATCCCACATCGTTGGAATCGTTCCAAGCCCCCCACATGAAAGTATTCTCAGGCATGATGACCGCCATCGTATCATCGACCGAAGAACCGGGGAAAATCACCCTCGAAGCTACATCTAAGGGGTTGAAAAAAGCTACCCTCGTTATCGAGAGCGGCAAATAATCGATACATATAGTTCCGTAACAACATTCGCCCCTGCGTTTTGTTTCATACAACGCAGGGGCGAATCGTTTAAGAATGGTTCGTAGTTGATGATAGGGAAACCGACCTTCATAAATTGTTTATTCCCAATGCCTCGATTCTGCAAACCTCCAATTTTTCAACATTTCCCCGCTTACAGATACACTTCCTATCATACATTCGCATATAGAAGCTATGGTTAATTTATTTCCAAACCCCTCTGTCACTCCGTGACACCTCACCCTATATTTTGCGTTGCAAAACACAAGGGAGGAGTTTTAAAATAGCTCAATAGAGAAAAACACCCGCGTGAGGCTACGGAACATAGCAAAGGAGGAGTTTTAACACCCTTCTGCGACATTATTTTATCTAATGAGATGATTGTATTTATCCTTCTCCCTTGCCGTGCCCCGTAGCATTGCGGGGTGTAGCGAAGCAATAGGGGAGAAACCGAAGAAACAACCGTTTCTGAGGAGAGGGGTTGAAATATACAAGGACAATCCCCACGAACTATCGACCGAACCATCATCATACCGCTCGAAAAAAAAATTTTTTCGTCTTTCTTCTCAGGAAAGAGAGAAAAGAAATCAGAATAGAGCAGAGATGAAGACAACCACGAAATAACCGCAGAGCGATACCTTTAAAATTACTCCTAAGAGAAATCCTACAAAAGCGCCCAGCCCGGCTTTGAGAGCTTCGTGTGTGAGTTTGCCACCCAACAGTTCACCAATGACGGCTCCCACGAGAGGACCGAAAATAATGCCCCATGGAGGGAAGAGGAATATGCCGATGACGGTTCCCGCTATACAGCCCCGGTTCCCCCATTTGCTACCTCCGCTGTATTTCGTGCCGATGAGAGGTGTGAGGTAATCGAGCACCTGTACAATAATGACCAATATGGCCCAGACGATGAGCTGTGTCGCAGTAAACTGCACCTTGTCGGTGAGATGAAGAAGTATCATGCCCACATAAGAGAGCGGAGGACCCGGAAGTGCCGGAAGAAAGCAACCCGCTAACCCGACGAGCAAGCATATCGCTCCTACAATAATCCATATAATATCCATATCATATCTATATTTTGCACGTTGTGCATGCAGAGTAAAAAGCGAGTCGGATAAAACCAACCTCATTTTTTCGTGCCCAGCCCGACTTATTCTCGCATATTGCAAAGATAGTGAAAGGTGAGCGCAGAGGCAAACGGAAATCTCATTTCAGTTTTGACTATGCCGAGCCGTATCCTATATTCTACAAATATAGTGAAAGGTAAGTGCAGAGGCAAACGGAAATTGCATTTTCGATTTGCTTCCTATATTCGTAGTGACAAAGATAATATGAACGAACACAGAAACAAATAAATTTGGTTATCTCCTTGCCTTGCACTATTTTTGTCTCACAAAACAAAAATCAATACAATGAAACTTAAAATTTATTTATCACTATTATTGTTTTCCTTTTTAAGCGGAATGGTGTCGCAGGGCGCAGAACACCCGAAACGAGAATTTCGCGGCGCATGGATTCACACGGTAGGTCAGAGTCGCTACATGGAGATGAATCGGGATGCGATGCAAGACTATTTCGACCAAATGTTGGATAGTTTGCAGCATATCGGTATCAATGCGGTTATTTTCCAAGTACGCCCGACGGCCGATGCCTTTTATCGTTCGGAACTTGAACCGTGGAGCAAGTATCTGACCGGGAAGCAAGGCGTGGCTCCCGAACCGTTGTGGGACCCGTTGCAGTATATGATCGAGCAATGTCATGCCCGCAACATGGAGTTGCATGCGTGGCTCAACCCTTATCGGGTGGGAACTAATGCCGATGAGCCGCTCGCCGCATCGCACATCTATCATAAACACCCCGAATGGTTCGTTCGGTATGGCCGACAGCTCTATTTCGATCCGGGGTTACCGGAGTGCCGCCGCTTCATCGGCCGGGTAGTCGACGATATTGTATCGCGATACGATGTAGATGCCATTCACATGGACGACTATTTTTATCCTTATCCGATAGCAGGCAGCGAGTTCCCCGATGAAAACAGTTATGCCCGGTACGGTAACGGTATGGATCGTGGCGATTGGCGTCGGGAGAATGTCAATGCATTGATTAAGGAACTGCACAAGATTATAAAATCGCGTAAACCGTGGGTGCGATTCGGTATCAGCCCGTTCGGTATTTACCGGAATCAAAAGAGCGACCCGGACGGCAGTGCGACGAACGGGTTGCAAAACTACGACCAGCTCTATGCCGATGTGTTGCTGTGGACACGCAACGGTTGGGTCGATTACATGTTACCGCAACTTTATTGGGAGATAGGTCATCAGGCCGCATGTGTCGAGACACTGATTTATTGGTGGAACAATCATGCCAACGGACGTCATCTCTACATCGGTCAAGACGTGGCACGTACGATGAATGCTACCGACGTGAATCCCATATACACGCAACTGAACCATAAAATGCAGTTGAGCCGTTATCTCGACCATGTAGGTGGAAACTGTTTCTGGCCGGGCTATTCCTTGTTGGAAAATTATAAAGGCATAGCCGACGACTTGAAGGGGTATTACCATGCGGTTCCCTCCCTTATCCCGGCCTATACGTTTATCGACAGCAAGGCTCCCGACGAGGTGAAGGGTTTGAAGGCAAAATGGACTCCCGAGGGATACGAATTGCAGTGGAAAAGAAAGAAAACCAACGATGAGATGCAGAAGCAAATTTATTTCTGTGTCTATCGTTTTGCACCCAGCGAAGACATTTGTTTATGTGATGCATCCCATCTCGTAGCCATTACTCGGGACACGAAATTTTTGCTCCCTTATAAACACGGAACCCGTCAGTATGTATATGTAGTGACGGCAGTAGACCGTATG
>OLZR01000364.1_pt1 | contig 26087 bp, 28 predicted proteins | sample 1644421 | NCBI WGS metagenome assembly OLZR01 (sample SAMEA103958132, study PRJEB25191) | human gut metagenome | biome: human-associated habitat [ENVO:00009003]; feature: intestine environment [ENVO:2100002]; material: feces | place: Germany | collected 2013/2015 | reverse complement strand
GTAAAACACAGCCACTTCATAATTCGTCCTTTCCGCCTCCGCGAAAAAGACCGAGTATACAAAAATGGATCGTGTAATCGGCACACGATCCATTAGAGCCTAAAACTTGGCGCACAAAGGAAAGGGTACCGATGTGTCCTTCTCATAGAGAAAGTCCACATTTGTATCCTCAGCCCTAATGCATATCAGGCTACGAATATTTTGTTGATTGAATATCTGAGTGAAATCGAACTAAAAACAAAAAAGCCACCGACAAGGCAGACCCGTTACTGGATCTGTCTTGCCGGTGGCCTCTCATGTATGTCTGGATAAACCCTCCGGTAGTCAGGGCGTGCGGTCTGATACCGGATTTACGAAGCCTGTTTCATCTCAACCGTTTTGACAGGTTATCTGGATATCCAGATAAGCGATCTAATCCCGAGGATTGAGTTATCCCGAGATTGGGCGTGGCCTGTTCGCAAATGTGCTGGTTTTTCAATACTTTTTGTGTGTTGTTCATAAATAACCTCCAGATAAGAAAAAATATAAAAACACCTCTATAATGTAGTTGGCGGCGAAAGTCGACTAACTGCATTCAGAGGTGTTTTTATGTCCGATGAAATTGTGTTTGATGTTCTATGCACAAAAGTGCTGGATGCATTACGGGCTCTGGGGCTTGGTAAGTTCAGCATACGAAACTACTACTACGAAGGGATGTGGCCAATCATAAAGGTCTACCGTTCCGAGGGGGTGATATTTTATAGTGCTGCATTTACAAATGAAATTGTGAATCGTTTTCACTTGGATCATGAAAATGGTTTGGTAGCCGACCGGATCTGGGCAAAAGTCAGAAAGGCATCCATTCTCTTCGAGGAGTATGTTCAAACCGGAAAAATAGTCTGGAAACGTGTTAGACCTGATCCGAAAATTTCCTTAGCTCCGTACTATCACGAACTCCTGCGTAGATTCTGTCAACATGAAGCGAATACGCGGGCCATTGGATTTGAGAGCTTACGGGACGAGGAGAATGTCTGCCGCAAATTCTTTGCATACCTCGATGCCAGCGGTTGCCATACTTGCCAAGATATTAATTTAGTAAATGTCAACGCTTTTCTGCTGTTCATCGCATCTCAACGAAAATCGAGCATGGACAGAGTGTGCAACACATTGAAACATCTGAGCGCATACTTGGTGTCCATACAAAACTGCTGCGATTTCAGCGCCGCATTGACTACTCGTCCCGCGCCCCGAAAGAAACTGCGGCCTGCCTTTTCCGCAAAAGAGGTTCACACCGTCGTGGATACAGCGGCAAAAAATCCGTCCTTATCGCTCCGCGATACTGCGATGTTTGCTGTTGCCGCCAGTTTGGGACTGAGAGCTGGGGACATTGTTCGCTTAACGCTCTCGGACATTGACTGGATTCATCATGAAATACGCTTCGTACAGAACAAAACCGGAGTGGAACTGCACCTTCCTCTCGAAGCATCGGTAGGAAACGCCATTGCGAACTATATTCTTCACGAGCGGCCCAAAACGCAGTCCCCAGCTCTCTTTGTGCGTTCCCGTATTCCTTTTGACTTCATGACTTCGACTGCTGCGGGAGACCGGCTCAGAAAATATATGAAACTCTCAGATGTTGAGTATACTCCGGGCGATGGAAAAGGCTTTCACAGTTTCAGAAGGTATGTTGCCAGTTCCATGATAAACCAAGAAGTACCGATCGATACAGTGAAAGAAATCTTAGGGCATACGCAGATTGGCTCCATGAAAGCATATATGCGGATCAGCCGGGACAAGCTCGCAATGTGTGCACTCGGACTTGACGGTATTGAGGTTGTCCAGGAGGCTTTGTTATGAGATCTGCATTCACCGGGGCATTTGCACCCTATATTTGCGGCTTGATTGAAAAGAAACAAGCCCTCGGCTATGACTACCACGGAAGTGCGTGCATTCTTCGAACTTTTGATGAATTCTGCCGTGAGCAATTTCCGAACGAGACCTGCTTGACTGCGGAGTTAGCCATGAAATGGGCTGAACAGTTCAAGACCGAGAAAAATCTGTCCAGATTGAATAGGGTATCTGTGATTCGGGAGCTCGCTAAATACATGAATAGTGTAGGAGAACAGGCTTATCTTTTACCACTTCAACTCACGAAGAAAAGCGGACGCCATATCCCATACATTTATTCAAAGGAAGATTTGTCCAAGTTGTTCAAGGAAATAGATTCTCTGCAGCCCAGCCTTAGAGCACCCACAAAGCATCTGGTGGTATCTGTAATATTTCGCTTGATCTACTGTTGCGGTCTCAGACCCGTAGAAGCCAGACGGCTCCGAAGAGAGGATGTCAACCTGTTTGATGGGACGGTGAATATCCTTGAATCGAAAGGACATAAAGACAGAATCGTTGTCTTGTCCGAAGATATGCTTGAACTGTGCAGGAATTATGACCTGCGCGTAGAGAAGATATACCCTCACCGCAAATATTTCTTCCAGAGTCCAAGTGTCCGAGGTGACGGAATGTACTCAATGGAGTGGATTATTCCGACATTCAGAAGGTTCCTTCAGACGGCAGGCATATCCGGATACGGTGAGATCCGGCCCAGACTTTATGACCTGCGGCATACATTTGCAACACATCGGCTGTACCAGTGGGTAAAGGAAGGAAAAGATATAAATGCCTGCCTTGCGTATTTGAGCGAGTATATGGGCCATTCAAATCTCGAGAGCACGGCATATTATATTCATCTTCTTCCAACGCTTTATACCGACTTGCCAGAACTGCGTCTTGATAGTTCCCTTGAAATGGAGGCAGATTTATGCGACTGAAAGACGAGAAATTCTATAAAACGGTAAGGGACTTCCTTGACATCTACTTGATCAGGCACAAAGGCTATAGTTTAAATACACAGAAATCGTATCGAGAGGCAATAAATCTCCTTCTCCTCTATTTCAAGATGGAGCGTGGGCTTGAATATGCCAATGTTGGATTCGAGGATATCACTTACTCAAATATAACCGGTTTTCTCGAATGGCTCTCAAAATCCAGAGGATGTTCTCCGGCAACGGTGAATCTGCGTTTGATGGCAATTCGTTCTTTCACAAAATATGCAGGAATCTTAGATTCTGGCAAAATCTATATGCAAGTCGAAGTCGGCAACATCTCTATTCGGAAAACTCCGGGAAAAGTTGTGGAGTTTCTGACGGTACCAGCGTTGGAAACTCTTTTTGAGCAACCCAACCGCTTCAAGACGAATGGATATCGTGATTTCTGTTTTATGCGGTTGATGTACGACACCGCAGCACGTTGTCAGGAACTGGTGGATGCAAAAATTCATGACTTGATCATTCGAAAAACTCATGCAACAATCTGCCTTGCTGGAAAGGGAAATAAACTGCGAATAGTCCCAATCTCCCCATCTGTGGTTGAATTGCTCAAAACTTATCTGGATAAAGCACATCCGACCGAGCAAAGGCAGAGTGATGACTATCTTTTCTTTACAACGCATCATGGTCGCAAAAGCAGAATGTCCACCGATGCCGTTAATCTCTTTATGAAAAAATATGGTGAAATGGCAAGGCGGGCTTGTCCTGAAGTGCCAGAACGAGTACATCCACACCAACTTAGGCATTCCCGTGCCATGCATCTGTATCGTGCCGGGATGCCGCTTGTCCTCCTCGCGGAGTTCCTTGGGCATGCCGACGTCAACACAACCCGGATCTATGCATGGGCCGATACTGAGATGAAGCGGCAGGCAATTCAAAAGGTATCCAAGGTCACAGAGGGAGATACTATTGAACCAATATGGGCAAACGATGAGGAGTTGATAAAGCGCCTTTATGGTTTGGCTTGATTTTACCACATTTTAATCGTGTTCACAATGCGGCGACCAGATCATAGCTGGTCGCCGCAAATTTATTATCCGGAGGTTTTAACATGAATTACAGCAGCAAAAACACTATCTCGCAACAAAAAGCCGATGGCCCATCTGACTTCCTCGGGATAACTCAATCCTCGGGATTAGATCACCATGCCGTGTTCAGCCGCCAGCGTGTGGATGTGTTCAAAAGCAACGAGGTGGTCAGCACTCAGAGCGCTCGTCAGCACAAAGACGCAACAGATTTGGTCGTGGATATGGACGAGCCAGATAACAGCGCCTCCGCTCCAAGAGGTGCCTCGGTTCTTCTGATCCGCCGTCTGACCCCGCTGGAATGCGAGCGCCTGCAGGGATTTCCGGATGGTTGGACTGATATCGAGGGTGCTTCCGACTCCGCCCGCTATAAAGCACTGGGCAACAGTGTAGCGATTCCTTGCGTCGACTATGTTTTGCAAGGAATCGCATGGGCGACCACAGCACAGATAGCTTGAATGATTATGAATAGGAGATGCGATCATGGAACCGATGAAAAACCTCTGCGGCTTGATTCCCGAGTCGCTTCACAAGCGGCTGATGGAGGGCAAAAGTCCTGAAATGACAAACGGTGAGTATCTCACTAAGATACTCACTACCTATCTGGACCAGCCTGCCACAGCAAAGCAGGAACAGCGCACCCTGGCCGTTCAGATCTCAGATGACATGTTTCAGCGGCTGAAGTCCTACCTGGATGCTCATGCGCCCCTCACCCAAAAGGCACTGGTTCAGAGCCTTTTGAATCAGGCACTGGATCAGTGGGAACATGGCGAGGAACCGCTCCAGAGTGCGGCCCTTCAGGACAACAAGAAAGAACGGACGCTGGCCATTGCTATGCCCGAATCTCTTTTCCACCGCGTTGAGCAGTATGTGGAGGCGCATAATGGCGTATCCAAACGAGCCTTCGTTGTGGGGTTGGTGGCACAGGAACTCCAATCTTGGTTGATGGAACAAAGCCCAGACGAAGTACAAGATCAGGAATTCGGCCCCGATCAGGATGAACAGGGGTTTGGAATGAGCATGACGATGTGAGGTGAAACATGTACATTTATCCCGATAATCTGAAATCCAAAGCCGTCCTGTGGCTGTGGGAACTGCGGGACATCGCCATCATTGGCGTGGGCGCCCTGATCTCCGTGTTTGCCATGGCCCAGCTTGGCTTCCTGCCCCCGGTGGTGATCACCGCAGCCTATGCTTTCCTTTCCATTCGGCTGGAGGATACCAGCATTCTGGACTTCCTGCGCTATGCGGTCCGATATTTTCTCCTGGGCCAGCAGACCTATGCCTGGGGGCTGTGCAATCCAACAAAGGTCAGGAGTGATAAAAAATGAGCAGAAAAAAAGAAGCAAAAGCCAAACAGACCACCCGGCAGCTCATCGGGATCGACGAGATCACCGACAGCCGGGGCGTGGTATTCGCAACGGGCACGCCCGTCTCAAACTCCATGACCGAATTGTATACCATGATGCGCTATCTCCAGCACGACGCCATTCGCGGCAAGGGACTTGCCCACTTCGACTGCTGGGCTTCCACCTTCGGGGAGACGCAGACCGCCATCGAGCTGGCTCCCGAGGGTACGGGCTACCGGGCGAGGACGCGCTTTGCCAAGTTCTTTAATCTGCCTGAGCTCATGACCCTGTTCAAGGAGGCGGCGGATATCAAGACCTCCGACCAACTCAACCTGCCTACGCCCACACCCATCTATCACAACGAGGTGGCGCAGCCAACGGAGATACAGAAGCAGATGGTGCAGGAGCTGTCCGAGCGCGCCGCAAGGGTACACGCACAGCTTGTTGACCCCGGCACGGACAATATGCTCAAGATCACCTCGGACGGGCGCAAGCTGGGCCTCGATCAGCGCATCATCAACCCCGACCTGCCGGACGACCCGAACAGTAAGGTCAATCGCTGTGTGGACAACATCCACCGCATCTGGCAGGACGGGCAGGCGGACAGGCTGACCCAGCTCGTGTTCTGCGATTTGTCCACCCCGAAAACCGGCGCGACCGGGGCGAAGGCGGCAAAGACGGCGGGCGGGAATCTGGACAGCCCGGAGCTCAACGCCGTCGAGCGGCTGATCGACAAGGAAAACCCCGACGAACCCGGCTTCACGGTATATGACGACATCCGGGAAAAGCTCGTTGCCAGAGGAATCCCCCGCGAGCAGATCGCATTCATCCATGAAGCCAACACCGAAACGCGGAAGAAGGAGCTGTTTGCAAAGGTGCGCTCCGGTCAGGTGCGTGTGCTCATGGGCAGCACCTTCAAAATGGGCGCGGGTATGAATGTGCAGGACAGGCTCGTGGCGCTCCACGACCTGGATTGTCCGTGGCGGCCGGGCGATCTGGAGCAGCGCAGCGGGCGCATCATCCGTCAGGGCAACCGCAACAAGGAAGTGCATATCTACCGCTATGTCACGGAATCCACCTTCGACGCCTACCTCTGGCAGACGGTGGAAAATAAGCAGAAGTTCATCTCTCAGATCATGACCTCAAAATCCCCTGTTCGCTCCTGCGAGGACGTGGACGAGACCGCCCTTTCCTACGCCGAGATCAAGGCGCTGTGCGCCGGAGACGAGCGTATCAAGGAGAAGATGGACTTGGATGTGGACGTTGCCCGCCTGAAGCTCATGAAGGCCAGCCATCAGAGCCAGCAGTTCCGTCTGGAGGACAATCTGCTCAGGCATTTCCCAGAACAGATCCGGCAGAACGAGAGCTTCGTGGAGGGCTTCACCGCCGATATGCAGACGCTCGCCGGGCATCCGCACCCCGTGGACGGCTTCGCGGGTATGGAGGTCAAGGGCGACCTTCTCACCGACAAGGACAACGCGGGCGCTGCCATTCTGGAAGCCTTCAAGGACGCAAAGGGCATGGAGCCCGTTCCCATCGGCAGCTACCGGGGCTTTGCCATGTCCCTGACCGTGGAGGACTTCGGGCGGGACTTTGTTCTCACCCTCAAGGGCAAAATGAACCACCGCGTGACGCTGGGCAAGGACGCGCGGGGCAACCTCACCCGCATTGACAACGCCCTGAACGCCATGCCGGACAGATTGCAGAATGTCCGAAACACGCTGGACGCGCTCACCGCGCAGATGGAGACGGCAAAGGCGGAGCTGGGTAAGCCCTTCCCCCAGGAGAATGAGCTGCGGACAAAATCCGCGCGGCTTGCGGAGCTGAACGCCGAGCTGAACATCGACGACCGCACGCCCATGGAGCAGATGGCGGAGGACGCGCCCGCCGTGCAGAGCGCAAAGGCGGAGCGTCCCTCCGTGCTGGCAAAGCTGAAAGCGCCGCTGTCCCAGCCCTGCGCCGAGGACAAAATCAGGCACAGGGGCAAGGAGGAACGATAAAAACCAGCGGCTCCGACGAAGAATGGATTTTGCCGGAGCCGCTTCACTACAGCTTAATGAAAGGAAGGATGCACCAATATGAAGAATATTCCCGTTTACAGATTTCCCGCCGAGCACGCCCGTGAAAACGGCGAGCTGGAGCTTTACCGTACCTCCAACAAGGCCAGCGCCGCCTGCAAGGAGGCCATTGAGAAGGCGATCTCCGAGCATTATTGCGATAACGTCCTGCACAGGGAAGCCGTCGCGCAGGTGGCGGAGCAGTTCGGGCATGAGCGCATCTTGTATGTGCTGGCGATTACCATTCGGCAGAAGGATTGGGACGGGCGGTTCTCAGCGGACAACAAGCAATGGGCAAAGACCGTTCCCGTTTCGGAGAACCCCGACGCATGGGGGACGGATCGGAACTGCTATCTGGCGGTCAACAGCCACAGCGGGCTGGTTGACCTGTTTACCAAGCTGGCGCGGGAGGCCGCAAGGGCGCATGAGCGCAAGCCCTCGGTGCTCGGCAGACTGAAAAACAGACCGCCCGAAGCGGCGGCGGAGGCAGTCAAAAAGACAAAGGAGCCGTCCCTGTGAGCGCGCAGTTCATGCGCCGGAACATCCGCATCTCCGTTCGCCTGACGGAGGAGGAGCACCGGCTGCTAAAGGAAAAGATGGCGCGGATCGGCGTTACCAATCAGGAGGCGTTCCTGCGGAAGATGGCGCTGGACGGGCTGGTGATCAAGCTGGATTTGCCGGAGCTGAAGCAGATGATATCACTTCTGCGCTACACGAGCAACAACATCAATCAGATCGCCAAACGGCTCAATGAGAGCGGCAGAGCCTACGACACCGACCTTGCGGAGATTCTGGAAAAGCAGAAGCAGCTATTGGGACTTGCCAACAAAATTCTTATGAAGCTGTCCACCATTCAGTGAGCAGGCAGAAATATACGATAAGCCCATGCTGCCGGCATCCTTGTTTTAGGGCAGCTCTTTCTGTATAATGAAATCAAAAAGGACGGAAAACGACTATGAAATTCATTTTGAAACTGCTGCTTGCGCCCCTTATGCTGGTTTTGTGGATCGTGGAATGGGCGCTCACGCTGGCGCTCAAGGCTTCCGCCGTGGTCTGCGTCATCGCCTCCGCCCTGTTTCTGCTTTCAGGTGTTTTTTACTTTGTGGACGGCAACGTGCAGAACGGCTGCATCTGTCTGGGCATTGCGTTTCTGCTCTCGCCCTACGGACTGCACTATTTGGCGGTGAAGCTCACAGCGCGGTTTATCGGTATGAGAATGCTGCTCAAGGAGCGAATCTACGGATAAACGGAATATGCGGAATGTGAAAAGGCGCAGGCTCCCTCCTGCGCCTTTTTCCATGGAGGGAATATGGCGACCACACGAATCATACCCATGCACTTAAACAAGGGCAAGACGCTGGCGCAGTGCCTTGCCGACCGGACGGAGTACGGCATGAATCCGGATAAGACCGAGGGCGGCGCGCTGATCTCCGCGTTCGCCTGCGAGCCGGAGACCGCCGTTTCCGAATTTGCCCTGTCCAAGCGGGAGTACCGGGAGCTTACCGGACGGGTGCAGGAAAGCGACGTCATCGCCTATCAGGTTCGGCAGTCCTTTAAGCCCGGAGAGGTTACGCCGGAGGAGGCCAACCGCATCGGCTACGAATTTGCCAAACGCTTCCTAAAGGGCCGGCACGCTTTTCTCGTCTGCACCCACACCGACAAAAAGCACATTCACAACCACATCTACTGGAACTCCACGGCGCTGGACTGTACGCGGAAGTTCAAGAACTTCATCGGGAGCTACCGCGCTGTCCGCAGGCTGTCCGACCTGATCTGCGCCGAGCACCGGCTGTCCGTGGTGGAGAATCCGCAGAAACACGGGCTGAGCTACAACAAATGGCGCGGCGGTCACGACAGGCTCTCCAACCGCGATCTTCTGCGCATGGCGATAGACGCGGCGCTTGAAAAGCAGCCTCAGGATTTCGACGCGCTGCTGGCGCTTTTGAAGGATTCCGGCTATTCCGTCGCCCGAAAGGGCAGGCTGTCGCTGCGGCACGAAAACCAGAAACAGAGCATCCGTCTGGATTCCCTGGGCGAGGGATATTCCGAGGATGAGCTGCGCGCGGTTATCGCCGGAAGCAGAACGCACAAGCCCTTCGTCAGGAAAAAATATCCGAAGCGCAGGGAGCGCGCCACGCTGATTTCCGACATTGAGGCGAAGCTCAACGCAGGAAAAGGCTACCGCTACGATCAGGCGATGAAGGTGGTAAAGCTCAAGCAGATGGCAAAGACGCTGATATATCTGGAGGAAAACGGCTTTGCCGATTTCGACGCACTTGTCAATGCCGCCGCCGATGCGGAGAAGCGGTTCTATGATTTGAAGGCGGCCATAAAGGCGGCGGAAGCGCGTATGGGCGAGATACAGACCCTGCGGACGCACATCATGAACTATTCCAGAACCCGCAGCGTTTACACCGGCTACCGCAAGGCGGGGTACTCGAAAAAATACCTTGCGGAGCATGAGGGGGATATCCTCATCCACAAGGCGGCGAAGAAAGCCTTTGATGCGTTCGGCCTGAAAAAGCTGCCCACGGTCAGGAGCCTGAACGAGGAATTTGCAAGGCTGCTGGCAGAGAAAAAGGCGGCCTACGCCGAGTACCACCGGGCGCAGGAGCAGATGCGGGAGCTGCTGATCCACAAGGCGAACGCCGCCTATCTGCTGGGGCTGGATGAACAGAACCGGCAGACCACCGAGCGGCAGCGCGAGGAAAAATAGCGATGGCACATCGCGCAGCCACAGATGAAATCTGTGTTACAGGGGTATGGGGAACGCCCCATCAAGCAAAAGGCGGGGACTCGTCAGAGTCTCCGCCTGGTGTCTTTTGGCTCCAAAAGACCTTGCTTGCACGGTTTCTTTTTCAGACGTTGTCGGAATCCCATCTGAACGAAAGGATGCTGACAGTAATACAAACCACGGTGATGGCAAGCAGTACAAGGATTTGCGTTCCGAAGTTCAGCAGGGATTTTCCAGCCCATGCTCCCTTCATCATTTCAACAGCGGGTGTCAGGGGTATGAATTTAGCAATGCTCTGGACAGTATCCGGCATGGTCTCGATTGGGATCGTCGCACCGGAAAGGAAGAGCATAGGGAAATAAACAACATTTGCTATCGCCGTGGCCGCCTTTGAATTGTCGATCACGCTGGCGATCACAAAGCCCATGGAAAAGATGCAGAGCACACCCAGCAGAAAAGCAACCGCCACATTCAAGAGATTCGCAGGCAAGGCCGCCGAATATCTCAGCCTGGCGATAATCACAAGCAGTATGGCTCCAATAACCGTCATCAGCAGATTGACAACAATCTGGGCAACAATAATCTGCGCCGGGGTTGTCGGTGTTGCTTTGAATCTCTTCAATATCTTTTTTTCCCGGTAACTGGTCAGCGACAGCGGCAGGGACATGATGCCTGTCACACAGAAAATCATGCAGATGTAGGCGGGAAGCGATGCATCTACCGTTCCGAGTCCGTCGAACATTGGCGTCGGATTGTTACCGTAGATTTCTCCGAATAGTATGAGGAAAAGAGGCGGGAAAATCAAGGTAAAGAAGATGGTAATAAAGTTTCTGAAAAAACATTTGAACTCAATATTGATCCATTGCAGTTGAGACTTCATCCCTTCTTCACCTTCTTTCCGCCGTTCTTCTTTGTAGCTTCTTCTGCTGCACTATCCTCCAGAGATTCGCCAGCGTATTTGAAGAAGATATCCTCCATGCTCGGTCGCTTTACTTCGATATGCCGTATCACCGCACCGTTCTTTTCCGTGAAACCGTACAGCCTTGACAGGATAAGCTCAGCGTTGCCCTCAACAAAGTAATTGTTTCCGTCTTTTTTGCAGTCTGTCGTTTCCTCCCAGCCGCCGATGGTATTCGGATTCAGCTCCTTATCACATTCAAAGGAAATTATATCCGGCACACCGGCTTTCTCAATCAGGTTCGACAAAGAATCCAGTGCGGCAATCTCGCCCTGCCTTACAATGGCAACACGGTCACACAGATATTCCACTTCTTCCATAAAGTGCGTGGTCATAAAGACTGTGATGCCTCTTGTCTTTAGGCTTTTGATTTTTTCCCAAATATCCCTTCTAGACTTTGGATCCAGTCCCGTTGTGATTTCATCTAAGAACACAATCTCGGGATTAGCCATCAGCGCAAGGATAATCGACAGTTTTTGACGTTGTCCGCCGGACAACTTGCCGATGTAGGAGTTCTTCTTCTCCGTCAGATCAAACTCCGCCAGCAGATTGTCAAAACTGGCGGCGATTGGATAGAAGCTGGCAAAAAGTTTTCCAATCTCGTTTACTTTCACCTTGTCAGGATAGGTCGTTTCCTGAAGCTGTACGCCAATTCTTTTATACAGCTCCGTTCTGTTGTGTTTTGGGTCAACACCCAAAACACTTATAGAGCCTTTGTATTTGGTACGAAGTCCTTCGATGCATTCTATGATAGTGGTCTTTCCGGCACCGTTTGCACCGATCATCCCGAAAATTTCCCCTTTTTCAACGTGAAAGGAAACACCCTTTACTGCGTGTTTGTCCTTGTATCGGACATCCAATCCTTCAACGGTTACAGCCATACCTGTCTCTCCTTTATGATTAGTAGCTTTTTGTGACTCAATCCAAAGACATGTGCTACACCAAAGTAGACGCTTTGGAAAGGTATATTCATCCTGCCACATAGGGAGTTCCAGAAAGCCCCCATTGCAGATCTGATAAGCTTCAGAAACGCCTTTTCGCTGTCTGCACTTTTATCAGTTCAGTTGTGTGCATAAAGGTATATCCGAACAACTTTATTATACCATACTCTGCACCTTTCTGCAACTTTTCTATGTGTCATTCACGACAATTGCATGAGTTACAAATTTGTGAACATCTTATGAAAATGGCGACGTTTCGATTCCCCATGATTGAGAGTATTTGTGGAAATACGAACTAAGCACACGCCGCATAGCCAACGGAACGGTACGCAGACCGTTTTCTGCGGTTGCTTTTACCTTTCTGTTCACAAAATATTTACTCATGCAATTGTCGTGTGTGTCATTGCCGTGGCACCTACTTTTTCAGATAAAAGATGACGTACATTTCATGACAGATAATAGCAGGAATAATGCTATTTGTTATCACAATCATCAAACAACCTGCGAACGAAATTGCTAGTGCACCGACTGCCATGGCAACAGCCTGCTTCACTTTTTGTGTACACACAACCTGCTCGATTATAAACAGGGCTGCAACAATCATCATCATTACCGGCAGCGGAATCCAGTCAAATCTCTTGAGAAGCACAAAAAAGATAATACATCTAAAGAAAAGCTCCTCAAACAGTGCTGCGCTTGTTGGATACAGCATTCTTATTTTTCTAGGAAGATTAAAAGACACTTTAACCCAATTGATTTCGCTAATTACTCTGTACCAATTCACATCGCTTTTAAGCAGGGAGCAGACTAAGAGTAGAACTGATGATACCTCCAACTGAAGAATAAATCCAGCAAGCGTGAAGAGAATAGTATCAGATATATGGATCGGAATCAACAAGTCTATTGGATTTATTCCGTATATCACGCTGCCAAGAACAATTCCGAGGAGACCTTCAAGCAGATAACTGAGCCAGATGATATAAAACCTGATTTTATCCTGAGGCGCACGGCAATGGCTCATCATACGCAGGGAGAGCTTGTTGACCGTTCTGCTTTTTGCCAGCACTTCCACTGATCTGCCCCAGACTGCGGAAAACAGAGTAGCTGCAATCAGGAAAACGGCAAGATCAAAATATTTATTCATTCTTTCTCCTCCTGCCCAGTATTTCCAATCGCTCAGGCTTGCGAAGCCACAGGAGGGTATAATTTTGAACACAGTGCGCAATAACGGGAATCAGTATATTATAATCAAACAGAAGATAGAGGAGAACAAAAACGCATCCGCTAAACATCTTTTGAATAAGTGCGAACAATCCCCATTGCACGTGATTCAGTGCAAAAACAGATATAGCAATTACCACGATAGCTACCGTCGGGAATTCCAGTCCAAAGAGAATGTTTATAACCGCAGTTCTAAAAACCAGCTCTTCCAGAATCACAAACACTCCGATGAACACGACATCCCACATATCAGCTTTCTGGGTATCACTATAGACCGAATGAACGGAGAGTTTGAAAACCCGTTGTCTTGTGAAAAAAAGCGTAAGCAAAACACCCGCAAGATATTCAATGCAGATACATACTATGCCTAAGACAGTCGCCGTCATAATTCCCAATACATCCAGCCGTATGCGAACCCATTCCGGATGTACAATTCTGGCAAGAACTGCGACGGCGAGGATAGTACTGTATGAGATAATCAATCCCAGATAGCTTGTGCTTATTTTTTTCCTCTTTATCGCTCCGGAAAGGAAATAAGATACATTCACGCCCAATCCAATCGGTAAGCACAGCATTGCCAGAACCATCGCCGTTTTAAGGGACTGGATGGGGTAAGCCATTTTTTATTCCTCCAAATTCTTGCATACGGGGGTGGTTACTGTACGGGAAACTTGGCAAACACATCTGAACCAGTTCCGGGAAAAAAGTTCTGACAACTTTCCATCCCTTATTGTGAACTTCAGGAGGAGTGATATCTAGATAAACTCCGTATTTGGATTTCTTTCTTAATTTAGACAGAATATCGGATATCTCTTCTTCTGCAGAGTCTCTCTCCTGCGATTCCAGCGCACTTAATAGCACCTTATCTTTACACCAAGTATAGAAGAACTCTTTTTTTTCTTGATAGTTTTCCGTGCTCGCCCAAAGAGAAACATTGGTATCAAGATTGTTATAATTGTTATTTGTCACCTTCTTCAGATACAGATGTGGCATCAGAAGAGGGCCGTTGGTTGCAAGATAATAAATTGCGAGTGCTTCCAGCAGGGCTTTGTATAATGCCTTGATAGGACTCAGATCCGTCTGACAGCCAACGACAACAGCGGGTCTTTTGCCGTTGTTGCTCAAAAGGGCAACACCCACGGAATAACCAGGCATATCCGGTAACGAGTATTCAAACGGGAATACTTCACAGTCAATGTCCCCGACAATACTGTCAATCAGATCTAGAAGGTTTTCATTATCAACAATAATTCTCCTTGCGTAGGTTTTCGCATACCAGCCGATACAGAAAGCATCTGCTTCAACCGACTCCATCAAAGCCGATTTCAGAGCGTTCATCAGCGTGGCATGGGCTGCGGTACCCTTTGAGAAACCTGGAGAAAAAAGCATTTCGCCCGTCGCGTTCTTAAAGCCGGTAAACATAAGCTGCGCTGGGACATATATGTATCTGTCCTTGTCGAAAACACTTGAACATTTGATCCAACTTATTGGATCATCCTTTGTGATCGGGCGTATGTGTGTATTGGATGCCAGTTTTTTGTAGTCTTCATCCGAATACATCATCATATATTTCCAAGGCATGGATTCCCCATAATCCTGGATAGTGTTGTAGCTGGCTCGCACTTGCTTATCCTGATAGTATCCATTTGCAAGCAGCAAAGCATAACGCTCAATGCCTTCGCCTAAAAGTCGTACCATTGCTTCTTCAAAATGTACTCCATATCCAGACAAGTGGTGGTTTATCTCTGCACACTCATCAATGACGGCCTTCTGATATGCCGGCATATTTGCGGTGCACACTGATATTTTGGGAGTGTATTTCCCTTGCGATGACGTTAGAATCTGCGATTCCATTATGCCATAGTGCTGCCCGCAAAGGGTTAAAAACTTATTCTTCAGAACCGTATTGGACGGATAATATTTTAACATCATCTTTTCCCCTTTAGATCAATTCTATTTTTTCAAGAATCGTATCAACCAGCTTTTTGCTTGAAGTGTACATTTCGTCAATCTGCGCCTTGGCAATTGTCCCGCAGGCTGGACAGTACGGAACCCTCAAAATATCCTCAACCTGAAGCTCCATAACCGGAACGTAGGTATTCAGAGCTCGACCTGCAAATTTTGATTTCCCTATTGCGCTGATTGTAAGCCCCTCAAAAATGGAAGTTGAAACGGCAGAAGAAAGAAGGGGGGTGTAATAAACCGCATTCTTATTAATCTTTTTGCTTCTTGTTGAATCAATAAACCTTCTGTAAACCGGATGATCCTGTATTCTGGCGAATATTCTCTGTTCCATGCACTCAAAGCACCCTGTTTCCGGAGGCTTAATCGTAAACACCGATGTGAATGGGCCGTCCAGCAGTGCCATGGAAAGAGGCTTGCTCAGTTCAATCAAAGCTCTATTGAGATTCCTCATAAAGCTGACATTTAGTTTGCCCACTCCACCAACAATACAGCAGTAGGGAGCAATGATATCGCAGATTTTTGCTAAGTCCTTCTTTGTCGTGCAACCGTCAAATCGTGTAACTACATCAGAATTGAGAATGACCGAATATTCCTCGTCCGTCAGTATATGAATCGGCAGTGAAACGGATTCGCACAGCCTAGCTGCCTCTTTCTTTATGGTGGCGTTGTCGCTGAAAAACAAGATCGGATTCAGGTATACATCATTCTGCAATCCAACAGCTTCATAAGTGCCGTTGATCAAATCATGCAGCAGTTGTGTGGTATTGCTTCTCTCGGCATCAACAATATAGCACTGTTCCTTGAGTCCTGTTACCATACTCAATATTCCTTCCTTTTCGGCTGAAGAAATACTGTATTTTTGCATATACTCATCAAAATCCACTGCCTTTCCAGCATCCAGATCGCTGAAGGCGGCAAAAACCAGATCCTTGACGGCTTCACTTTCTGCTTCAAGGGAAAGAATTGCTTCCTCATAATTCCATACACCTTTTCTAATGCGGATTTCATTGACCTGATTGTTGAAAACAACAGCACTGTCAGATAATGCGTAACGAATGATTGACATAACAGCTCCTCCTTTTATTTACCAATAATCGTAACGTTTACTATATTTTTGGTCAGTCCATCGATTTCTAAAAAGTTTTCGCACTTATACTTCTCAAAACCACCAATGTCGCAGGACGCAATCCCTTCAGCCGTGCATGTCAGTTGAATGTTCTCTGAAATCTGACCAACCTCGACCATGGCAAAATCGTAAGCCATGTCCGAGTATTTTCTTGAATTGTTGTAAAGAGAATAAACATAGAAAATAATAACATTGATTTTCTTCTGCTCAATATTTATGCCCCATTCGGCAACGTGGTTTATATCATCTTCCAAGTTGCCATCAAGCTTTTTCACCAGTCTTATGGAATGCTCAAGGGGAAGATAATAATAGATGCCATCATCGACATCGTTCACATTTCTCAGCACCATATACAGCGTAATCGGGAATAGTCCGCCGCCTGACGGTGCCGATCTTAGCGTAGCATTGCAATTGTCACCAAGCGTATTCAGCGCCAGTGGATCTTTTTCTTCTGACTGCAGAGTCAACTCTCCGGTGACTCCATCTGCGTAATACAGAATTGTTGACAATTCTTCGATTGTCATTGCCGCGTCTGTCATTTTCCGTATGCTGCGGCGGGCACGGATGGCTGTGCCCAAGGGCATTTTGATATGTTTGTATTTTGGAAGCTGTATTGTCAAATTCTTGTGCTCAAGTTCTTCTTTTTCCGCCAGTATGCGCTGAACTATGCTGCCTCGGACCGAAAAGGAAGAGTAGCCCATTACACCGTAAGATAGTCCCATATCCATGGAGCTTCTTTTTCTATTCATTAAATAAGTTTCGCTGAGAAAATGTGTCTTAGCAAGCAGGCTACTTGAATAGCATGCCTCCGGTATTTTTACCGCTGTTGTGTCAATATAGTTTGATATAGCGATATTGCTTGTGAAATCATATATTGCAAGCAGTCCCGGAGTTTCATTCTCCTGAAACTCCTCCAATGTCATTTTCTTTTTCTTTTGCATTACGAATTCTCCTCGTATATACGTTTCATAGTTAAGGCAAAAACCGCACAATGGAAAAATGTGTGGCGGAATAGCCAACTAGCAGCAAAATAGCTAACGTTCCTCAGGTATTTTGCTCGCAGAGGCATGCTGAACTAGATTGCCAAGCAGGGCCTGTCGGACAAAGTCAAATTTGCCAGCACAAACAGGATGATGATGTTTCTCCTTCCCGTGGTTTTCCGGCAAGACTTTTCGATTTAACTACTTTGTCGCTCTTCAAATATCAGATCAATCTCTTTAATATGACCATACCCATCCATCAACACGGGAATCCAGCCGATGTAGCGGAGACCTTTCTCTGCTGATTTGTTGATGAGCCTATGGTGATCATTAAAAGTCACTTTTGCCCCTCCCGCCGAAGTGACGCAGATGACCCTTTCAAAAACATACTTTTCCATAAATCTATCCTTTCTACCATTTTTTATAGCTCTGGAAATCAAATTCTCTTCTGAAATGAACCTCCCAAATCGGCAGTCTTCTGATACAGCCTCTGTTTGTCGTACTGACCGATCTTTTCTGATTCCAGTAATTCCAATAATTAAGTACTTTCTTTTTCTCTTCCTCCAACAAACAGGACAGGACATCCTGAACAATTTCGTATATGCAGATCGGCTGCTCGTCCGTTAATGACAAACCTCCTTCCAGTTTGATACTGAGGCAACCTCCCCTGCAGGATGTTCTGTACGGGCAGCTTGCGCATCTCCCTTCCAATCTGTCGATTCTTATAGAATCCAGCAGATCGTCATATTTTTTTCTAAGTGACAGGATATTGTCGTATGATGAATAAGTTTCAGTGGGCATTTCAAAGTAATGAGGCAGAACCGGACAGCCGATAAGCGTAAGATCCGGATTCAGAGCCACATAGGCTTTCGAGCCAGCACCGCACGGCCTCGTTAAATGGATATTCAACACCTCTTCGTCAAAAGCAATTGGCTTGCGTTTTACTTCCAGAATGTTATATTTGTCCAGTAAAACACGAGTAATCGTGCTTAGAAGCACTGTAAATGTCTCTTTATTTGTGTTGTATCCCGTCCCCTTGTACACTCTGTACACGGGTGTATATCTGATAAAAGCGGCATTATTCGCATACGCGTAGTCCGCCAGATTGTTTACTTCTTGGATGTTATGATTCGAAACTGTCATTCCTAAGCCGAACATAGTATTGTTCTCCTTCAGAAGTTCCACGGATTTCTTGACCCTTTCCAGTCCATCTATTCCCGTTAGCTTTCGATATTTTTCCGAATCCAGCGTGTGCAAACTGACTCTTGTAATCACATTTTTATTTCTGATAAGTGCTGTATATTCTTTGTCAATCGTTAGTCCATTGGTAGTTACATTAATTAAAAAACCTCTTTGCGCAGCGTACCTGATAACATCAAACAATTCATCATACAAAAAAGGTTCGCCGCCAGACAGCGACAAGTAGCGATACCCGTTTTCATGCAGTTCATCTAGGAACTCATTAATCGTTGCAATATGCAGCTTTTTACAAACGCCGTTCTGATTCCATGCGCCGCAGAAGGAGCATCGCATATTACAACTGTCTGTTAAAAAGAACTCAGCATTCATATATGCTACCTCATAGTATTGAGAGTCGCCCGTATTCGCTTGTTTATACAGGCGACCCTCACTGTCATTTACCACGCACAAGTGGAGAACGTGGCAGTGGTGCAAGTCGCACAGTAAGTACAGCCGCAGCCGTACGACCGACAGAAGTTGCACCGATCTTACCGAAAAACCTCAACATGTCGCTGTCATTTACCACGCAGAAGTGCAGGTCGTGGTAGTGGTGCAAGTTGCACAGCAAGTACATCCGCCAGGAGTCATAATAATAGCCGTACGACCGACAGAAGTTGCACCGACCTTACTGGAAAACCTCAACATATCAGTAGCCTCCTTTCATGAAAAATTAATCAATGCAGAAAAGCTGCAATGACCGATATAAAAAATGATCGCAAAGCAGTCTCACATATACACAGTCTTTGTGGGAAAGCTTTCTCGTGTTGTTTCAGGACGTTTGCAGTTTCTGTTTCGTCATTTATTCCATGGGTTGGCAATGCAGAAAACAAGAAAACTCAATGTCAACAGGCTGTAAGCGTGTTTCGCAATGAAACCCTCCTGTGTGTATTTTGTTGAAACATCGGCATTGACCGTATCTCCTGAATCCACGCTGCGAAGAATTTTGAATTGTCATAGGTGCTTCTTGTTTACCATGAAACTTGGGCGGAAAAATCATATGTCCCCCAAGTATTTCTTGGTTCCCTTAACGAATCTATACCTAAACAATATCAATCATCGCTATGCATATTTATGCAACATGCAGCTTTACGGAGTGCGTATAAAAGCACAGAACGATGTACTTAGCCTTCGCGTAATTTATGTAGAAAAACGGCTAATTCATTCTCTCTCAGAGGAACCGTTCACCATTTTTCAACAATAGTATACATAAAACCCAGCGCGAAGTCAATGCATAAACATGCATTTTATGCATCATATCGCGAATATATTAATATATTATTCACGACGAACAGCCCTTTCATTCCCTTAGCAACTTATAGAACACTGAGCGCATTACGCCGATCCGCTTAGCTATATTGATACAAGTCGATCCCTGTTTTTGCAGCTCTGTCTCCAAGTTTCATAAAATCCTTCGGTTCATCTATTCACATTTGCAATTGCAGTTATCTCTATTGGCCACAAAAGCTTGCACAACTTAGCATTGACGCCTCTGTGAAAATCAATATAATACTATTAGGAGTTAATACTGGGCCGAAGATTTGTCAATAAATAGAGAAAACCTTTGAAGAATTTTGTCGCAAACTAAGCCTGCATCCGATACATAAAAAACTTTAGGAGATACGTATGTCACTCACAAACCGCACGCTCATTCTGTTCAAATACTTCTGGGAGACCACGGACGAAGCGCACCCGGTCTCCCTTGCGGACATATCCGCCCATTTGAAGGAACACGGCATCACCGCCGACCCGCGCACCTGTACTGCTTCTCACGATGAGTTTGAAGGCGTCCGCTACACCGTCAAAATCGGTCGTGCGGTAAAGTATTTGTATCGGGAGGGTCAGCGCTGGTATGTTGACCGCTCCCCATAGGAGGTGTTTGTGAGACATGAGGATTTTTTCCTATGAGGAACTCGACGAATTGGGCGAGGGCTTGATTCGCCAATACCTTGGGAAGGAAGCGGAGCGCACCTGCTGCGTGGACATCGAGGGGTTTGTTACGGACTTTCTGAAGCTGCCCCTGCTGTACCGCAGCTTTGCCGAGGAGGACAGCGACAAGAACCTGTTCAGCTTTCGGGAGACGCAGGTAGACCGCATGGGCGCAGCCCTTCTGATGCCCCGCTTCATGGTTCGCAATGTAGTTTCCATGTACGGATGCACAGACCGCATCCCCGTATATGGGGACAACGTTCTGCGGACGGCGGACAAGCTCCTGATCAAACAGATGGCCAACGCCATGGGCGTCTCCTTCTCCGCATTCCTCATTCGCCTCCGGGAGCTGGGCTGTCTGTGTTACCGCCCGCTGGCGGAGTACATCACGGAGGAAATGGGGCTGGGACAGGACGGTGGCGCAGGATGAGAAAAGCAAGCGCTCCCCGTAAGCTCTCGCCGGATGTGTCACGCAGGCTGTCCGATTCCCGCAGGCAATCCGCCGCACTGACCCTACGGGAGATCCACTGCCCCTTTTGCAGCTTTCTGGTGGAGAAGGTGTTCTCCGACGCAGCGGGACACAAAATGGTCTACTGCCGAAAATGCAAGTCGGAGTATCCCATCAATCTGGGCTGCTTCCGCAGGATAAAGGCGAAACAGGCCGTCTGCCGCCTGTTTTCCGGAAAACCGAGGCAGAAACGATAAACTGAATACAAAAACCGACTTTTAATCGAGCAAGCGGAGAGAATCAGATTCGTTCTGAGGAGACTGCCAAGCGCCGTACAAAGTCAGACTGAACCGGTAAATGGGTTCGGTCTGCTTTGACGGCGCTTTTTTGCTGCTCGATTTCTTTGTACGGCGTTGAAAGTCCTTTCCCGGCTTGGCTCGGGAAGGGACTTTTTCCATGAAACGCCGCTTTGAACAATACATCTGCCGCTACCCGTGAGCTCCGAATTTTTGATTTCACCCAAATTCAAAAATTCAAAGGAGATCACGGCATGAAAACATTAAAGGAATTCGATTACGACCTTTGGGCAATCGAGGAAAACGGAAGAAAGAGATATTTCGCCAGAATCAAGGCCACCGGCGAGGAAACGGAGGTCAGCCTTGAGGTGATGCGGCTGCTGCTCCGTCAGGAAAAGCAGATGCGCCGGGAGTACGCAAAACAGCAGACCATCGGGCCGGTTCTGAGCCTTGACGCCATCCGCGACGGCGGAAGCATGGACGAGTCCGCATGGATGTGGGATATGCGGCAGCGCATCGACTCCGAGGTGCTCACGGCAGAACTCACAGACGCATTCTGCAAAATGCTGACGGACAGCCAGCGTTCGATCTTTACGGAATGCCTCATCGAGGGGAAAAGCCAGTCCGCATATGCTGCGGAGCATGGCATGACCAGGCAAAGCGTGCATGACGCAATCGCACTGATCCGCAAAAAAGCAAAAATATATTTTGCGTGATACCTGACAAAGGGCAAAAAAATGTCCATTGAAAGGTGAGAGGACAAATCTCACCGCAAGGGATACGGAGATTCAGTTTTCTCAGAGCCTTACGGCTCAGCGAACCTTGAAAACTGAATATCCAGGCATCAGGCACATTCCCAACGCTATGGGCTGAACCCCTGAGCCGCTTTCGTGAGTGCGCCACGACCTCAGAAATGAGCGAGCGATACAACTTACACGATAAAAGCCGGGCTGCTCCCGGCGGAGGCGATGACAGGTGTTGGGGACAATGATACTTCCGTAATTCGCGGCCCGGTCACAATGAAGGCGGGGAGGTTCGATTCCTATGGAGCGGTGCAGCAAACCGCCGTCTGATGCTCTCCCTGCTCTCGGGGCGTCGAGGACAAATAGAGAGCATACATACCCGAAAAACCAAAATGACAAAGGACAAGGAGACGCAATATGAACGTACAGGACAGATATAACAGCGAGAGATATTTGGACATGACCTGCTTTCTCGCTTTGAGGAATATCGAAAGAAACGAAAGAAAGGAACGGAGAAACCGCATGAAGGGAAACTGGATTTACCGCAGGGGCGACGTGTACCTTGCCAACCTCGACCCCTACATAGGCTCCGAGCAGGGCGGCACCCGCCCTGTGGTCGTCCTGCAAAACAACACCGGCAACTACTACTGCCCCACGCTGATCGTCGCGCCCATCACGTCCAAGGCCGGCAAGAAGCCGTCCCAGCCCACCCACTACTACGCCGAGCGCATCCACGGGCTGGAGCTTCCCGGCATGGTGCTGCTGGAGCAGATCAAGACCATCGATAAGCGGCGCGTGAGGAAGTACCTGGGCAGGATGACCCGGCAGCAGATGGACGAGATCGGGGAAGCCATCGAGGAAGCTCTCGGGCTGTACGTCCCCGAAGAAGTGGAGGCTCCGTAATGAACCCCGTACTGACCATTGACCCTGAATTTGAGGCGAAATGCCCGCCGCTGACCGAGGACGAGCTTTCCCAGCTGGAAGAAAACATCTTAGAGGAAGGGCTTGTGCTCATGCCCCTCATCGTCTGGAACGATACGATTGTAGACGGTCACAACCGCTACCGCATCGCGCAGGCGCATCCGGGAATCGGATTCCGCACCCATGAAAAGCAGTTCAGCAACCGCTACGAGGCCCTTTCCTGGATTTGCAAGAACCAGCTCGGACGGCGAAATCTTACGCCCCAGCAGAAGAAATATCTGATCGGGCAGCGTTACGATGCGGAGAAAAAAACACATGGAGGAGATCGGAAAAGCAATCTGCCAGAATCAAGTGGTCAAAATGACCACTTGATTGCAGCACAGAAAACAAGAGAGCGAATTGCTTCAGAGACAGGAACAAGTGAGAGCTATGTTAAACGAGCGGATCAGTATGCAAAAGGTGTGGACGCCGCTGAAGAAGTGCTTCCGGGCATCAAGAATGACCTGTTGCTCGGAAAGTTTAAGCCCAGAGAAACCGATGTGGCGGCTGTCGCCCGTGCCTCTCCCGAGGAACGCCGGGAAAAAGCGGAACAGCTCAGGGTGATCCCGGAAAAGAAGCCCAAAGCAGATAAGGAGTCTGCCCGGAGCGGAACAAAGCGCCAGCAAGAGGTTTATGCGACTATCGACAAAAGCTACGAGGATATGAAGGACTCCAAGCGCGTCACGGAGGATTCGGCACTGGTAAGCCTGCGCTATACGGCGCGGAACATGGTCGAGACATGCGACGTGCTTTTTACGAACTTCCCCGGTCTATTGGAAAAGCCGGACTACAAAGATCAGGTCATTGAAATCATGCAGGAGCCAAAACAATACATTCTCAAATTGGAAGGAGAAACAGACAATGAACAGCATTAAGACACTCTACAAGCTGATGGAGGTCAGCAGCCGGGATTTGGAGATTCCCGATGCATACCAGCGCAAGCTGAACACCGAGCGTGTGGCAAAGATCGTGGCCGGGTTCAATGAGCGTATCGCCAACGAACCGAAGGTTAGCTTTCGTGACGGTCACTATTATGTGTTTGACGGGCAACATACTATTGTGGCGCGCAAGCACATGAACGGCAACAACGACCTGCCGATCCTCTGTAAGGTGTACTACGGTATGACAGAGGCTGATGAAGCTCTGCTATTTGCCATGCAGACCGGCTACTCCGCAGCCCTGACGCCCAGTGCAAAGCTCCGCGCCAATCTTCGCGGAGAGGATAAGGCGTCGGGCGAGTTCTATGCCGCCACCGAGGAAGCGGGGCTGCATATGGGCTTTGAGCGGGGCGGCGGCACGGGTCGCATCCTCTGCATCAACACCGCCTTTGCGGAGTTCAGGCGCGCCGGGGCGGAGCTTTATAAGGAAGCGCTGACCCTCCTGCTGGAGGCATGGGGCGGCGATCCCGATTCCCTGAGAGCGGAAATCATTCAGGGGATCGTCCATTTCGTGGAGCTGTACCACGGCGAGTACGACCGGGAGCGGCTCATTTACAGCCTCCGCGCCTACGAGCCCAAGTTTATTTACGCAGCGGGCAAGGCGGAAAAGGAGCTGCGGGGCGTAAAGCGCTACGTCAACTTGTTCTACCGCATCTACAACGGCAGGCGCAAGCACGAGATTCTTCCCATGAAGTTCTGACCGCCTGCACAGCTTCAATTCAACCATAAGGAGGTAATCCATGCAGGAAAAGCGGACAAAACCCGGCGAAAAAGCAAAACATGATCTGAATGAGAAAACGACCTATCGCTTCGGCAACAGGTCGTTTATTGTTGAACCGGTGTTCAAGGAGGAGACGCAGAACACATTGGGCTGCGTCCTTCTGCGCCTGATGAAATCGGAATCTGCGGGGGCGTAGTCCCAGGCGGTGGGGCGTATCCCCGCCGCATACATGACAACAGGGCGAGGCAGTGATATACTTGTTGTGGAATACAAGTGTTGCTGTTCGGCTGCCCGGAAAGGAGGACTGCATGAAACAGTCGAATAACAACAAAAAATCCCGTGACGTGACCGCCTTTCTGTATGAGAGGCTTTCCCGTGACGATAACATGGACGGCGAGAGCTACAGCATAGGGAATCAGAAAAAACTGCTCACCAAGGTAGCAAAGGAAAAAGGCTACACGAACCTGGTTCATTTTTTTGACGACGGCATCTCCGGCGTTACGATGGATCGTCCCGGCTTTGCCGATATGATTCAGCAGCTGGAGCAGGGAAAAGCAGCAGCCGTGTTTGTAAAAGATCTCAGCCGCCTGGGTCGTAACTACATCGAGGTCGGCAGACTGACCGAGGAGTTCTTTCCTAATCACGACATTCGGCTGGTCGCTGTTTCGGACAACATCGACACCGACGAAGGTGAAAACGAGTTGGCTCCCATCCGCAATCTTTTTAACGAATGGTATGCGCGAGACATCAGCAAGAAGCGGCGCATCAGCAACAAGATCAAGGGCAATGCCGGTGAACCCATGGGGCAGCCTCCTTACGGGTACATCAAAGACCCTGAGAACCCCAAACGCTGGATCGTGGACGAGGAAGCGGCGCGGGTCGTGCGGCGGATTTACCGCATGACGCTGGAAGGGGTCGGAACGGAGCAGATTGCCGCGAAGCTTGAAGAGGACGGTATCCTGACTCCGCGCGCTTACTGGCACTCCAAGGGAATCAATCGCCCCGGCAAGGTCAAGGATCTGCCTCCCACCCATTGGAACAGCTCCAGCGTCATAAAGATGCTTTCCGTGCAGGAGTATTGCGGGGACATTCTCAACTTCAAGACCTATTCCAAGTCATACAAGAACAAGAAGCGACTGGAGAATGACCGTGAGAACTGGGCGATTTTCAAGGATGTGCATGAGCCGATCATTGAGCGTGCCGTCTTTGAACAGGTGCAGCAAAAGCGCGGCAAGATGAGAAAGCGTCAAGCGAAGGACGGGGAAAGGAATATGTTTTCCGGGCTTCTGGTCTGCGCCGACTGCGGGAGCAACCTTCATTTTCATTTCAATCAGGGAAACCCGGAGATCAAGTATTTCAACTGCTCCAACTACAAGGGCAATCGCGGCACCTGTGGCTCCACGCACTATGTCAGAGTGGACTTTCTGGAGCAGGTCGTTCTCGGCGAAATCCGTCGTCTGACGAAATATGCCGGCCTTTACGAGGACGATTTTCTCAAGGAAGTGATCGGTCACTCCAGGCAGGCGGAGGAAACGGAGCGCAGACTGAAGGAGAAGGAGCTGAAATCACTCCTTGCCCGCGACGATGAACTGGACGGCC
>OLZR01000342.1_pt1 | contig 27189 bp, 29 predicted proteins | sample 1644421 | NCBI WGS metagenome assembly OLZR01 (sample SAMEA103958132, study PRJEB25191) | human gut metagenome | biome: human-associated habitat [ENVO:00009003]; feature: intestine environment [ENVO:2100002]; material: feces | place: Germany | collected 2013/2015 | reverse complement strand
GCTGGAACGCTTCCTGCACCACCGGCGCGGTGGCCGGATCGATCTGGTAGAGATGCTCACTGTCAATGCGGTAGCCCAGCGGCACCGGGCCGCCGTTGAACTTGTAAATCATCGCTTCCAGCAGGCGCTTGTCCATCTCGTCCAGGCCGTCGTCGTCAATCTCAATCATGGTCAGGGCGTCGTGCGCCAACTGCTCCGTAATCACGCCGTCGCCGCGCACCTGGGCGTAATCCCGCACCCAGCGCAGCAGGGAATTGGCCACGCGGGGCGTGCCGCGGGAGCGCAGCGCGATCTGCAGGGCGCCCTCCGGGTCCACGGGCACGTTCAGCAGCCCCGCGGACCGTTCGATAATGGCGCACAGCTCCTCCCGCGTATAATAATCCAGCCGGTTCACCAGGCCGAAGCGGGAACGCAGCGGGCTGGTCAGCATCCCGGCGCGGGTGGTGGCCCCCACCAGGGTGAACTTGGGCAGGTTGAGCTGGATGGAGCGGGCGTTCGGCCCCTGGTCGATGATAATATCCAGCCGGAAATCCTCCATGGCCGGGTACAGATACTCCTCAATGGCCGGGTGCAGGCGGTGGATCTCGTCAATAAACAGAATATCCCCCTTTTCCAGATTGGTCAGCACGCCGGCCAGGTCTCCCGCCTTTTCAATCTGGGGGCCGGAAGTCGTATGAATGCGGCAGCCGACGGCATTCGCGATAATATTGGCAAGCGTCGTCTTCCCTAGGCCCGGCGGGCCGCTCAACAGGATATGGTCCAGCACGTCGTCGCGCTGTCTGGCGGCTTCCACCATCAGCATCAGGCGGTCCTTAATCTTCTCCTGGCCGCAGAACTCGCTGAAAGCAGGCGGTCTGAGGGACAAATCGAAGGCGGAGGAGGGGGCCTCCGTGGTGCGTGTGTAAAAGGACTCTCCCATGCGCAGGACTAGCAAACCCGTCTTTGGGGCATCCGTCAAGGGGGAAGTGCGGTCGGGAAACGCCTTTTCCGGGACATGCCGGAAGCCTTTGGCTTTTTTTGAGGACGGGAGGAATGCGGAGCCGCGGAAATGATGATACGCGGTGAAACGGCATGTCCCGCCTTCTCTTCTTACAGCATGGATTCCCATTTTTGCCGCGCCTTCCCGGAAACTCTCGGAACCCTGGGCTTCCGGAATCCTTCAGTCTTCTCTTCCTGTCTCGCTCCTGAAACTTCTCAAACGGCTGCTGGTTAATCCTGGAGCCCGGACGGAAAGAAGCTTATCAATAGCGGTTCTTACCTGAACCTTCCCCGATTGCACGGAAGCCGTAAAGGTGGAGAAAGAGAAAAATTCTTATTTGCTCCGCAGGAAAAACAGGGCAGGGAGGGCGAAAATCTGCCATGCCCTCATGGATAATTTTTGTGAACCACGGAAACCTGTTCCTTTCAAAACTTCTGGAAATACGCTTCGTTGTTGTTTATGCCCGTTGAAGATTTTCTCGCGCTGTCGGGGCGCTTTTCATCCTTTTCGGGCAACAGCCGGAAACGTGAAAAAACTCGGGGAAAACGGGAAAATACCTTCCGGATGAAAAAAAGATTGCCAAACCTCTCTTCTGCCGTTACTCTGCTCCTGCTTTCTTATCTAGCACAATCTCCAACGGGCAGGTGTCAGAGTGGTCGAATGAGCACGCCTGGAAAGTGTGTGTACCGCAAACCGGTACCGAGGGTTCGAATCCCTCCCTGTCCGCCATCAATTTTTCGCCGCAATATATTCGTAATGAGTATATTGCGGTTTTTGTTTGTAGGGGTATGGGAGAGAAATGGGGAAAATTTGACGAATCACTTACTTCTGAAAAAATTATGATTCTTTGCATGGCGAATGACAAAAACGATGCCAAAAAATAGACGTAATTTACTTATAGTAAACGCAAATAAAAAAACATTGATGCCCCACATTTTTTATTGTTATAAATAGCGAAGTATGACAACCGCAATTGAGCTTTTAGAAAAAAATGGCCCTATGCTTTCCGGTCAATTGGCTGATTTACTGGAATCAGGAAAAATTAAGCGGAATTCTATCATGAAGCGAATATCGCGCCTAGGGCCTCCTGTTGAGAAAATTAAGGGTATATTCGATAAAAATCAATGTTTCTGCTTTCTCGATTCCCAACGTGACAGCTATCAATTTAAAACTGCATTAGTCGAAGCCTTTAAGCAGTCGGCATCACATTATTATTCTCTTATAAATGCATTAAAATTTCATAAAGGCATTCTCCCTCAAGATCAATTAGCTAGCTTTACATCAAATCCCATTAAATCGCTAAAGTCACGAAAAAAATTCGATATTATATTAAATGATATAATAAATTTTGGATTAATAAAATATGATGGAAAAAATTATATTCTCGATAATTTAGAATATGAAATAAATATACCCTTTTCAAAGGCGATTGAATTATCCAAGCAACAAATTCTAGAGCATTTCTATGATTGGGCGAGAAATATCTCACTTATATCATATGACAAAGGACTGTTTCATTCTGAATTTGGTAAATTTCAATGGGCATTTGTTGCTCCTTCATATATAAAACCATTTCAAACATGCAAAAACAATAAAATACTTGGCGGATTTTTAATTGCTGACATTCTTATTGGGAATCCAATTTCTATCGAAAATGTGGAAATTTTAATCAAAAAAATTGATATAATTAATACACAAAGATTGCGACCTTCAATGATATTTTTATTAACAAATGAAAATATCGACAAAACGGCTTTTCAAAAGCTTAAAGAAAATGGCATTATTGTAGCTCAAATTAGAAATTTATTCGGAAAAAAATATGAAGATATGATAAAAAATTTAATTGAAGTTGTATCAAATGCTTCTGCGATACTTAAAAAATCACCAGATAAATTTGAAACGTTAATAAAATCACTGAAGAAATTTAATGATGGTAAAATAAATAATTTGCGTGGCGATTTATTTGAGTTTTTAGTTGGGTATTATTATTCTAATAGTTGTAAAAGTATATATATAGGATTGGAAATAAACCATGAGGGATCAAAAAAAGAACTAGATGTCTATTCAATATTTGAAAATTATATAATAATAGCAGAATGCAAGGCTTATAAAAACAATGTATCGTTAGAAGAAGTTAAAGAATGGATTACTGAAAAAATTCCTTTTATATACAAATATCTAATATCAATAAAACCCCCTCATGAAAAAGAAAAAAAGATAATTTTTGAATATTGGTGCACAAGTGGTTTTGATGAGGACGCTCTAGAATATCTAGTTTCATGCTCTAATAGAACAAAAAAATATGAAATAAAATCATATGGAAAAAATGAAATAATTTCTAAATTTCATGAAAAGAAAGAAAAAAATGTGACAGATATAATTAATGAATATTTCTTTCAAGATGTGTGATTTTTGATGTTCTGATTTTTCCTCCTGTTCCTTTCTCCATTCATAATCGTCCACCACTAATCTCTTTCAAGCCTTCTCTTCTGCTATCCATCTCCTTGCGATCCTCCATGCATTCTCCAAACTCATGGGGATCATCAGGGCTGGTATTGTAGCTCTAAATCCTGTTCCAATCAGAATTTTCTTCTTCTGGATAATTATCCATATCTGACTGTTTTTGCTCAAAATGCCTTCGTACAACGAACAAACTTCCTCATGGGAATATTCTCCCAAATGATTAAACGCAGGTATACAGGGGAAAATTCTCCCTTCATTTATTTTAATATACATCGAGTGATACCATTTTCCTCATAACTTGCTTATTGCAACGCGCTTGTAAAAATAAAAAACATTTTTACAACATCATTTGACTCTCTCATATTGCTGTATAAACTCATTTACGAAATCCATGTGCAGGAAATTGCAGGTGCTGCATCCGGAGAATCATTTATATTCACGTTATTTTATTCTAAATGCCTCTAGGATCATTTGTAAGGATTTCAGAGGAATGATGGGTATTAACCTCTGTAAATCTTAAAAATTATTGTCAAAATTAATTTTGCCTTACAAATGGCTAAATGGACTTTCCTCTTTTCCCATTTGATACATTTCCTAATGGAGAAAAAGTTTCCATTTTTTGAAAAAACAATTTTGAAGCGTTTGGGAAAGTACCCCCTTCGTGCAGGAGTCTCCTTGTATATGTTGGGACCAAACAGAGATGATCTATCAATTGGGGGAGTGCGTTTAGTCTGGCGGGGGTACTGTGCCATTTGCCGTGCCCTATATGGAGGAATGGACTACGGTACCCCGCAAATCAGAGAAAATCTCCTGCAATCTCCAAACCCTTTTTTATTTTATATACTTCCGTGCCGTTTCGTTCTCTTGATAGTCGAGTCTCCTTTTAATATCTTCCCATTCCTCAGGAGTCAATTCTCCATCAAATCCACAAATGGTGATTTTGATCTTCGGTTTGGCGAGCGTATTAATCTTGATGTTGTAGTTATATCCTCGGCAATGCCAAGAACCGTTTCAATCGTTCTGTATTCTCCTTTTTTGAGCTCGTAAGCCTCCCCTGACCTCATGGTTATGGAAACATGATCCCCGGAAAATGTAATTTGTTTGAGTTGCCTATTTTTACTTGGTGGGAACTTACCTGTTCTCAATAACCTTTTGAAAAAGGAAAGTTCTTTAGTGGTGTATGTGATTGGTTCAGTATCCATTGTCCTGGTTGGTTGTTGTTGTATTGGTAGTTTGAATGGTCGGAGATTGATTCCCTTCCATCCATATTTTGAATTGGTGATGAATGTAATAACCGCCTCCTATGCAGATAATCCAGAAAACGACTGACATCAGCCAGATTCCGGCGTCTTTCCATACTCTTGACGTCAATTCTCCCGGAACTTCCTCTACAGCCAAATAGGAGCTTCCCATGAGCTTATACAGGTGGTAACCGGCTCCAATTTTGATTAACCATCCGAAAAACAGATAGAGCATAACGGTTCCTTTAGTCCAAGTTTTGCATGGCTTGCTTTCATCCAAATCAACCAGGTCGTCGTAGGTTGTTCTTTCTCCTTGGTATCTTCTGGTGGATTGAGTTGAACCATCGGGTTTGCAAATATAGACGGTATCTCCTCTCCTGAGAGTCACGGACATAGACGTAAAACCAAGCAATTCACCTCTTCTTGTAAACAAGGTCTGTCCGGATGTACCAATTACCCGGACATTAATCCCCTCTTGTAATGCTGAATTTATCATAATGAAGGATATTTTTTTGAGACCCCGTATTGGTTTGCCCCTCTTTGACTGTCTTCGCATAGGGTAAGCAACAGAATGAAAGGGCCAGCAAATGGAATTAAGCCCATAAACAAATAATTTCCGCTTTTCCCTACATCGTGTAATCGACGCACTCCAACGGCGAGATTGGGTACCATTAGTGCAAATAGGATAAGGTTCGCCACGATAATGAATAAACTTCCTATTCCCGCGATGCTTTCATCGCTATTTTCTTCACCTACAAGCAGTAACATAATACCGACAATGGCAGGAAAGTTGGTGAGTATTACAGTTGCCAGATAGAAGATCCAATATTCCGTACGGGTAGCCCGCCCTGTAAAATCGGCGTATTTTTTCAGACATATGATAAACTCAGTCATCTTGTTACAAATCCATTGTTCGTAAATTATGTGGAGGTGTTTTTGCTCTTTCTATAGAACCCTATGAGGAAAACGGCAGAAAAAATGAACGCCAGTGTATTCCAGACATAGAGGTCTTGATAAATTCCAACGTCAAGGGATAGCAAAGCACCAAGGGAACAAAGAATGCCCGAAATCAAAATACCCGGTTTCCATTGCTTGATATGCGTGAATATCCCCATCCCTCCGGCTACAAGAAGGCAAAGAGAAAGCGCCATTCCTGTTGATCCTACTTCTTTTCCGCTAAATGCTGCTGCCAATCGTCCTAATGTGGCAACTTGGTCTGCTTGCTGGTAAACATAAAGTCCTAAAACTAGAGACAGGATGCTAATTGTCATCCGGGTCTTTTTCCAAGCCAAGACTTGTGAATGTGTTTCGTTTGTTTCTGATGTAGACATGATCGTTTTTTCAATTATGAAACTCATTAATATTCAAATGTATTTATCTCAAATGTTCCCTTTGCTGGAAGTTCCCTACCCATCTTCTCTTTCATTGTTCCGTATGCTATGGCGATCTTGCCATTGAATGTGAGATTGAGTTTGAATCCCACCCAATTTGACTCAATTTGCAAGGTTCCTACATTAGTTCCCGTCTTTTCAAAGACATAACTACCTGTAATCGTCCTAGTTGTCTCATGGTCATTGGCATCATATTCGACAGCGCCAAACGTAACGGTTCCGGTACTGAAAACAAAATCCTTGGCTTCCAATTCAAATCCGTCTCCTTCTTGGTAGTCTACATACATGCCTCCCGTGAGAGTTTTACTTTCCAGCGTTAATGGAGCTTCCGTCCCATTGTTGTCGTCACTGGATGATGACTTGCTGCAGGATGCAAGCAGAACAAAGGAAGCCAAGGCAGCACAACAGAATTTTGCTGTGACAGGAATCTTTTTGATTATCTGGTTCATATCCGTTATCGATTTGCCCCCTGAATAATATTTCTATCTTATTCAGGGGGAGATTGTTTAGTTGCCGGAAACAGTAGTTGTGAACTTGTTGTAGATTCCGAGAATACTGTAAACTTTGGTATCGACTGCCGAAACAGTTGTGATTCCGGCGTTCTTTTTGGCCGCTTCAATGGATGAATCCCCCAGAGCGACCAATCCGCAATAGGATTTGGATTCGGATTTACCGGTTCTTACGCCACTGGCAGATGTTGCCTGTTGAGGTTTGTTTACATCCGAATAGACAACGCCAATAGGCCCCATAGTTCCGCAACTGCAAAGGAGAGTTGCGCTGATTGCTCCAAGTAATAGTGTTTTAATCATTTTGATGTCAATAGGTTGATTCTTAAGCCATCATGAGTTTTCCCCCGTCTGGTTGCGGTGAATTCTCAGTTGGCGACTCCATATTGTCGCCTTGTGAGATTTTTGTAAACACTTATTATCTCAAAAAGATAATTTACGGATGGATGATTTCGTGTCATGATCAACCCATGAAACGAACAAAGAACAGAATTATATCAATGAATTGCATTGAAAAATGGATGAAATCCAATGGCTTGACTATTCCTCTTGTCGCCTCGAAATGCGGCATCCCCGAATCAATCGTCCGCAATTGGATATCTCAAAAAGAGATTCCTATGAAATTTGCAAGCTGTCTCCAGGAATTGATTGCAGGATCGAACGAGGCTCCTATCAAGTGCATTGGAGGGAATTGCGATGAAGGGCTCAAATTTGATATCTCTTTGACCGACTATTCAACATTATGCAGGAAGGCCATGGAGTCGGGATGTTCTGTTAATGAACTAATTGCCCATGAAATTGACTCGCTAGGTAATCCTTCGTAATATGTATCAAATGGAGACAAGGCAGTCTTGTCTTCCATGAATATTCTGATAAACTCCCTCACATGAAGCATGTGGGGGATCAATCCGTATTCAAGAACGAAGTCAAGCAATGGCTCAAAAGCCATGACCTCGATTACAAATGGATGGCCCAGCAGTGCGGAGTATCGGAAATTACCGTCCGCAACTGGATGTCCCAGAAGACAATTCCTCCTTTGAAGCAGCAACTTATTGAGAGAGTCATGGTAAAATTGCCTACTCTCAATCCTGCTGTTAACCAGGTGATTACTCCCGGTGTAGAAGTGGATGCCGCTTTGACTTTGACAGTCAAATTGTCTCCCGAACTCTATGATAAACTAGAAACCAAGGCTTCCAAGCAGAATAAAACCGTTGGAGATTTGGTCGCGAGAGCTATTTCTGGTTTGATAGAATAGAGTTTTGATTTATAAGATTAATTTTTTTGAGATTAAGTTAAGATGATTTTTGAGAAAAATTTCAGTCATCTTTACTAAACCGCTCGTTGCAGTAAGAGCAATTGACTGGGTTATCGTAATCTATTCCATCAATAGTAATTGTATCTCCACAAAATTCGCAACGAGTGGGAAATGTTTCTTCACAAAATATACACTCATACACGTCTCCATCATCGTCTATGAGTCCCTCTTTGCTACACTCTGGACATACCCCTACGACAGGACTAATACCACCTGATATTCTTAAATGGTCATCACCATAATTATTTCGAACAATTTCTTCAGAAGTATATGTGTTTTTACATTTCTGGCATTCAATACTAGGAGAAAAATCATCACTCAATGGTAAAAGAAGAGGACTGCCGCAAGAGGTGCATGATGATTCAGAGATTTCATCTTTTAATCTATCTGAGATCTCCTTGTACGTTTTAATTTTTTTATCTATCTTTTTTTTCTCTCTTTTAATTATTTCCTCAATTTCGAGAATCTGTTCCCATTGATTTTCGTCAAACCATTCAGCCGGATTTTCACATAATTGTTCATCCACAAAATCATAAATTAACTGGTGAGAATTTTTCAACATTTCAATCAATTCCCCACTACCTGCTTTAGGGGAATAATGTTCGATTTCGTTTCTTACTTTATTTATCTTATCTAAAATCTCATGATTTATCTTAATACGCAAGGAACTGAATCTTTCTTTAATCGTATTAACATCTACTGTTTTTCTACCTGTCCCTACGGCGATTACCTCTTCTCCTCTCCTTTCAAATTTGATTTTATCTTTTAAGAGAACTTCATCAGATTCATTTGGTGACAATCTTCTTAATTTTTCTTTATACATCAGGAGAATTCCCGCATATATATTGCGCACGGCCGATATGGTGCGCTTTTTAGCTTCAATAGAATTAAGATCATGCCCCTGTGCGCGTAAATAATCATCAACACCTACTTGAATACTTAATTGTGCATTTTCTATCAAGTTCATATATTCGTATTTTTAGTCTATTCCGGATATTATAGGAGTACATCAGAATAACTCTATAATACTCATTCTCTGTATTTTATCAAGTTCATTTGACACACTACAGTAATTTTACGACATAAATAACTTACCATAATTGAGTTTTACTGCGTACGAAACCCTGTTCCCACGGTATAATGAACTCATACATGGCAGCGAAGAAGTTCAAATTATGCAGACTGGTCCAGGAGAATGACGGACGGTACCGCGTCTACTGGAATACCATCAACCCCGACGGTTCCACCAGGAACAACAAATGCCGGGTCAAGGACAGGAAGGAAGGCTTGGAAAAATGCCGGATACTTGAAGAAGAACTTTCACAAACCGGACTTGTAGAGGAAACAATCATTGATCCCGAAGACAGAATCATGATTGATCGATTCTACAAAACCAATCCTTCCATCTCCCTTGCGGAGTTCATCCGGCGCTATATGAGCTTCGTCGCCCATCCCAAGCAAAGCAGGACAGTCGGGGATCTCTTCAAGGAATGGAAAAAGCACAAGCTTCTGACGGCATCCAACAGGGAAAACATCCGCCTCACCCTTTCCAGAGTCAATGTCTTCAAGGACGTATTCGGAAAGAAAATCGTCAGCACGATCCAGAAAGACGAAGTGGAAAAATGGCTTTATGGCTTGGATATTGCCGAAAAGACACGGCAGCATTACCGGGCGGCCGTCATCTCGTTCTTCAAATGGTGCGAAATTGACATGACCAGCATCAAATGCCCCAAGGCAGTACGCCCTGAACCCGGTATTTATTCTGTCGATGAAGCCGTTCAAATCCTCCATTATACCAAAACTCATCAACACAGAATGCTCGCTCCCCTGGTCATTGCCATGTTCTGCGGAGTAAGACTATCCGAATTTGAGTATATTGAATGGAAAGAACTCGATTTGAGCAATCCCGATGAAGACGGAGACTTCTACTTGTCAGGAGGCAAAACAGGACGCCGTATTGTCCATCTTCCCAGCATCGCCAAGAAATGGCTTCTTACATGCGAACGTAGCAATGGACTTGTCTTTGACTTTGGACGATGCAAGAAACACGTCGACCGCATTTATGACGCCTTCAGGAGGACAATTCCCGAGTACATCGAAGCCAAACAGAACGGATACCGACACAGCTACTGCACCTACAAGGTTACCTGTTTTGGCAACATGGCCAGCGTAGCCGACGAAATGGGAAACAGCATCCAGATGATTCGGAAGCACTACTACAAGCCGACGAGGAAAAAGGATGCGGAACTCTATTGGAAACTGACTCCTGAATATGTTGACTTCGTTGCCAATTCTGCTGAACCAGATGGTAAGTGCTTTGATTTCAATGAGATTTCCGAATTCAGGAAAATAGTTTGATCTAAATAATTCTAATCAATTAGTTCGCTTGATTATTTTGTAGAGGGTCGGTTTTCCAGTAGTCTTTTCTATTAGTTTTTGATCTAGGAGCTGACCTAGTATTGAGTATACAAGATAATCTTTTTGGGCACCTTGATGCATTGACTCTAGGCCTAACTGTCTTGAAATTTCTGAATTCCTCAATCCATCTGGGTTCTTTTTAAGGAGTTCCAATATTGTATTCTGAATAATTTCAAGTGCCAGTTGCGCCTGCTTTTTTAGAAAGCTTATCTCCATAAACGTATAGAATCTTAACAAAAAGGAATTGTCAAGGATCTCTCCAGATCCATTTTATGTAAAAAACATGCCCTGGACAGCTGTCTTGGGAGAAGGATTCCAAACTCCATTGGAGGCTATCCAGACTCCGCCACGGTCAAATTACACGGGACTCGCCTATTCATCAAAAATGAAGCCATATGTCCTTATGATCAAAATATCTCCATTCTTTCTATTGAGCCCAAAAACTGGCAGACAGCTGTCTTGAAGTACATGTTCCCAAATCCGTATGGGATAGGCCAGGCTCCGTTATGGGCAAATTTCCTTGGGTCTGTATCAGGTATACATGGAAAAAATTCCTTCTCCATTTATTTTATATATACATTGTATGAGACCATTTTTAACACAATAGTATTGTTATCAATTTATTATGAAAAACGGTCGTTTATTGTGCGCAAGAAAATACCCCGAAGGCAGCAAACGGCTTATTCTTAATAATTCCCCAGAATTGTTTGTAAGAATTGGCAAAATGTCCCCTTTGTTTATAATACCGGACGGATACCCGGAAATTGTCTACATACCTTCAAATCCATTGAGAATTAAATTCCCTTGAACCAGATGTTCCTGCTGTTGGATTTGAACGGTCTTCCCAGCAGGAACATGCAGTACTTCATCCATCCGGTTTGATGATGCCCTGGATCATAATATTGCCCTCGGAGAAAATTCCTGTCCTGTAGTGTAATGGAATCGTTTTCCCGGATTCCCAGTTCGTCCAGCTTTCTCCTAATCTGGCAGTAATAGACATACCTGGTTCCTTCCGTCAGTTCTGAGCACCATTCAAAGAACTCTTTGCCCCTGTATAGCAATATGCTTTCAGGGACACCCGGTTTCTTCTTTTCCTGAGTTGCCCAATATTCCCGGAGTTCCTTGACAAATTCATTCCACGGTTTTTGAGTGTATTTGTTCTCAATGGGACGCCTTCCCCTCTTATTTTCTTTGTATTTGATAGGTCCTTCGTTCAGGTAATTGTTGATCCATCGGTAGACAGTTGCAGGACGTATACCCAACTTCTTTGAAATGGTTGGAACAGGATTTTCCCTCTTATAGAGCAATACTGCTTTCCTACGGAGTTTTTCCCGTTCTTTCGCAGTCAGTTTTCTTGTGTCCTGCTTATCCGCCGGAACAAATGGACGTCTCCTTTTCCTCATTTTATCTGCGAGTATCCATACAGGAAACAGGCGAACGAATCAATAGGATTATCATTATATCCTTATTATCATGTATTTTAGGGAATGTATATTTCCATAATAAAAGGACACTTATGAATAAAAAGAATCTCCTGAAGCTACAGGAGTATGAAAAAAATACATACTCAAAATAATAAAAAAATGGTGGGTGCAACCAACACCCGTGTCGCAAAAACAATCATCAACAACTCCAACCTCATCAATGCCAAGCAAACGGCTGAGAAAATCGGGTTGCTCAAAAAGGACATGAAGCAAGTAGACGCCGAGAACTTGTTGAACGCCCTCCCTCTCGTCCAGGAGAACGGAGAACTGGCTCCAATACTTCCTCCCAAGAAATATGTCTACTTCACCATCCCGGTCAACAAGGTCAAGCACGATCTCTACAGGATGCTGTTCAATCCCAATATCAAAGACGGTTCCCTCAACAAGAAAACCAGGGCAAAGATCACCCCTGTCTTTGAAGAGGCTCTAACCAGTCTTGGCATTGAATCCATCCCGGTTCATTCCCGTATCCTCAAATCCTATAACCTGAATTCCATCTTCAAGGCTGAGGTCAGCTCACCGGCGTTCAAGGCTCTTATTGAAAATGAGAGGACAAGAAAGCCAAATAGTGACATCTCATTCACGTCAACGATTGCTGGCAAGAGTTTCGCCAATACATACAGTAAAAATGAAGAGCATCCCCGGGTATTCAACATGTTCACCCAAATGCCTTCCTCCGTACGGCAATATGTATTCAAAAATGTGTATGGGGTTGACATGGTTGAAATCGACCTGACCAATTCCATTGTCCAGTGCCTTGCTGCACGCGGCCAATGCATGAAAATGCTCGAAGCAATCAAAACCAATATCCTTCTCCCTAGAGATCAAAACGAAAGGGAAGAAGCCAAGGAGAAACTCATTACATGGATTTTCTCCCTGTTGTCAGGTACAGCCGATAAAAGGTGGATCACAAGATGCAAAAACCAATTGAGGGAATTTCTCACTGACGACTACTTCGACGAAATGGAATTCTTCATCAAGGCGATCGACGATCTGGATTCCCCTCATACCCTGTTCCACTATGAGGATATCCTCCGGGAGTTCTGCCGGAATCATCCAGTCTGCATCAGCCTCCATGACGCCGTGTACATACCGGCAGACAGGACTGACCTGATTGATTCGCTCAAACAAACCCTAGACGAACACAAATACTACTACAAGGTCAAATCCCTCTAGGATCATCCTGGAGAGCGGCACGGATTCCCTCCTTCACTGGGGGGAATCCTTTCGCTTTTTTATTTCCCCGAGAATTAATAAGCGTTTGTAATGAATAACTTACGTAACACTATCCCTAAAGTATTCATTTTCAGCTCAGTGAATTCATTGTTAATCACTTACAATCAATGATTCGAGGCTTCGAATCCCTCCCTGTCCGCCATTTTATTCTTTTTAAAACCTTGCAAAGCTCTTGATTTTGCAAGGCTTTTTCATATCGTGATTGCGCAATATTTGTCCGTTTTTGCAAAAAAGTACATATTAGGTCGTATTGATTTTTTAAGGCCATAGTTAGACTAAAAAACTATCGTAAAATATTTTAGAGTTAGAACACAAATTATAAATTAATTTAATATTAATGATTATGTCATGTCATCCTAAGGTCTTTATTTCTTATTCTCATGATGATGAATCCCATAGGAATTGGGTTTTAAAATTGGCTATCCATCTAAGAAGTCATGGAGTCGATGTTATTTTTGATCAATGGGATTTGCGTTTAGGGTATGATTTGCCTATGTTTATGGAGCAAGGATTATCTTCATCTTCTCTAGTTGTATGTATTTGTTCTTCATTGTATGTAGAGAAAGCTGATATTGGTAAGGGAGGAGTAGGTTATGAGAAAAAAATATTGAGTGCTAATCTTGTAGATAATGTAAAATTAAATTATGTTATACCTTTAATTCGTAATAATATTAAAGAAAAACTTCCTGTTTTTTTAAGTGGGTCTTTATATATAAATTTTAATGATGATGATAAATATTATGATTCGTATAGAAAATTATTAGAGCGTATTTATGACGAAGATATAAAGAAAAAGCCGTCTTTGGGAGAGAATCCTTTTCAAAACAATGATGTTTCCCAAGAAATAAGTCTAAATTTAGCGTTAGACAAAATAAAATACATAAATCCTTTATTCGAAGGAAGAGTATTATTTGATTATAAATCAAATAACGGTATTTATACAATTGGAGAGGGGGATTTTTCTTTTGTTACTGCTTGGTCTGAACGTGGAAATAATTCTATCTATTGTTATAAGGATAAAGTTAAACGAATTGGATATAATTCAAATTATAGAGAATTTCCTCTGTTTGATGAAATTAGATTTTTTGATTTTAGTTCACGAACTCGATCAATTAATGTTGGTGAAGTAGTGGTTTTAGAAAATCGTTTTAACAATTTCGTAGCGATAAAAGTTAAGAAAGTTATTTGTAAAAATGAATGTTCTAACCATCTTTTAGAATTTGAATACAAAATTTATTATTCAAATTCTCTTGTGGAATAAAATTGTTTTCTATGAATTATTTATTTTTATAAATTTGAATTTTTTAAACTCTTTTTTATATGATTTTTACTCTCCTTTATTTCACTGTGCGGAATCATTTGAGAACAACATTTTAAAACATTTGAGAATTGAGATCAAACAGGGATAGGTTGCCAATTGGGAGTTTTTGATCTGGTAAGAGGGATCGTACCGTTTGCTGTGCCCCGTATAGCGGAAATATCTTACGAGCAAAATAAAAAGGGTGGAATCAACAATGATTCCACCCTTTGGTGAGGGAGTTTAACTTCTTAATAATCTTCCATCATCAAAAATACTTTCAAAAGAATTGAACTTGAGCCCCTATTTTTCTTATCCGTTTGCAGCATATTTGATGATTAAAGGGAATCGTCGGGATTGCCGAATCACATTACTCGCTTAGTTCGGTGATGTCGGTTTCAGGTTTCGGGTAGCCTTTGCCGGCAATCCATTTTTTCGTTTCCGCCACCATTTCGGGGGTGACGTTAAAGTCGTACTGGGCATAGTCGCCGATGTGGAATGTTCCGGGTTTGAAGAATCCCCATTTCTCAAAGAAGTCCGTCAGGTCGGTTTTTGTGACGTCACAGCATGCCTTGACGAATTCGAACTGGTATTTGACGGTGTCGTTTCCTCCGTAGTTTCCCGCGTTGTTGCGCAGGTACTCCATGACGTCAGGATAGAAGTCGGGGTGTCCGTTTTTGGTAAAGTAAAGATGGAGCTGCCACAGGGGAACCAGCTTGTTGAAGACATCCTTAGATTGCAGGTAGGCGATTTTCCCTCCGATGATTTCCTTGCGCGCTTTGTCGTAGCTGTCCTGGCGTTTCAGGCGGCTTTCATTGCCTGTTTTGGCTGCGGCCTGCAGGGAAAAGATGTTGTTGCTGACTTCTGTCATGCCGCCCCAGGTCATCGGGCGCATTTGCATGACGTGTCCTACTTCGTGGGAGAATCCCCAGCAGGCATCGCCTTTGAGAACGTTTTCAGGGTCGGTTACCATGCGCATTGTCCCGTCGTTTCCGAGGTAGGCGACTCCGTCTCCGTCGCGGAACATGTAGTAGTTGAAGTTCACGCGGGCCAGGACGCGGTTTTCCGGGATTTTGCCGTATTTATCCAGGCCCATCAGCTGGTATTGGATGCCGATGAGCTTGTCGTAGGCGTTGATAAGTTCGGTTCCGCGGTCTTTGGTGAATTTTTTCAGGAATTCTACGGGGTAGGCAACCTGGATGTATTTTCCCCGGGCATCCATGATCGGAGAGGCGGCCTGGTCAAGCAGGCGAACCCAGTCCTTGTTGGTGTCGCCCCGGGTGGTGTCAAAGTAGCCGTTGGCTTTGCCGGTTACGAAATGGACGGGGATTTTCGGAGCCTTGCCGACGTCTTCGGTGAAGTAGCTGATATAGGCGTTGGAGGGCGTTTCCACGTCAATGATGTTGATTCCTTCCTTGAGAGGAATCTGCTTTTTGTGCAATCCCCAGCCGTTGGGGTCTTTTGTGGGCTGCACTCCTTCGGCCGGCTTGCGCATCAGGTTTGGCAGCAGGAGGCTGATTTCCTGCCCCTCCGTCTTGCCGACCAGGACGACATGCCGCCCCTTTTCCAGATAGACGCCCGTCATGTTGTCGTATTTGCTGAATCCATCTCCGATTCTGAGATTTTTCCCCGTCTGGCTTGGTGAGGGGAGGGCCCGGTATTCGGCATACAGGTAGTCCGGCTTGTAATGGCCTGCCAGGATTTTGGCCGCGAGTTCTTTCATCGCGTCAGACTGGAAGGCGGAGGTGTCTTTCACATCCGGCTTCAGGGAGGTGCAGGAGGAGTCTTTGAACAGTTTGAGGTCGTTGCCGATGTGTTCCGGCGTGTTGGCGGCAAATACCGCTGCGAGCGACAGCAGGGGAAGGGATAGTAATGGAAGGATTCGGTTCATGACAGTACGGGAAGCAGGTGATTCTGCGATGGTACAAGATACAGGTTCCGTTTTCTTCTTCTTTCACCATTTTTCTCTTGATGAATAAATAGGCAAGCGGTTTGTCCGGAGAGAGGCCGGGCGGTTGATGTGTGGAATGGCTTTGGCGGTACGGCAGGGATTTTTTCAGCCAATTTCGCGTTTCCGGATATTTTCCCCGGTTCCGACGGGCGCTTTTCCGGGGATCCGTATTCGGATGGGCACGTTTCTTGCTGGCTTGAGTTTTGGGCCGAAGCCTTCCGGGCTTCCCGGCGGCGGTATCGCGTTCCTGCCGCGCGTTCCTCTTTAGTGTTCCTTTTTCTCTGGTCTTGGCGCACATGCATGACATGGTTGTTGTGCGGCAGGGGAAAATGGAATAAGGTGGAGAGGATGATGAATTCCGTATTCAAGTGTTTGATGAGTGCCGTATGCGCCGTGGCATTGCCGGCGTTCGGGCAGGAAGAGAAAACCGGTTTCCCTACGGACAGGGCTGTGACCGTATTCAGCGCCGGGGAGGGTAATCCCTATGCGTCCATCCGTATTCCCGCCCTGCTCAGTATCGGCAAGGGCCAGCTCTTGGCATTCGCTGAAGGACGGTACAAAAATACCGACCAGGGGGAGAACGATATTATCATGAGCGTCAGCAAGAATGGCGGGAAGACCTGGTCCCGTCCCCGGGCGATTGCCAAGGCCCATGGCGCCACGTTTAATAATCCGTGCCCCGTTTATGACGCCAAAACCAGGACCGTGACTGTCGTATTCCAGCGTTACCCTGCCGGGGTCAAGGAGCGGCAGCCCAATATCCCGGACGGATGGGATGATGAAAAGTGCATCCGCAATTTTATGATTCAGAGCAGGAATGGAGGTTCTTCCTGGACGAAGCCGCAGGAGATTACGAAGACGACCAAGCGTCCTTCAGGAGTGGATATTATGGCGTCCGGCCCGAATGCGGGAACCCAGCTGAAGAGCGGCGCCCACAAGGGCCGCCTGGTGATTCCGATGAATGAAGGGCCGTTCGGCAAATGGGTGATTTCCTGCATTTACAGCGATGACGGCGGCAAGAGCTGGAAGCTGGGCCAGCCGACTGCCAATATGAAGGGCATGGTGAACGAGACGTCCATTGCGGAAACGGATAACGGCGGCGTGGTGATGGTTGCGCGCCATTGGGGCGCAGGCAATTGCCGCCGTATTGCGTGGTCCCGGGATGGCGGGGAGACCTGGGGACAGGTGGAGGACGCTCCGGAGCTGTTTTGCGACAGTACCCAGAATTCCCTGATGACGTATTCCCTGAGCGACCAGCCTGCCTACGGCGGCAAAAGTCGCATTCTGTTTTCCGGGCCCAGCGCGGGCCGGCGCATTAAGGGACAGGTGGCCATGAGCTATGACAACGGCAAGACCTGGCCGGTGAAGAAATTGCTGGGCGAGGGCGGTTTTGCCTATTCCAGCCTTGCCGTGGTGGAACCCGGTATCGTTGGGGTGCTTTATGAGGAGAACCAGGAGCATATTAAAAAGCTGAAGTTTGTTCCCATTACCATGGAATGGCTGACGGACGGAGAAGACACAGGGCTGGCTCCCGGCAAAAAACCTCCTGTTCTCAAGTAGAGGAAAGCCGGCCAATACGTTTTTCCCTTCCGGAGGTGTTTCCGGGAGGAGGAGATTGAATGCTTTCTTCCGTAGCGGAGCGTTATGGAAGAAGGCAGATCTGGCCTTATTACTTGATGGATTCAAAGGCAGGAGGGGGGGGAATTCAACGTACTGATGGATTGGCCGGGGCATAACTCCGGGAGGATGAGGCTATTGGAGATACGGCGATGTTCCAGCAGGGCTTCAATCATCCGGATAAGCCTGCGCGTCGTTTTTTCTGCAGGGGAGCGGTAGGAGGTAATGGGGGGAGTGACATGGTTCAGGTAAGGTTCATGAACCAGGCTGAGCAGGCTTATTTCCTCCGGGATGCTTTTAGCCATGGTGGCCGCCCAGGAGATGATGGATATCAGCATTCTGCTCCGGGTAGAAATTAAGGCGGTGATACCCGTATCCGCCAGGTCAATTCGGTTGAGTTCCTGGGCTGCCTTAATGGCATCCGACGGCATGCGGATGACATAGGGGGTATAATGTTCCCCCTGGAAGGAGAGGAACCCCTGTTCCATGAGCCTGTTGCCTCTCAGCTTGGAATCCGGTATGCAGAGCGCGATCCGACGGTGTCCTTTCTGGTACAGGTAGCCGGCCGCGTGTCCGGCCAGCACTTCCCAATGCGTATCCAGATACGGCAGATTGGAGGAAGGGTAGGAAACTCCCCGGACCAGGCAGGGGATGCTTTTCCGCTTAAACCACAGTTGTACTTCTTCCGTGGTACGGTAGAGTATCCAGCAGGAGCCGGGATGTTCTGTTTCCAGTTTTTCCAGCCGCATGTCCGGATTGTTTTTTTCTGCCCATGTGGCTTCAACCAGCTGAAGCGCCATACCTTCGATTCGCAACGCTTTTTCCAGTTGGTAAAGTTCCACCCAAATGCTTTGGGGGATGTCCCGGATAGGAACGGAGGAGAGGAAGCAAACGCGTTTTTCCAGCAGGGGCAGAGGCTGCACAGGGCTTGTAGAAGTCCTGATGATTTTCCTGGCCCTGTTTTTATCCGGAGCCGCTATGAAGCCCTCTTCCTGCAGCTGCGCGAGGGCTTTCCGGATGGTTCCCCTGCCGGCGGCGAGCGCTTTGCTTAGTTCCCGTTCTCCGGGCATGGCGTTTGTGAATTGCCCGGACCGGAGGCGGTGCTTTAATTTGGCAACGGTTCTTGACTGGGCCGTTTCCCCAGGGTGTGTATCCATGGGGGAATCATACTTTCTGGTTACTTCTGATGGCAAGCGGTCTTGCCGGTTGTGTTTTTTCCGTTCCGCGTTTTCCGGGAGCATGGAGGAATATGATGTTCAGGAACGTTTCAGAAGGCGATTAACGGAGTCCGGATCATTGGGGTCAAAAACGGTTTCTCCCGCTCCTGTGTCATTTTTGATCTTGGGGTGATTGTTCCCCGCATATTGTTTGACCATCTTGTCCGTATCGCTGATTTTGAATCTGACGGAGAGGATGTATGGCAATTCCCCTTTGTCAAAGTGTCCGTAGGTAGTGCATACCAGGGTATGGTCCGGCAATAGTTCGGCGGCCGGGTAGGCGCAGTCCCAACCGTTGCGGTTGTCCTTAAAACGGATTTTATATGAGCCTTCCGTGCCGTTTTTCAGGTCTTCCCACCGGCCTATCCATGCTACCCAGTCTCCTTCCGTCGGGCTGGCGGCCTGCCCTTTCTTCCTGGTCGGGGGAGCATCCCTGAATTGAACCAGCAGCCTTCCGTCAGGCAGGGGAAGAATCTGGTGGCGGTCTCCGCACAGGGCTGCCGGCAGTTCTTTGGGGGGAGTCCATGTTTTACCTTCATCTTCGGAAAACATGATCTGGGAGTTATGGTGCCTGCTGTTTTCCCGTAACAGCAGCGCGATTGTTTTTCCGTCCGGGCTGCGGACAAAACCTCCCTCACACAGGTGCATGTCCCTTGTCCCTGGGAAAATGACCTGGGGGGAGGTCCAGGTCAGCCCACCGTCTTCCGTAAAGGTGACATATTGTTCAATGGTGTGAAATTCTCCATGTCCGTCTTTGCCCCGGGCATTGGCATGGTAGGAGGCCATATAATGCCCTTTTCCCGTTTTTAGAGGAATCAGGTCACTCATGACAACAATGCCTCCGGCCTGGTTGGGAATGGGGGTCAGCTCGGACCATGTTGTTCCGTTGTCTTCACTGACCGCCATCCGGTTTCTGGGGGCTGTGTTTCTGTTTCCCCCCTGAATGCCGCTGAAAAGCAGAATGCGGCTCTTGCCCCGGGAGTCTTCCGTTTCATATAGTGTGGGTACTTCCCTGCTGGTTTTCCATGATTCTGGAACTGGCAGCCTTTCGCTCCATGTTTTGCCTCCGTCCGTGGATTTCTTCAGGATGATTTCCCCGGAGCCGTGCCCTTTAGGATAAACGCACAGAATGGTTTTTCCGTCTTTCAGCAATAGCGTCGTTGGATGTCCCAGGTATTTTCCTTTTTCCTTGTCGACTACTACCTGGGCTTCTGTCCATTGATCCAGATCAACGATCGGGAGGCCGCTCCGGATGAACGCTGTGGAAGGGGAATGGGCCGGTACGGTGGCCTGCGCCGGAAGGTATGATGCCAGGAGCAACGCTGCCAGGGATGATAGGTGCAGATTCATGGGAAATGGATGTTGTGATTAAAGTGTGGGAGATTTGCGGCGTCTGAAGGGCAGAAGCGCCATGCCAAACGTAAGCAGCAATGCGCTTGCCGGTTCCGGTACGGCCTGTGTATGGATTTGAAGACCTGTGGGAACCATGTTATCGTTACGGGCAATAAAGTCCTTTTGCCAATTGGAGCCGACTAAAGCGAGCTGGTTGACAGACGGCCCCGTTCCGGCTGCGTTATCCATGGAATTGTCGATACGCCGGGAACCGTTGATGGAGAAGAAATCGTTGTCCCAGCAGTCTCCTATGCTGATGGCGGACAGATCCGTTTCAGTAAACATGGCGTAATAAGTAGTGCCTGTATTTAAAATTGGCCCGTTGCTAAAAGTCCATGTTCCGGAAGCATAGTTTCCAGTAGAAATGGTATTGTCCGATTTGCCGATAATGGTTTGGATACCGCCTGAATGTTGCACGATGAGCAGGCCTGTTCCGTTTTTTCTGGCCTCTCTCAAATTGAAATCAATGGATGTTAGACGAACTTCTGCATCCATTGGCTGGGAATGCGGCGTGCTGGTCGTGATAAGCCTTGACCCTGCTTCTCCCAGGCAGAAAGACCATCCGGTGCACAGGTACTGGGATGTGTGGGAGAGATCGGGGGTGGCGCTTGTCCATGTAGTAGCCGCGATTCCCGTGGAAGCCATGCTTCCGGTCAGAATGATGGCGGCAAGTGAATAATGAATAGCCATAACGGAACCAATATCACAGGGCGGAGGCTCCCGGCTCAAGGATATTCAAGAAGGCTTGAAATAAGACCGTTTTTTAATTAAAAAGAACAGGTATATGGCTTATGGTAAATATGTTTTGTGTAGACTCCATGTTTGAAAGAACCATTTTCCCAAAGCCGGTGAAACAGGGTGTATCCCATTTCATACGGGTTCATAAAAAATTATTGCCTTGATCGGAAACGCCGGGCAGATATTCTGCGAAGCATCCGTTGCCCTTGGAGCTTTTCCCATTTGGGAAGGCCGGTGAGCGGAAGGTGATTCCCCGTTTCAATATATGTCCTGGATTTATCTGGTGTTGGCCGGTCTCTGCGAGATCGGATGGCCTCTGGGTTTCAAACTTTCTCAAACGCCCGGCACAGGGCCCGGCAAATTCGCCGCCTGCATCGCCTGCTCCGTTTTCAGCATGGTTCTGAGCGGTTTTCTTTTGTGGCTTGCCCAGCGGAACATCCCCATCGGCACCGCTTATGCGGTGTGGACCGGCATTGGCGCGTTGGGCACGTTCCTGGTTGGTATTCTGTGGTTCGGGGATTCTTCCAATATCTGGCGCATGCTGGCGGCATCCTTCCTGCTGATAGGCATTATCGGGCTGAAGTTAGCCCCCGGGCATTGATGTGGTCTTTGGAATCCTTGCCGGGTTCCGGGAAAAGCCGTCTCCGCAGCTTTCCGGATAGGAGGTCTCAGTAGTGTGAGATGGCTTTTTCCCACACGGTCCCGCAGGCGTCGGAAGGCATGCGCCAGTCCCCGCGCGGGGAAAGGGAAATGGTGCCCACCTTGGGGCCGTCCGGCATGCAGCTGCGCTTGAATTGCTGACGGAAGAAACGGCGGATGAAGATGCCGAGGCAGTGGCGGATGAAGTCCGGCTGAAATTCGCCGCGAAAGGCATGTTCCGCCAGGTGCAGGATTTTATCCGGTTCCGCACCGTATTTAATGAAGTGGAAGAGGAAAAAGTCGTGCAGGTCGTAAGGCCCAAGCACATCTTCCGTTTTCTGCTCAATGGTGCCGTCGTCCGACGGCGGCAGGAGTTCCGGGCTGACGGGAGTGTTGTTGATGTCCGTGAGGGTGGCTGCCAGTTCCGGGGATGATTCTTCCGCGATGTGTTCAATGAGGCAGCGTATCAGCGTCTTCGGAATGGAGCAGTTGACCGCGTACATGGACATGTGGTCCCCATTGTAGGTGCTCCATCCCAGGGCAATTTCCGACAAGTCCCCTGTTCCCACGACCAGCCCCCCGGTTTTATTGGCCAAATCCATCAGAATTTGCGTGCGTTCGCGGGCCTGGACGTTTTCATAAGTGGTGGTTCGTTCGGCAGGGTCGTGCCCGATGTCGGCGAAGTGCCGGAGGCAGCATTCCGAGATGGGGATTTCCCGAAGTTCCACGCCCAGAAGGCGGCACATGGTTACGGCATTGTCATGGGTTCTGTCCGTGGTGCCGAAACCGGGCATTGTCACGGCCAGAATGTCCGAGGCCGGGCGCTTCAGCGCACGGCAGGCGCGGGAGCAGATGAGCAGAGCCAGCGTGGAGTCCAGTCCGCCGGAGATGCCGATGACGAGCCGTTGCGCGCGGGTATGTTCCATTCTTTTGGCCAGACCTGCCGTTTGGATGGAGATGATTTCCTCACACCGTTCCCGGCGGCGGGACGGAGAAGGCAGAAAGGGCCGTGCCGGGTTGAAAGCGTATTCCAGGCCGGGCGCTCCGGGAACCTGTTCCGGCAGGGCCAGATGCAGGGCATTCCCGGCAGGGAAAAGGGATTTGCTGTCATTGAAGGAGCTTTCAGAGAGGCGCGCCGCCTCCAGCCGTTCAAAATCCACGTCCGCAAAGATGAGGGTGCTTTCCCTGCAGAACCGTTCCCCCTCCGCTGCTGGCCTGCCGTTGTCCGCAATGAGGGAATGGCCGCCGAATACGGTGTCCGTGGTGGATTCATGCACACCTGCGGAGGAAAGGACATAGGCACAGAGGCATCTGCCGCTCTGCTGTCTGACCAGTTCCCTCCTGTATGCGGCCTTACCGGTGAGTTCCGTTCCTGCGGAAGGGTTGAGAATGGCTCTGGCTCCCAGAAGAGCCAGTTTGGAACTGGGAGGAATGACGCTCCACAGGTCTTCGCATATTTCCACGCCAAAACTGAAGGGGGAAGATTCTTCATGAAAAACGATTTCCGTCCCGAACGGGATATGCATCCCATTGACTGTGACTTCCTTCACCCCTGTACCCAATTCCCTGCCGGAGGTGAATTGACGTTTTTCATAGAATTCCCGGTAGTTGGGGAGCACGGTTTTGGGCACCAGAGCCAGAATGCGGCCGGACTGCACTACCGCCGCCGTATTATACAGAGCGTCTTCATGAAGGAAGGGCAGGCCCACCACGGCAATCGTGCCGGAGCCTTCCGTGGCTTCCGTAAAGCGGAGCAGGCCGTTCAGGGCTGCTTTCCTCAGGTTCGGCTGGAAGAAAAGGTCTCCGCAGGAATAGCCCGTAATGCACAGTTCCGGGAAAACGACGGCTGCCGCCTGCTGTTCTGCGGCTTTCCGGAATTCCTCCGTAAGTTGGTCGACATTGTAGTCCACTTCAGCCACGCGAAGCTGGGGGACGGAGGAGGCAAGTCTGTAATATCCGAACATGGGCGGAGCAGTCTGAAAAATGGAACCCGCAGATGTTCCTTTTTCCGGTAGTCAGGACGCAATCCGGGAAAGGCGGGCCTGAGCCGGATACTAAAAGTTCATGAAAGACTTGTAAAGCCATCTGTAGGGACTGCTCCGCCCATGTTGCCGGGGAAGGGGCAAGGAACGCAATTTTTCCCGCATGCCTTTCTGCATGACAGTCACCGGGCAAATCAGTTTTTTCCCGGGATCCCGCAGCATGTCGGCTTTTCTTGAGCCGGGTACGGCATTGAGGCTGGAACAGCGGGAGAAAAGGAGTAAACCATACCCTGAAAACTAATGAATAATACTGACCGATTTACTGGAAAAGCCCGGGCTTATGCCCAGGGCAGGCCCGATTATCCCGCCTCCGTTGTTGGGCTTCTGACGCAGGAGAGCCGCCGGGAGAATCCCCGTCTGGCGGATATAGGTTCCGGAACGGGCATTCTTTCCCGCGCCATGCTGGAGCGCGGCTGGACCGTGTATGGCGTGGAGCCCAATGATGACATGCGGAAGGAAGCGGAGAAGCGGCTGTCCGCTTTTCCCCGTTTTCATTCCGTGGCGGGAACGGCGGAGCGGACCGGGCTTCCCGGAGCTTCGGTGGATCTGGTGACGGCGGCGCAGTCATTCCACTGGTTTGACGCCGCCGCGTTCAAGAGGGAATGCCGCCGTATTCTGTTCGGAGGAGGCAAGGTGGCCCTGATTTGGAACTCCAGGGTGGAAGACAGCCCCGTTGTTCGGGAGGAAGGAAATATCCACCGTCTTTACTGTCCGTGTTTTTATGGATTCAGCGGAGGGCTGGAGAAGTTGACAGACAGCATTGGAGCGTTTTTCAACCACCGTTTCCAGGTATTCCGCTTTCCAAATGATTTGTCCTACACGCGGGAGCAGTATCTCCGCCGCATGATGTCCACCTCCTATGCCTTGACGGAGGGCGGGGAAGAGCGGTCCTCCTGGCTGGGCGCCCTGGAAAAGCTGTTTGACCGGTTTGAAACGGAGGGGCACGTTACAGTTCCGAATGAAACTGTGGTGTATCTGGGGAAGTGCTGAGGATGCGGCGTTTATGCATGGACTCCGGAAAAGGAAAAGCCTCTTTCGGTTCAGGAACTGAAGATGATGACGGCAAGGACGGCAATGATTGCCAGAACGACAACGATGGCGGTAATATAGCCGGGTTTGTGGACATCAAGAGTCCACTCCTTTTTGAGATGGGAAAGATCCTCCCCTGCCGCATAGCGTGAAAAAAGGTCATGGAGCCGGGAGTAGCCCAGGTCTTTGGGCGTCATGTAAAGCTCCCTGTCCTTTCCGCCGGCAAACGAAATTTCGCAATGGTAATTATCCGGACTATTGCAGATGGCCTGGAGGAATTCGTCACCACGGCTGCAGATAATGAAAGCTTCCGTGTTATTTTTAATGCCGGACAGGGCTTGATCCTGCGTTTCACAGGGCTCTCCGGAAAGTTCCCAAACGATGGAGGGGCGGAATGAAGGCTCATGGAATAAAAAAATCGGAAAATATGGCAGAGAATTATTTTTCCTGCCGCCAGTAAAAACTATCCTTTCTTCTTCCTGGGCGGAAGGTGTTTCCTGGCGCAATACTCCGGAGAATACTGGGAGCGCTTGCGGGTTGGGGCATTCAATGGCTGTTTTTCCGCTTATCATTCCGGTTTTGCATGGGGTCCTTCCGTCGGGGTGTTCCCTTCGCATTTTCCCGGCCATGCAGGCTGACGTTTTCGTTCCCCTGGAATAATCATTCCACGGCTTCAGGCATGGCTATTTTCTCTCGCTATTCTTGCTTTATTAAGGCAGGCCATCCATGTTACGATTATTTACTGCCATGATGCATCAGACTTTTTCCCAAGAGCCTTTTCTGGTTTCCGGATTGCATGGGGACCAGATTCTGGGCGCCCGCAGTAACCAACAGGATTCTTTCTCCATTCTGGCTGGAGAGGACATATTGGTACTGGTGCTGGCGGACGGCATGGGTGGGTATACCGGCGGAGAATTGGCCAGCCGCGCGGCGGTGGAAGGTTGTTTGCGGGCTTTTGAGCGGAAATCCGGTTTGCCCGGAGAGAGAATGAAAGCTGCAGTGACCGCCGCGAATGAACAGGTATGGTCCGCCCGGAAGAAAAGAGGGGAGGATGACGAGATGGGGACAACGCTGGTAGCGGCCTGGATAGGGGAGGATGGGCTGAGGTGGGTCAGCGTGGGGGATTCCCTTCTGCTGCTTATCCGGGAAGAAAAAATGTTTCTGCTTAATGAGCTGCACCAGTATTCCGCGGAATTGGAGCGCATGGCGGATGAAGGGATCATCAGCCGGGAGGAGGCTTTGAGCCATCCTGCCCGCCATTCCCTGACTTCTGCCCTGATGGGGAAGGAAGTTCCTTTGGTGGATTTGCGGGAGGAATGCTTTCCCTTATTTCCGGGGGACCGTGTTTTGGTCGCCAGTGACGGAGTGGGGCCTTATCTGGATTCCCTGGGGCCGGCAGGGATGCGGTATTTGTCCATGCTTTCCGCAGAAGAACTGGTGCGTTCCGTGCTGGACGGCATTAACCGCGACGGTGCGCCCAACCAGGATAATGCCACATTGATTTGCGCGGAGATAGCAAGGGCTTGATCTGCATTAGTGCGGCAAAGAGGTAGTCTGTGGACGGGCGATTTTTGAAATTCACATCCTCCGTCTGCCGGACGATGAATAAAACCCCGCATGCCTGAAACGCATGCGGGGTTTTATTGAAATAGCCGGGGTATTTCCCGTTCAGGAATGGTATTCCTGGAGGGAACGGGGTGATACCTTCACGTGCTGGGCGGAGCGGATGCCTTCCACCGTGGCTCTGGCGGCTGCGATGGTAGTCATGTACGGAATTTTCTTCTGAATGGACTGCATGCGGATGAAGGAGTCGTCAATCATACTGGTGCGGTCCACCGGAGTGTTGATAATCAGGTCGATTTGCTTGTTGGTGATCATGTCGCCCAGATTCGGACGGCCTTCATGCAGCTTGTTGACTACTTCCGTTTCCACGCCCTGGCCGCGCAGGTATTCTGCGGTGCCGCCGGTGGAGACAATGGTAAAGCCCAGGGAAATCAGGTCCCGGGCGATGGGTTCGATGAACTTCTTATCCCGGTCGGAAACCGTGACGAGCACCTTGCCGGCGGTAGGCAGAATGCAGCCCGCAGCTTCCTGGGCCTTGTAATAGGCCATGCCGAAGTTGTCCGCAATGCCCATGACTTCACCCGTGGCGCGCATTTCCGGCCCCAGTACGGGGTCCACTTCCGGGAACATGTTGAAGGGGAAGACGGCTTCCTTCACGCCGATGAAACGGC
>OLZR01000338.1_pt1 | contig 27421 bp, 28 predicted proteins | sample 1644421 | NCBI WGS metagenome assembly OLZR01 (sample SAMEA103958132, study PRJEB25191) | human gut metagenome | biome: human-associated habitat [ENVO:00009003]; feature: intestine environment [ENVO:2100002]; material: feces | place: Germany | collected 2013/2015 | reverse complement strand
CCGGAAAACCGGAGCGGCCCTGCCGTGACCTTTACTTGATGGCAGAAACACAGGTGGTGTAGTCTTTTTCCTCAGTGCCCGGGTTTGTGCCATCAGAAAATGTATAAAAGGAGAATATCATGCAGGATAAGAATGTTGATTTTTGCGGAATCTTAAACCTTTTGGCCGCGCTGAAAAGAGCCGGTTTTCCAAAGACAGAGCTGGAGCAAGTCGCTGTGCGTATCGCAATGCAGATCGGCGCGACGATTCCTGTTTCTTTCTGAATTTCTTCGCAAAAAACAGTAGCTTTAACAAAAAGATTGTGGTATGTTGTGTTGCTACAAGAAGGAGGTGAGCAGCCACGGAGGAGAAAAAGATCAACGGAAACCTTGCCCTAAATGGCAAGGAGCGACGGGTCATTAGGATCGAAGCCAATCATGACCGGGATGCCCGGAAGCTGCGGGTGGCAGCTTACTGCCGGGTCAGCTCATCCTCGGAAGATCAACTCAATTCCTTCGCAGCCCAGAACATCCATTACACGCAGTACATCTCCGAGCACGAGGAATGGCGGCTGGTGGACATCTACGCCGACGAGGGCATCACCGGCACCTCCGCCAAGAAGCGGGCGGACTTCATGCGGATGATGAAATGGTGTAAGCAGGACAAGATCGACCTGATCCTTACCAAGTCTGTCTCCCGCTTTGCCCGCAATACTGTGGATTGCCTGAACTATGTCCGAATGCTGAAAGCGCAGGGCATTGCGGTCTACTTTGAAAAAGAAAACATCAATTCCATGGACGAGTCCACAGAGCTGATGCTGACCATGATGGGGGCTTTCGCGCAGGCGGAGAGTGAGTCCATCTCCGGCAATATTCAAGCAGGCAAGCGCTACGCCATGCAGCGTGGTGAAGCCACCATTAACTACTACAACCTGTACGCCTATCAGCCGCTTTGATTACGGCAAGAAATACTGCCATGATTCGCCCTCTGTGGATGAGCAGCAGCTCCAGCAGGCCATCCTGCGGGTTATCAACAGCATAATGACCGACAAGCCCACACTGGTACGGCAGGTCACAGAAAATCTACAGGTGGTGATACGCCCCAGCCGAAGCGGAGAACTCACTATCGCGGATATCGACCACCAACTGGAAGTCCTTGCACGGGAGTTCGATACCGCCTTCGTAGCTGCGGCCTCCGGCAATAGTGAAGACTATAGTGAGCGGTTCAAGACGATCCTTGCCCAGCAAGCGGAGCTGAAGGCCAAGCGTGTCGAGTTGGAGCGACAGCAAGCAGAAGATGCGGAACTGAACAGCCACATGGAGGAGGCCACCGATATAATGGGACAGGCCGGTACTGCTATCACGGAATGGAACGAACGCAACATTCGAGATCTTGTGGCATCGGTCAGAATACTCTCCAAGGAAGAAATACTGGTTCGGCTGAAAAGCGGGATCGAGAAAACAGAAAGACTACAAAGGTAGGTTGTGTGTCGTGATCTTTGTGGCCGACGCTGGCTTAGACTAAATTTGGACATTACAGAAGCCTGATGCGCCCTAGAGACTCTAACCAATTCAAGAGTATCTGGGCAAATCTCCGACCCATGAGGAGCTGGAAAAGCTGATGCCCTGGCACCCGGCAGTCCGGCACCGGGAACATATACGGAAATGAACAAACGGCAGAGTCCCGCGAACGGGACTCTGCCGTAATTTTGTTCGGTCCGGGTGATTATTGTGCGCTTACTGTATTCCTTGCACTTGCAACCGGAATACGAGTCCGTTCGTGTGATTTGCGCTGGAACAAGTTAGCGGATCTCTCATACCCTGTTCCACCGCTGGATGAACAAAAAGCGATTGTTGAACATATCGATGCGGTGCTTGCAAAAGCGGATGCTGTTATCTCCGATAAGAAAGCACAGCTTGCAACACTCGACGAATACAAGAAATCTCTGATTTTTGAGTATGTAACCGGCAAGAAGGAGGTGCCCATCTCATGAAGGTTGAATTCATAGAATCTGAGTTCTGGGGCGCAGCCTTGCTCGTTGCGGAAGCGGATTTTAAATTGGCTAAGACAAAAGATGCCGAGTTCGATAGTTTGGCTCATGCTACAGCCGCTTTTGCAAATCTATTTGATATGGATTATACCATTACACGGAGCGAATACAATGCAGCCCTGGATGCGCTTGAGAAAAACGGAGCGGTTATTTTTACAATTGGTTCCTCGCAGTATTCAGAACGTAGATGGGTTGAAATTCAAGTGTCAAACAACAATCAACCGCAACGTGTGCTTTACGCCGATGAGAACGGGTATCACTTGATTCGCCATGGACATTTCAATTCCAAAGCGTCTGCTGCCATACGAAAGCGCCACAAGGAGGAAGAAAAGAAATGACGAGCATTCTCTCCGAAAAAGAGTATCAGCATTTCATCATGGACAGGCTCTCGCAGGATAATGGTTACATTATTCGCAGGGCAACCAGCTATGACCGCCTGTTTGCTATGGATCGTGAGCTGTTGCTTCAGTTTCTGAACGATACCCAGCCGGATGAGATGGCGGCACTCCGCAAAATCTACAAATCCGATTTGGAGGACACCCTCGTCAGCTTTATCAATGCCGAGGTGACCAAAGCCCGCGGCAGTCTGCTGGATGTGCTGAAGCACGGCATTGAGATTTCCAACATGAAGCTGGAGCTTATGTACACCAAACCTGCAACCACCTTCAATCGTGACTTGCTGGCAAAGTACGAAAAGAATATTTTCTCCGTTATGGAGGAGGTCTGGGCAAGCGATGATGAGCGCATTGACCTGGTCATCTTCCTGAACGGCATTGCCATCATGTCCTTTGAGCTGAAATGTAATGCCGCCGGTCAGTCCTATCAGGATGCCATCTATCAGTACCGTGTTGACCGTGATCCCAAGACCCGCCTGTTTTGGTTTAAGGCAGGCTGCCTTGTGAACTTTGCGATGGACTTAGAGCAGGTTTATATGACCACCAAGCTCGCAGGCAACGCCACCTTCTTCCTGCCGTTCAACATGGGAAACGGTGAAGGTGTCAATGCCGGTGCGGGCAATCCTACCTTCAAAGACAAGTACAGCGTGTCCTATATGTGGGAGGATATTCTGATAAAGGATACCGTCCTTGACCTCATCAGTAAGTTCATCTTTATCGAAACCAAGGAAAGCAAAGACGAGCTGACAGGAAAAATAAAAAAGTCCGAGAATGTCATATTCCCTCGGTATCATCAGCTCGATGTGATTCGCAAGCTGCTGGGTGATGTCCGTGACAACGGCACAACGCAGAATTATCTGATTCAGCACAGTGCAGGCTCCGGCAAAACCAACTCCATCGCATGGCTGGCGCACCGTCTGACTTCACTGCACGATGCAGATAATAAAATCATCTTTGACAATGTCGTGATTATCACCGACCGAGTCGTAGTTGACCGTCAGCTGCAGAAAGCTATTATGGGTATGGAGCACAAAGCCGGGCTTATCCGTGTTATGGACGATAAGTGCAACTCTGCCGACCTTGCGATTGCGCTGAACGGAAACACAAAGATTATAGCTACTACGATTCAGAAGTTCCCGTACATCGTCGACAGCGTTGCAGGACTGAAAGGTAAGCGTTTCGCCGTCATCATCGACGAAGCCCATTCCTCTACAGCTGGTAAGGACATGGCAGCGGTCACAAAGTCGCTTGGTGCCGGAGAGCAGGAAGCTGCCGATGTGGAAGATATGATTACGGATGAAATCCGTAGAAACGGTAAACAGGCCAACGTGTCCATGTTTGCTTTCACTGCCACACCGAAGCCTACGACCATTCAGCTGTTCGGTCGCCTGAACACAAAAGGTCAGCGTGAGGCATTCCATATTTACTCTATGAAGCAGGCCATTGAGGAAGGCTTCATTCTCGACGTGCTTCAGAACTACACCACTTACGATACCTTCTATCAGCTGAACAAGGAAATCGAAGAAGATCCTCGCTGCAAGACTGCTGATGCGAAAAGACAAATTGCCCGTTTTGTGGAACTGCACGAAACAAACATTGCACAGCGTGTAGAGGTCATTGTGGAGCATTTCCGCACTACGGTTATGCCGGAACTCGGTGGTATGGCAAAAGCAATGGTCATCACCGCTTCCCGACAGGGTGCGGTCAAATACCGCCAGGCATTTGAGAATTACACTCAGAAAAAAGGCTACACCGATATCAAGGCGTTGGTCGCTTTCTCCGGCAAGGTGAAGCTTCCGGACGATGATACCGAATATTCTGAGGCTTCCATGAACGGTTTCCCTGAGGATCGGTTGACAAAGGAATTCGACAAGGACGACTACCAGGTGTTGCTGGTTGCCAACAAGTATCAGACCGGGTTCGACCAACCGAAGCTCTGCGCTATGTATGTTCTCAAGAAACTGAAGGGCGTTTCCGCCGTTCAGACGCTTTCCCGCCTGAACCGTATCTGCCCTCCGTTTGAGAAGAAGACCTTCGTGCTGGACTTTGTGAATACATACGAGGACATCAAGGCGGCGTTTGCACCGTATTATACGACCACCTTGCTTTCCACATCTGTAACGCCGACAGCGATTTATGATTTGGAGGCACAGATCGATGCGTACACCATTCTTGATCCTGATGATATTGAAAAGGCCAACGAACTGCTCTACAAGGAAAATATCTCCTCGAAGGATAAGCAGAAGCTGACTTTCTACTTCAAGCGGGCAAAAAATAGGATCGAGCAATACGAGCTTATCAAGCAACACGAGATCGTGTCCATGATGCGCCATTTCGTCCGATTTTATGAGTTCCTGCTGCAGGTGTCCTGCTTTGAGGATACCGACCTACACAAGAAATATAACTTCATCACTTATTTGCTGGCTTACATCAATATCAAGCACCCAGGCGGCGGATATAATCTGGACGGTAAAATCAAGGCCACCAATTTTGTTCAGAAAAAGGCAGAGGAACATACGACTCCAAACCTTGTCGCACAGCCTGTGGTAAAGCTGCCGACCGCTGAGAGCTTTGGCCTGACTGAAGCAAAAGAAGAACGGCTTTCCCAGATTATTGCGGAGATCAACAGCCGCACAGGAAAAGCCTATGATAACGATGTGGCGGTCAAAGCCATGCTGCAGATTCGAGATATTCTGCTGAAGTCCGACAAGCTGAAAACCAGCGCGCGGAATAATACCGTCAAAGATTTTGAATTTTCGTATTTTGATGACATTGACGATGCATTGATTGAGGGCTTGGAGCAGAACCAGGATTTCTTCTCGCTTCTTCTCAGCAACGATGAGATCAAGCGGCAGGTACTTGGCATCTTCACAGACGAAATTTATAAAAGCCTGAGAGAGGCATAAAGGGGTAGCATCATGTTTGACAAGTTTCGATTGAAAGATGTACTGGCGCACTACAAGCAGAATTTTGTCTCCACGCAGTGGGGCAACGAAAAATACAAATGGGAAGCTGTCAAATGGTTTCAGGACAATTGGGACGTGAACGCTCAAAATTTTCCTGAAATGCTGAGCCGTTCCCTCGATAAAACCTTCAATTTGCTGGCTTCCATCAACAGTTTCCCGAGACGCATGATTGTAAGTTTTTCCAAAGCGGCACCGGAAGAGGTCCGGGCAATGTTTATTGCCTTGTTTGACGAGAACAAGGATGTGTATGAGCGCATGAATGCCTTCAAATTGCAGGCTTCCATCTTGTTGGAGAGATATGGAAACGGTGCCGCACAGCACTACCAATATGAAAATGCTATCAGCACTTATCTTTGGTTGCGCTACCCGGATAAGTATTACATCTATAAGTTCGGCGAGGTGAAAAATGTTGCAAACGAGCTTGAGACTGATTACCGCTTCAAAAAGGGTGCTTACGCAGACAATATCCGCAACTTTCTGCGGCTCTATAACGAAATCAGCCTTGCCATCAAAGAGGACACAGAGCTCGTCAATCTGTTTCAGTCACAGCTGACGGATACTTGCTACCCCGACCCTGAGCTCAAAACATTGACCATCGATGTGGGATTTTATATCAGCAGATTTTACTCTCAGCAGGATGAGAATGCTGAAGCTGCCACCGAATGGTACGGTACAGATTATAATCCTGGGCTTACCATCGAAGATTGGAAAAAACTCTTAAAGGATGGAACTATTTTCACTACCAGTGCACTTGAAATTATGAGGCGGATCAAAGACTATGGTGGTCAGGCCTCCTGCACACAACTTGCGGTCAAATATGGTGAGACAAAAAACTTCTATAATTCCGGTTCTGTTGCACTGGCTCATCGTGTCTGTGAAGCCGCCGGAATCAAGCCCGCAACAAGAGAAGATGGCTCCACACAATGGTGGACGGTCCTTTACACTGGGCGTGATGCAGACAAAGGCGAGGATGGCAGCTTTATTTGGAAACTGAGAGATGAACTTTCTGAAGCACTTGATCAGACAGATTTGAGTAATATTGAACTGTGTGCAGCTGCCGCTCCCGAAGAAGACCATGGCTATTGGTGGTTGAATGCGAATCCGAGAATCTGGAGCTTTTCCGACATTGCTGTCGGAGAGGTGCAGTCCTATACGCTTTACAATGAAAACGGGAACAAGCGGCGTATTTTCCAGAACTTCCTGGATGCGAAAGTTGGCGACATGATCATTGGCTATGAATCCAATCCGGTAAAGCAGATTGTAGCAATTGGCCGTATCAGCGCAGAACAGGACGGTGAAAAGCTGTTCTTTGAAAAAATAGAAGGCTTGACCTCCCCCATTGACTATACAACGCTGAAGGAATGCCCGGAACTGGAACGCATGGAGTATTTCCAGAATCCGCAGGGCAGCCTGTTCAAACTCACCCGAGGCGAATACGACTTCATCCTCGATATGATTCGGGAAGAAAACCCGATTACCGCGGAGGCATCCATCGATGTTTACACAAAAAGCAATTTTCTGGATGAAGTGTATATGAGCGAAAAGCGCTACGAGAACCTTGTGGCCGTTCTGCGCAATAAGAAAAACATTATTCTGCAGGGTGCTCCTGGCGTCGGCAAAACTTTCGCCGCAAGGCGTCTGGCATGGTCTATGATGGAGGAGAAGGATGACAGCCGCATCGAGTTCGTCCAGTTCCATCAGAATTATTCCTATGAAGATTTTGTGATGGGCTACAAGCCTGTAGAGGATAGCTTTGAATTGAAATACGGAATCTTCTATCGGTTTTGCCAGAAAGCTGCCAACCAGCCAGACAAGGAGTTTTTCTTCATTATTGATGAGATCAACCGTGGCAATATGAGCAAAATTTTTGGTGAACTGCTTATGTTGATTGAAAGGGATTACCGTGGCATCAAGGCAACGCTGGCGTACAACGGACTTCCTTTCTCCGTTCCCAAGAATCTATATATCATCGGTATGATGAACACGGCAGACCGCAGTCTTGCCATGATCGATTACGCGCTCCGCCGCCGTTTCAGCTTCTTCGAGATCGAACCGGGGTTTGATTCCGAGGGCTTCATCCATTATCAGAATGGGCTGAATAATGAAACGCTGAACGAACTGGTGTCCAAGGTGAAGGAGTTGAACCGCGAAATTGCCGCAGATAAATCTTTGGGCAAAGGCTTTTGTATTGGTCACAGCTATTTTTGCGGCAAAGATGTCTGTACGGACGAATGGCTGCACTCCATCGTTGATTATGACATTCTGCCAATGCTTAGTGAGTACTGGTTTGATGATACAAGTAAACTCCGACGTTGGGAAAATATTTTGCAGGGTATGTTTCAATGATCAAAGATAAAAGCATCTTCATAAAAAACATATACTATATGCTTTCGTATGCCTTCACAACTCTGAATCAGGGCGGCTATGAGGATATTGCTACTGAAGAGTTCGAGAACATACATAACCTGCTTGCTGCGATTCTTGCAAAAGGTATCGGTAGACAGCTGAAACAGGGCCTTTACCGTGAGTATCTGAACCAAAAGGAGACGGTCACTGCTGTTCGCGGCAAAATTGACATGCCCGGAACGATACAGAACCGCCTCGCAAGGAGGCAGGTATTGACCTGTGAATATGACGAGCTATCCGAAAACAATCTGCTGAATCAGATTCTCAAAACAACGGTCATGCTCTTACTGTGTCATGCAAGGGTGGATCAAGCGTACAAAAGCGATTTGAAAAAGGAAATGTTATTCTTCTCGAATGTTGACACAATCGACCCCACCGCGATCCGCTGGTCAGCCATTCGGTTTCAACGGAACAACAATACCTATCGTATGCTCATTAGTTTGTGCCAACTGATCCTCGAAGGAATGCTGTTGACCTCGGACTCCGGCGATTACCGACTGGCTTCCTTCATCGACGAGCAGCGCATGAACCGACTGTATGAGAAATTTATACTGGAGTATTACGCCAAGGAATGTCCGCAGGTAACAGCAACAGCATCTCAAATTCAATGGGCGTTAGATGACGGTATCAGCACCATGCTTCCGGTCATGCAAAGCGACATTATGCTGACCAGAGGCAATGAGGTCCTCATCATTGATGCCAAGTACTATACACATACCACGCAAACTCAGTATGATGTGCATACCTTGCATTCCGGTAATCTGTATCAGATTTTCACCTATGTGAAGAACAAAGAGGCGGAGTTCGGCAACGAACCGCATCAGGTATCTGGCATGCTTCTGTATGCCGCAACAGACGAAGCAATCCAGCCGGACAACCGCTATCGGATGAGCGGTAATCAAATCAGTGTGAAAACACTTGATTTGAATAGGAACTTTTCAGAAATATCTGCTCAGCTCAATCGCATTGTTGAAGACCATTTTTTATAAGGCTTTATCTTTAAAAACTGTATAACACAGGATTACAGGAGAAAGTTTGTGCGCAGTGTTTATATAATCAACTCTCTTGGTGTTGCTTGGTGTTGATTAGTGCATCAATGAAGATGCTTGGCAATATGACCTATGGGGTATAGCTAACCTGCGAGCCCGCACCACGAGTACCCCACATCCCCAATAGCGGCTGAAACCATACGTTCCAGCCGCTATTTTCTAAAAAGTTTCAGTAGCTGTTTCCGTCGAACTGTGGTATATGTTTGTGCTGCAAGGAGGCGAGCGCATGAAATACAAGCTGCTGAAAGACCTATATGACTGCTTTTATATCCCACCTGAACTCCAGGCTCAGAAACAGGAAATTGAGGAATGCCACCAAGCACTTAGCAAGGTACTGGGCAAACTGGAGCGTCGGCTGGTGCTCCAGATCATCGACGCAAAGGACCGTATTGCGGAGGATACCTCTATCGACAGCTTTATCGCCGGATTTGAACTGGCGTGGAAACTCTCCGCAGAATTGAATCACTACGAAAACGAGCACTCAGTCTCCTGCCGAACGGCAATGGGATTGGGCGCTCGTTTCGCATCTAAGGAGGCAGAAAAATGAAGAAAATGAAGAAATTCATCATAGTGACAATGATTGCCGCATGTGCCGCCCTGTGCGCCGCTGTGTGGCCACATGACAACGCAATCGAGGAAACACCCGTCCCAGCCGCAGAAACCGCTGTGAACGCAAAGGAAGCGACCGTTGCGGAAATTGAGGAACCCGCAACACTGGCAGAGAAGGAAAAAGGAACGATTCCGCGACAAGAAGCGCCCCGAGAAGAGCAACCTGAACCGGAGATAGGGCCTATTGAAATGCCCGTAGCTTCCGAACTCCAGCCTTCCACGGGGCAGGCATCCGCTAAGAATTCCGCACCAGAGCCAACTCCGCCCAAACCTCCTAAAAAACTGCAGCCCGGTGACAAAGTCTATGTAGCGGGCTTCGGTTGGGTGGAGTACGAGGGTCCCAACCACTGTGAAGATGGTACGGATATTTACGAAAACGGCAATAAAATTGGAATCATGGGGTGAAATGTGTAGTTACCCATTGCATTCGCTTCCCATTCATGTTATCATGAAAGCGCTGAATTGTTGGACTATCCTAAGCTTCAACCATTCGTATCATGAGAGTACGAATCATATTGAACCTATGTAGTGATATAGACAATTTAGCGGACAAATGAGTAAATCCTCGAAACTATTGATTCCAATCAAATTCTCATTATGGAATTGAGAAAGCAGTTTGCTGGTTGACTGTCGTTGTCCCCCTGTTGTTTCGATGCTTTGCACCACAAAATCGAACCGAAGAAAGTGTTCTTTCGTCGGGTTTGTTTTGTTGCGTGCAAAGCGGTCTTCCGGATGATCGCAGTCCACGCACGAAGCAAAGTGCGTGGGCTTTTTTCGGTTCAGAAAGGAGGCTGATTATGGGAAAGGTATCAGGAAAAACACATACCAAAGCACAACTGGATCACTGGGCAAATCTGCATAATCCCAATAACAAGGCATATCAAGCTGACGCTGACAATCGGGCCAATCAGATGAATCCGAACCACAGATCGCACCAGAGAACTCACAATGCAAACCGCAGAAACAAAGCGCATTGGATGCCCGAGTGGGCGCCTGACTATCCGGAATACGATGATTAAAATTGGAGGTGCACGGTATGTCAAAGTACATTTTTGACTACGATGACGGCGACTTCGCCATGAGCATTTCTGACAGCATGGCGATGGACTCCGATGGGAATCTCATGATGCGCATGGGAGATCACATGGCGATGGACATGGACACCGGGGATATTCACATGATCTCCTCGTGGTCTGATGATGACGAGGAGTAAATCATAGGCAGCAGCTCAGCGGTTGAGCCGTCATAGACAAGGAAAACACTCTCAATCCGGGCAGAGAAAGCAGCGGGACAGGCCGTAAAGGCTTGTCCCGCTGTCTGTGCCTTATGGCAGATATTCTTCCGTGATCCGATACCGGCTGATGCCGAAGGCGCTGCTCCGCTCCACGATTTCTGCAGGGATCTTGGGCAGATACTTCTTGCTGAAGCTGGTGTCCCCGAAGTAGGCGTCAAAGCTTGCCACCGGCAGGACGACCCATTCGCTATCATCCTGCCGGTTGGCGAGGTAATAGCGGATCAGCGTACAGACAACCTCGGATGGAATTTCCTTCGGAAGCGCCGCTTTCACTTTTTCTGTCAGTTCGGGCGGCAACTCCGACCCCTCTCTGCGCAGCGGCCCCAGCTCCAACGCATCGGCAAGGACATCGTCAAAGCGCAGCGTCCATGCGCCCTTGGTTTGGGACGCAAAAATCGGGATCTGATACTGCATCACCTTGCTTCGCCATGCGGCGTCGAACTTGGACTGAATGACCTCCGCATACTTGAGTGAAGTACTGCGCACCTTTTCCGGGTGCGTCAGCATGAAGTCCGCCGCGCGGAGCACATGACGGAGGAACCAGCCGACCCCATCCGCATCCACCAGCTCCGGGAACTCTGTATGCAGCTCCGAAAAATCCGTCTGGAACTGCCATTCCTTGTCCAGCGCACGATTCCTGTCCTCCGGTACACTGCACCAGGCGCAGAGCGCACGGCGGGCATAGTCGATCCGACTATGCGGATCACCCAAAATGACTGCGCCGTCCTTGCTGTGGAACAGATATCCGCGGGCCAGGATGGTCAAAATCCGAGCCATCCCTTCAAACTCCAGGATCGTGGCAAAGGTGAAGCGGCCCAGCCATGTTGTATCGCTCTTCTTGCTGGCGGTATAGGAAAGCGTTCCGGTATATGCGCAGAATTCCTCCCATTCGTTAATCATCCCGCACCTCCAGAACATTTTTCTCGATGTACTCCGGCAGCAGATCCCACAGCAGGTCACGTCTGCCGAGGGCTACCACATAGCGCACAGCCAAAGTCGGTCTCACAATAGCGGTCAATAGCTCCCGGCACTTGGCCGTCACCGCGTCGCGGTAGCTCCGGGAGACGGACTTGTCCGCAAAGGCTTTCATCATGGCAGTGAAGGCTTTCGGGTCGCTTTCGCGGAACAGCTGCTTTTTCTCCCTGCCAGTGTTCTCGTCCTCCATATCACAGACGATGTCCCCGAGGATGCGGTAGCCGCCGAAGCGGAAATCGGTCAGCAGATCGTAAACATCTTCAAACTCCGGCAGCCATTCCCGCAGGAAGCGCTCCCGTGTATCCTCGTCCATGAGGTGCCAGGTATGTTCCCGCATGGCCTGCCGCAGGGCGGACACCTTTTCCGGCGGCAGACTGCCGAACAGGGCGTACAGCTCGTCGGGATCGTATGCATCTTCCTGCCCTCTGGCATACAGAATGCGCTCCACATCGTTCTTCCGCTTTTTCTCTTTCACCGGAACACGGCAGGCCCGGATGCGGGAGAGACAGGCGTCGTGATCCCGCAGCAGCGCATCCACTGCCGCCAGCTTATCGGAGTTCAGCTGTTCCTTCCAGTCCGGCTGCCGGGCGAAGGAAAACAGCTCTTCGTCCTTGGCGGGCTTTGCCTTGATGCGCGGCGTGTTCTTTTTCAACTGCTGCGCCAGATACGGCAGGTGCTCCACGTTGGAGTCCACCTTGCTCCAATCCACCCTCTTGAAAAACGCTTTCACCTTGGCGGCATGGGTGGGCTCGTACCAGGCACGCCGGGTCTCCATCTCCTCTACCAGCGTTTTATATTTGAGGAAGTCGCTGCGCCTGACGGTCTTATGAGTCAGGTACTCATCCAGATCCGGGCGGATGCCACTCTTGGCCGAGTCGATCTCCAGCCCGGTGAGGATGGCCAAGGTTTCCGTCTCCTCCCGGCAGCGCTCCCGCTCCTCGACGTCGGAGTTTTCGTTGTAGGCGATAATGCTGCGATCCAGCGCGGCATTGCAGATCTGACCGACGCGGGAGGAGAAGGTGCTGCGGACGGTTTCAAAGCGGGCCTCCCAGTCATCGGCGCTGCGGATCTGGGGCTGGGCCATGGGGATCATCAGCAGTGGCAGATTGTGCGACCGGGAAAATATGCTCCGCGGCTGCGGAGGATCATGATGGATGTTTCGTTTCACGCATTCGTTCAAAATGGGATCGCTGATCGTCTTGATCATATCGCCGTCGTAGTCGGCACCGCCCAAACGCTCTGCGGCGAGTGAAGTGTAGCCAACCATAACAACATCCGTCAGATGGCCGAGATACTGATCGCGTAGATTTTTACTGTCTTCAAGAGGATAAAGCTGCATTTCTTCATTCCGGGCAATGTGCGGATTGCGCAGCAGTGTGCAGACATGACCGGATTGGTAAGCCACGCCCGGAGCAAAGAAATTCTGATGGTTCAACTCCAGCCCCCAGAGAAAATTGATAAAGGTGTTCGCTTTTTTACTTGTTCCGGTTTTCGTAACAGGCAGGCAATTTAGAAAGTCCAAAAGATCACCGGAAAGGTAACGGTTATCTCCCGCCACGATCAGCCGACCGACGGCATACTGCTCCACAATCTTGTCCGCTTCGGCCTCCAGCCGCTTGGCATAGACCGGTTCGTTGATGAAGCGCGGATTCTTTTTCAGCACGGCGGCAAGGATCTGGTCCTTGTCCTGATGCCGTTCCCACCAGCCGACCCGTTCAAACTTTTCCAGAAAATAATTCTGCCGAAACGACTCATCGGCGCAGAAGTTATAATACGCCAGTTCCGTCTGCTTGGTGAGCCAATTTCGCTCGTCCGTCTCCGGGCTGTGATCCCAACCGTCCGGCAGATCGGCGGGGCGGAACTCGTCCGCTTTGAGGGATACCGTATTCAAAAACTGATAGTTCAGTTCTGTCGTTTTCTCCGGCTTTTCCTTGCTGACATTCGTGATGTACAGTGCGTGGCGGTACTTGCGGAACACCGCCCAGTAGTCCTCCCAGCTCATGCCGCTTCCGTTCAGCCAGCCGTAGCCCTTGAACATACTTTTGGTGAGGATGACGTCCACATCCCGGACGGAATGCTCCACGCCCCACAAATCGGTGATGGTGTCTGCGCCGCTACGGTCAAGATAATCCTTAAAATCTACCTCATGCAGCATGCCCTTCACATACGGCATGCGGATCTGAAACGAGGTGTGGACTTTCTTCCCGCACAGCTTCTCGTCAACAAGGCGGGCATATTGTTTGGAGATCAGCCCCTCGCCGTCGAAGCAGGTGACCTCGACATTGGTCACCGTTTCCACCCGGTGGTATTTACGGGTGCTGTTTTGTGTCCCGTCGTCCGCCACCGTGATCACCTCTGTGGGCGGGGGTGTTCGTACCGGATTGTCGACGACCACCACCCGGTGGGGCCGATCAATGCCGATGCCGTCAATGCGAATACCGCTGGATAGCATTAAACCATTGTAGGCGTAGAGCTTGCTGAGCTGGCAGTCCCCGATGGTCATATCCATCATGATGCGGCGGCGCACCGCATCATAAAAATCTTCCCGGATGAAGGACAGCCGCGCCTGCCGACTCATGCTGCCCGAACGCTCAAAGGCGAGGTAGCGATGCGGCCCGGAGCCAAAATCCAGGCTCACGCCCTCGGGACGAAACAGGGCCTTGGCCTTCTCCTGCCGAATCAGGTGTTTCTTCCTGGCACCGCTCCGGTCAAAGATGCCGGAAAAGTCCATATAGAAAATAATGTCCGAGAGATCCGTCACCAGCTGCCCGCCGGTTGCTCCGGTGAAGGTGTCACCATGCAGCACGCACATGATTTGATAGAACAGTGCGTTATCGTCCTGCTCGTGAGGCGCGGAAAGTGATTTGCATTTCTCTGTTTCGGCGGCGCTGAGACGGAAGGCGTATGCACCCTCCTGCTGCCTTCCGTAGCTGATCACGGCTCTGGCGGACAGTTCGTAGATCCTGTATTTCACCAACGGCATCGGCTCACCTCCTCATGCTTCTATTCTATCATGAGGTTCCAAATTTGCAATATGGATACTGCTCCCACTTTTTCAGTGGGAGCTTTTTGCTTGCAGCTCTCAACAAATAATTATAAAGGAGGAATCCAATGCAAGAATCCACATTCACCAACTATGACCAGCTGCCGCTGTTCCTCAACGCGAACACGGTGGCGCAGGTGCTGGGCGTGTCCATCTCCGGCGCCTACGAGCTCATGCACGAAACGGGCTTTCCCGCGCTGCGGATCGGAAACCGCATCGTGGTGCCCAAAGAAAAGTTCCGTCAGTGGGTGGATGCGCAGATAGGAGGTGATGCCTGATGTTCCAGCGCTGGCCTAAGCGAGATCCGAACAAGCATTACTATCTTGTCCCCAACGAGGTGTTCAACCTCGGTCTCAGCTCTCATGAGATTGCCGTCTACAATTATCTTCTGCGCTGCGAGGATCGCAGAACCTATCAGTGCCACCCCAGCTACCGCACCATCGGAAAGGCGGTGCAGCTGAGCGAAAACACCGTGCGGAAGTATGTGACCAGTCTGGAGGAGAAGGGGCTCATCCGTACCGAACCCAGCACCATCACCACGAAGGACGGTCGCGTGCGCAACGGAAGTCTCATCTACACTATCCGCCCCATTCAGGAAGCGCTGGAGTTGAACTACCAGCGGCAATTTCTGCAGGTGGAGCGTGACATGGAACGGGCAAAGGCAGAGAAACGGCTGGCCGAATTGAGTCGGCAAAACAAGAAGGAGGAAAGCGCATGATGCAGCAGCTTGCAAACTTTATCGTAGACCATGACCCAATGATGGTTCTCCGGCGCACGCATGACACGGTGCGCTACATTCGGTGGGTGTGGAACAAGGATCATGCCGACCCCATCGACGCAGAGGAGCTTCGCCTGTTCCTCTGCGATGAACACTACGGTGATCTGACCGATGAGCAAAAGACCGTTGTCCGTCGGTGCCGGGACGAGATGCGGGATGTCTATGCAGAGCTGTGCCTGCGCTTGCTGCAAAGTGAGATCATGCTGGAGCATGGCATGGTGCCGGACAGCAGTACCTACCGCAGCGTGTTCTGCCCGGAAGGGGGTGATGCGCCGTGGATGCTTGACCGGGCGGGATGACTGCCTTTTCCACAAAGCGCCGCAGAGCGGCTGAAGTGCGCGTCAGCGCCGAAAATTCTCGCTTCGAGAATGACAAGTTTCGCCTTCGTGGTACGGAACGGGGCGATTGCCCCGTTCCGACCCCTTCGGCAGGCGGGCTAAGCCCACACCCCTATCAACACAAAGAAAAATGAATTTAAAGGAGATAAAGATTATGACGAAGAACACCTATAATCCCTATGAAATTATGATGGACAAGTACGATAAGGAAGAGATGCTCAGCGATGTACGGGAAGCCATGCTCTATCAACTCGGCGTGGATGTCTCCTGTGAAGAGTTGAATCACTTTTTCACCGGCAAGGGCAAAGCCGCACTATCTGGCTGTGCGGAGTGGCAGCAGTGCTTTGCAGTCGAAAAGATGCTGGAGTTCTATTATGAGCATGCGCGGGACGAGACTCTGGCTAAGCAGATCGAGACGATGACTATGCTGGCAAGCAGAGGTAACGAGCACCATGGCTAAGAATCAATTTATCCGCGCCCGCGTTGCCGGGTGGGAAAAGGACTGCATCCGCCGCAAGGCGGATGCAGCTCATATGACCGAGAGCGAGTTTGTGCGCCGGGCGGCTATGGATCGTGAGGTCACGGTCATTGAAGGTATGGATGAGCTCCTGCGGGAGCTGCGCTATCAGGGAAATAACCTGAACCAGCTCACGGTCATGGCTCGGCAGGGGCGTATCACACAGGTGAACTATGAACCCTTTACGGAGGTGTACCGGAACGCATGGCAAACATTAAATTCATTGCTGTCTCACGCAGTCTGAGCGGTATCATGGACTATGTTACCAACCGTGAGAAAACGGTGGAGCGTCTCATCTCCGGCGTCAACTGTGTGGCCCAAACAGCTCAGGATGAATTTGAAGCTGTAAAGAAACAGTTCCACAAAACAGATGGCCGCAGCTACTACCACATCGTCCAAGCCTTCGCTCCGGACGATCCGCTGGACTTTGATACAGCGCATGAAATCGGGCTGAAGTTTGCGGAATACTTCAAGGGCTACCAGTGTGTGGTGGTCACGCATATGAATACAGCGCACATCCACAATCACATCATCATGAACTCGGTAAATTTTGAAACCGGTCAGAAGTTTCATCAGAGCGCCAGGGAGATGCAGCAGGCAAAGGAGTACAGCAACCAACTCTGCCGGGAGTACGGCTTGTCCTTCACCGAGAGCAAGGCGGATCCGTTCCGTATTCCTGCTTGGAAGAAACGGCTGTGCCGTACCATTAAGGAAGCTATGGAGAACTGTGCTACCCGTGAGGAGTTCATCGCATTCATGGCAGAGTACGGCTACAAGGTGCGATGGGAGCCGAATCAAAAATACATCACCTACACTACACCGGAGAATGTCCGATGCAGAGACAATAAGCTCTTCGACCAGACGCTCCTGCGCAGCAGCATGGATGCCTACTTCGATATGGGCGGCTGTGAGTATCTGGAAAGCCGTATCGATGCTACCGAGTACGGTGAACTCCTGCCTACGGTGGACGATGCTGTCTGCGGTTTGATCTCCATTCTGGACGCGCTGAACACCGGCGATAATGACCGCTTCCATTTGGAAACGCTGCATCACAGCAAGCAGGAGATTCGGCGTATTCTGGAACGCGGCGGCAAGATCGACCGCACGGTGGAATACGCCGTAGATGACGAAGAGGAAGAATACGAGCAGTACCACGGGTTTTCTATGCGGATGTAATGGCAAACCATTTCAAAGTTTTGATAGCTATTTCCACAAAAGTGTGGTAGTTGTTTGTGTTGCAAAAAGAAAATGAATCCAAAGGAAGTGAAATACATGGCAAAACGAAGACCGGCCGGTGACGGCATGGTACGCAAGCGGGAGGACGGACGCTGGGAGGGCCGCATCGTCATCGGCCACAAGGAAAACGGCGAGCCTCTGTTCCGGCATGTGTATGCTAAGACCCAAAAGGTGCTGCTGGACAAGCTCCACCAAAACATCGAGTGCTACCGTGATGTGGAGTTGACCGAGGACAGCCGCATGACGCTGGGGGAGTGGCTGGACCGCTGGCTCACAGAATACAAGGCGGGCACAGTACGGCCCGGTACGCTCAAAAGCTATCGCTGCTACATCGAATACTACATCAAGCCGCAGCTGGGCGACAAGCAGATCTCCCTCATCTCTCAGCAGGACATCCAGCGGATGTACCGCCGTCTGAAAACGGAGGGGCGCATCCACGAGCATCCCGAGATGGGGCATCAGCTCTCGGACTCCATGGTGCGCCACATCCATTCTACACTCCACGCCGCGCTGAAGGACGCGGTGCAGGCGCATGTCATTCCCAGGAACCCCACGGAGGGGACGACTGCACCCAAGCCTAACTACAAGCCCAAGCGCATCCTCACCCGTGCGGAACTGGATGCCTTCCTCGCAGTGGTGGAGCAGGACGAGGTATGGCGGGACTTCTTCCAAACAGAACTGATGACCGGCCTGCGCCGCGGAGAGATCTGCGGTCTGCAATGGAACGACTTCGACGGGGACGCCGGTACGCTGAAGGTGTGCCGTACCCTCCACAGCCAGCGGAAGGGTGAGTACACCATCGGTGAGACAAAGACCAATCAGGGTATGCGCACCATCATCCTGCCCCACAGCGTGACTGAAATCCTGCGGCGGCGAAAAGCGGGTGCCATCGGTCAATGGATATTCCCTGACCCGGTGAAACCGGAGGATCCTGTTGATCCCAACGCGGCCTATCGCCACATGAAGACGCTGCTCCAGCGGGCGGGGCTGCCCAGCATCCGCTTTCATGATCTGCGCCACACCTTCGCAACCCATGCTCTCACCAGCGGCGTGGACGCCAAAACCCTGTCCGGCATTCTGGGCCACACCAACGCCTCCTTCACGCTGGACACCTACACCCATGTCACATCCGACATGCAGAAGACAGCCTCTGGCATCGTGGGCGGCTTCATGGAGGATATCTTCGGAAAGGAGTTGAAACCGTGGCAAGAAAACGAAAAGCCGGAGACGGAACGGTAAGACAGCGCAAGGACTGTCGCTGGGAAGGCCGAATCGTCATCGGCTACGATGACAATGGCTATCCCAAAACGAAAAATGTCCTCGCTAAAACCAAGAAGGAGTGCGTCGAGAAGCTCCAAAAGCTCAAGGAGGAATGCGGCGGGCTGAAGCCCGAAAAAGTGCGGCCCGAGATGCCATTCGGGGACTGGCTGACATACTGGTACGAGAATCACTCCAAGCCCAAGATCCGTCCTACCACGCAGGAGACCTATGAGAGCCGCATCCGACTGCACATCATCCCGGAGATCGGGGATATCCCGCTGAACAAGCTGACGCAGAATGACCTGCAGCAGTTCTACGGTCGACTCAAGAAAAGCGGCCGGAAGCGCTTCACCGACAAGTACGGCGAAGGGCTGTCCGACCGAATGGTGCGTATGTGCCACGCCACCTGCCGCTCCGCGTTGGAAAAGGCGGTGCAGGATGGGCTGATTCGTGTCAACCCCGCCATCGGCTGCAAACTGCCGCCGAAGAAGGCGCGGGAGATGCAGGTGCTGACACGGGAGGAGTTGCAGCGGTTTCTCATCCAGGCAAAGTTCGAGGGCTACTACGAAGTGTTCCTTCTGGACTTGGCCACTGGCCTGCGCCGGGGTGAGCTCATGGCGCTGCAATGGGATGACCTGAACTTCAAAACCGGCGTACTGAATGTGAACAAGCAGGTCTATGATGTGCGGGGTCAGCTTCAGATCAGCACGCCAAAAACAAAGAACTCTGTCCGCAAGATCGTCCTGCCGCCTGCGGTGGTGGCAGTGCTGCAGGAGTACAAAAAGACGGTGGACTCCCGCTGGATGTTCCCGTCACCTGTGAAGGAGGACTGCCCCATTACGCCCGGCGTGGTGCGCCGTAGATTGCAGCTCATCCTGGAACACGCAGGGTGCAAGCATGTGCGCTTCCACGACCTACGCCACACTTTCGCAACGCTGGCGCTGGAAAACGGTATGGATGTGAAAACGCTCTCCGCCATGCTGGGCCATGTGTCGGCGGCCACCACGCTGGACATCTATACTCACATCACCGACGATATGCGGCTCACAGCCGCCGCCAACATCGACCGAAGTATCGGCAAAGCGGCGCCGCAGGAGGACGCTTCGGAGCCGGGGCAGGAAACTGCCCCAGCCACAGCGGAAAAGCCGAGAATGACCGACTTCAAGCCCTATGTAGGCCGCAAGCGCAGATCCGGCACGGGCTGTGTCACCGAAATCAATGACCATCTCTTTGAAGGCCGCTACTCCCCCAAATGGCCCGACGGCAAAAAGCACGCCCGCAATGTCTACGCTCACACCCGCGAGGAGTGCGAGGAGAAGTTGAAGGTGTTGATCGCAGAAATGAAAGCAGAAATTGCGGAAGCACAGCGGCTGATGGATTTGGGCGAGGGCGATGGACGGCCACTGGAGGAGAAGAAGGGTAAGCGGGCTAAGAAATAAGATGAAATACCGCCCTGAGCACCAAACATTCGGTACTCAGGGCGGTGATTTTCCAATATCATTGAATATTAACTATGAATTCTCGACTTTTCGCAACACAAATACCTCGTTTGATTATAAAACATTGTACAGAGTGTGTGCCAGAATATAATGTTGACTCTCTTTTCCCGTTAATACCGACATCGGAATTTTCAAAGTAGCCGCGAAGACAGTTTGCATTTTGAGCCTCAAAACCAGTATTCACAATTTGCCACTTTACAGTATACGGAGGTTTAACGCCTGTTAATGCTCTAAAAAGTAAAGCACATTTTTTCTCTAAAGGCGTACCATTGTTTGTATATTCTATTTCCTTACCATTAGGGGTAATCACGCGAACCGAAATAAATGCAGATCCCCCGCGTTGAACAGGCCAAATCGGTCGCTGTCGATGTGGTGCAGTGATACATGATTGATAATTTGCCAGAGTTAAACTATTAATGGACACATCTTCTTTCGGAAATTGTGTGCCAAGAATTTTGCGCCATGTATCATTTGTAGTGCCTTCTGCATTCAGCAAATCCACATGTTCCTCAAGCTTCTTTATGAAGGCTGAAAAATCATCTGTGGAATAGCCAGATAGTAAATCATTTCCGGTAACTTTATCAGAGGGATCATCGATTACGGGATTAATGGCCAAATCGGAATAGCTTTCTTTATATGCGGAGATGACATTCTGCATAGTACCGACGAGAAAATCTTCTGTAGAAAGAGAACTGTCGCCAAGATTATCTGCTATGATTTTTTCCAGTGTAATTCCTTTAGGATATTTTTTATCATCTGGACAATTGGTACGTCTCCACCATTTAAAAATCTTTACAAGTGGTTTATATTCACTATTGTTGCTTGTGTTTACTTCCGTAGACCATGCCTTATGACCTTTTGGATCGCTCACAGTCCAATTACCGATTTCGGAGTCCCCTACATAATAGAGCTGATCATCATCTTCGTCTACAATTACTGGGACGACATCCACGCTGATTCCACTCATGTCGATGCCCACCGAGTGGTGCTGAACCTTTGCTGAAGAGTAGTCATTCTTTTGTGCCAGAATATCTCGAAGTTCATTCAGCACATCAATTGAGCTCTTGTCTGACGAATATGTGGTTACTACAATAATATCGACGTCACGCTTTTTATCACCGGCAACAGGACGAATAGAAGTGTGTTTGGCATAAGAACCCGACAAAAATGTGTCGGTATGAACAAACTTATAACTTTCATGGCTTTTCAGATAATCCCGCAAATTGGTTTGAATACTACTAATATAAGAAACTGTTGTGGTACTGGGTTCGATATCCTTCAAAAAGGAATTAAAATCTGATTGTTTAGCCATAACTCTCCTTTATGTCTTTTTATAATACCTACTATTAATTGCATTCGCATATGCCATATAATCAATGGCGGGAACTGTGCCAATATCTTGTAATCGCTTAAGAAGATTAAGAAGCAAAAAAACTAAAGAATCACCACTCTCACAAAAACGGATTTGGGGAGACTCGGTTGTGGTTTGGCCTATAAATATATTGCTATCAATAGCCAATGTGTTGTTTGTGATAGAGCAAACAAAGTCTAAGTGTTTATTATGATCGGTTTTGTTAACATACTCGATAACATTCCGCACAATTGGATCAGACCAATCACTTCTCGTAGTTAATATACCTGCAAGAATTTCATGTAACGGTTTAGGGGGATACTGCCCTCCAGCATGCTGAATTGGAGCCGATGAGCGAACCAAGGATCGAACGCTTTCGGCTTTCATCTGAGCATATTCCATGTGCGCTTTATTCAGATTTTGCTTAACCTCAAACACTGCGTATACACTTTCAGCTGGGATTAGTTTGCTTCCATGGTGATTGAATACCAGATATGAGTACTGCGCATCATATATTACTAAATCAATTTGATCACTACATTTTCCGGTCGAATCAATGACAATGGCTTTGTCAACATTATATCGAGAGGGAAGATATTCTCTAAACCAGTTGATCCAGTTAGCTTCAGTATCATCACCTTTAGTCCCAGGGTGTACAAACCCAGTTGCACCTGAATAAAGTGCCTGTAACATTTCGGCTTGCATGCTCTGATACAAATCAGAAAGGTTGATCTCGGGCATCGGTTACACCTCCTTTTTTATATTATAACATATTTCGGTAATATTTTCAATCTGACACACATTGAAGATTCTCTTTTCACCTTCTGCGCCGCAATAGACAAAGAATAAGAAAAGCCCTCTGAAATCAACGATTTCAGAGGGCTTTTGGTCCGAGTAGTGCGGCTCGAACGCACGGTCTCCTGGTCCCAAACCAGGCGCGATACCAACTTCGCTATACCCGGATATTCAATTTCTGCCATTATACCACGGCGGGGGGAGAAAATCAAAGATTTTTCTGTCTGTGGTCATTTATGTGGTCAAAGCCGCTTTTATGCTGTTTTCGGCAATCGGGGGAAATCCTGCAAACGCAGGCGTCGCAAGGCTTTGCGACGTTCCGCTCTGACCTGTCCCGGATACAACCACGGCACTCCCAAATCAAGCGCGATACCAACTTCGCTACACCCGGATACCCGTCTATTTTACCAGACTTCCCCAACAGATGCAAGCAAAAGTTGGCAAAGGGTCGGCCACAGGCCGACCCTTTGCCGTATGTTTTCTTATGTCAGGCGGCCCTTTGTTATCTCTTTTTCAACACGCCCAGCAGACCCCGCTTGAGGATCTGCCCTCCGGCGGAGATCAGCTGCGTTTCAATCTTGGCCGCACGGCGCTCCGCCTTACGCTTGGCCTCGGCTTCCGCCTTTTCCTGCTGGCGCTCGGCCTTGCGGCGCTCCTCATCCTCCAGCTTTTGCTGGCGGCGGCGTGCTTCATCGTCCAGCTTCTGCTGGCGCTTGCGCGCCTCGTCCTCCAGCTTCTGCTGCCGCTTCTTGTCGGCTTCTTCCTCTTTCAGACGCTTTTTTTCCGCCTCGGCCTCCGCCTTCTCACGAGCCTTGCGGTCGGCCTCCTCCTGCTTGGCGGTCTCCGCCTTTTTGGCCTCCTCCGTCAGCACCTCATAGGCGGACAGATTGTCCACGTAGTCGTCATATTTCTCCATGCCGTCCCGCATCAGCACCTTGGCGCGGACCATGGGCTCCGGTGCGGCCATCAGGCTCTGGGGACAGATGATCTTGGTGCGCTGCACCATGGCGGGTACGCCGCCCTCGTCCAGGAAGGAGGTCAGCGCTTCGCCCACGCCCAACTCCATGATGGCGTCCTCCGCCTGGAAGGCCGGGTTGGCCCGGAAGGCCTGCGCCGCCACCCGGACGGCCTTCAGCTCGGCGGGGGTATAGGCCCGCAGGGCATGCTGCACCCGGTTGGAGAGCTGGGCCAGCACGGCGTTGGGAATATCGCTGGGACTCTGGGTGACGAAGAACACACCCACGCCGCGAGAGCGGATCAGCTTCACCGTCTGCTCGATCTTTTGCAGCAGCACGGCAGGCGCGTCCCGGAACAGCATGTGAGCCTCATCGAAGAAGAACACCAGCTTGGGCTTGTCCAGATCGCCGGCCTCCGGCAGATTCTCGAACAGCTCCGACAGCATCCACAGCAGGAAACCGGCGTACAGGGTGGGGTTCTGCACCAGCTTGACGCAGTCCAGCACGTTGATCATGCCATGTCCGTCGGCGTCGGTGCGCATCCAGTCCCTGATGTCCAGCGCCGGTTCGCCGAAGAACAGGTCGCCGCCCTGCTGCTCCAGCGGCAGCAGCGCCCGGAGGATCGCCGCCACGGACTGGGAGGTGATGTTGCCGTAGGTCATCATGTACTCCGAGCGGTGCTCGTTCACGTAGGTCAGCATGGCCCGCAGATCCTTCAGGTCGATCAGCAGCAGACCCTTGTCGTCAGCAATGCGGAACACGATGTGCAGGATCCCCTCCTGCGCCGGAGTCAGCCCCAGAATGCGGCTCAAAAGCTCCGGGCCCATGTCGCTGACGGTGGCGCGGACGGCGTGTCCGCCCTCCTGATAGATGTCCCAGAAGGTGGTGGGGTATGCTTTATAGGTAAAGGTATCGCGGACACCGAATTTGTCGATGCGCTTTTCCATGCCCTCGCTGTTGACGCCGGGCGCGCAGATACCCGCCACGTCGCCCTTTACGTCGCACAGGAACACGGGCACGCCCGCATCGGAAAAGGACTCGGCCATCACCTTCATGGTGATGGTCTTGCCGGTGCCGCTGGCGCCGGCGATCAGGCCGTGACGGTTGCACATGTTCAGTGCCAGCTCCACCCGCTGGTCGTCCGCCAGACCCATATAGATCTTGCCGTTTTCGTACATATAGCCATCCTCCGTTTTTGATTGACTTTATTATACGATAGATTTTTCCCCCGTGCAAGGGTATGCGCAAGAAAACGCGCTGCGGACTGCCGCCGGATACATATTCTCCCCACGTCTCCACATACTACCGGAAAACTGTGAGGTGAAGCAAATGGAAATGCATCGAACCGGGCGGACGGTGGCCTTTTCCGGCGGCATCAGCGTACTGTCATGGGGCAGCATCGGCGGCAAGCTGGAGGGGCAAGGCCCGCTGGGCAGCTATTTTGACGAGATCGAGACGGACTCCTTCTGCGGACAGGCCAGCTGGGAAAAGGCGGAATCCATCTTCCAGCAGCGGGCGCTGGGCCACGCGCTGGAGCGGGGCGGCATGGGGCCGGAGGACGTGGATCTGGTGCTGGCGGGCGACCTGCTGAACCAATGCGCCGCCAGCAATTTTGCCCTGCGGAACCAGCCCTTCAGCGTGGCCGGACTGTACGCCGCCTGCGCCACCATGGGCGAGGGGCTGGCGCTGGCAGCCATGCTGTTACAGGGCGGCGCGGCCCACGTGGCAGCGGCCGTGACCTCCTCTCATTACTGCACCGCCGAGCGGCAGTACCGGATGCCCGTGCCCTACGGCTCACAGCGCACGCCGACCGCCCAATGGACGGCCACGGCGGCGGGCTGCTGCATCCTGGGCCGCAGCGGCGACGGGCCGTATCTCACCCACGCCACCATGGGTCGGGTGGTGGACATGGGCGTCAACGACGAGTGCAACATGGGCGGGGCCATGGCCCCGGCGGCCATCGACACGCTGGAGACCCTGTTCCGGGATACCCGCACCACGCCCCAGGACTATGACCTGATCGTCACCGGCGATCTGGGTGCCATCGGCCACAGCGTGGTAAAGGATCTGATCGCCCGGGACGGCTTCAACATGGACAGCCGCTATACCGACTGCGGATTGCTGCTGTTCGACCGGGAGAAGCAGGACATGCATGCCGGCGGCTCCGGCGCGGGATGCAGCGCCTCGGTGCTGTGCGCCTACCTGCTGCCGGGGCTGAAAAGCCGCCGGTGGAAGCGGATGATCTTCGCCCCTACCGGGGCGCTGCAAAGCCCCACCACCGTGTTTCAAAAGGAGACCATGCCGGCGGTGTGCCACGCGGTGGTGCTGTCGGCGGAGCGATAAGGAGGTACTATGGACTATCTGTGGTGTTTTCTCTGCGGCGGGCTGCTGTGCGCCGTGGGACAGGTGCTCATCGACCTGACGAAGCTGACCCCCGCCCGTATCCTGTCAGGCTACGTGGTGGCGGGCGTGATCCTACAGGCGGTGGGCGTATATCAGCCGCTGGTGGACTGGGCCGGGGCTGGCGCTACCGTGCCCCTGACGGGGTTCGGCTACTCACTGGCCAGGGGCGTGGCAAAAGCGGTGGAGGAAAAAGGACTGCTGGGCGTTCTCGCCGGCGGGCTGACCGCCACCGCCGGCGGCATCGCCGCGGCGGTGGTTCGCCCTTATTATGGCACTTTTGTGTAAGCCGAAAGAAAAGCGTTGACAAATACCCCGCAGGGGTATATAATGCCACCATCAAAATATACCCCCAGGAGGTATGCTCTATGGATTGCTGCCATTGTCAAAAGACGAAGCACCGCTCTGACGAGGAGCAGAAGCGCCTGACCCACCGCCTGAACCGGATCGAGGGACAGGTACGGGGATTAAAGGACATGCTGCAAAAGGACGCCTATTGCCCCGATATTCTCATTCAGGTATCCGCCGTCAGCGCGGCGCTGAACAGCTTCAGCAAGGAACTGCTGGCCACCCACATCCGCACCTGCGTGGCGGACGGCATCCGTCAGGGGGACGACGCGGTCATCGACGAGCTGGTGACTACGCTGCAAAAGCTGATGAAATAAGGAGGCGGCGTGATGAAAGAAAAATTTGTGGTAACAGGCATGACCTGCGCGGCCTGCTCGGCCCATGTGGAAAAGGCGGCGGGCTCTCTGCCCGGCGTCAACAGCGCGGTGGTGAACCTGATGCTGGGCACCATGATGGTGGACTACGACCCGCAGCAGGTGACGCCGGAGCAGATCATCTCCGCGGTGGAGAGCGGCGGCTACGGCGCGAAGCGGGCATCCGACGTGAAGCAGAACGTCCATAAGGAGCAGGACGCGGCGCTGGCGAAAATGCGCCGCCGTCTGGTGTGGTCCATCGTGTGTCTGGTGCCCCTGTTCTATATCAGCATGGGCCATATGATGGGGCTGCCGCTGCCCTCGTTCCTGACGGCCAGCCACCTGACCCACGCCATCTCCCAGCTGGTGTTCTGCGTGCCCATTCTGATCCTGAACCGCAGCTATTTCACCGTGGGCTTCTCCCAACTATTCCGCCGCAGCCCCAACATGGACACGCTGGTGGCGCTGGGCGCCAGCGCCGGGCTGGTGTACAGCCTGATCGAAATGGTGCGCTTGGCGGCGGGACAGGCATCCGGCATGCCGGAGCTGTACTTCGAGTCGGCGGGCATGATCTGCGCGCTGGTGACGGTGGGCAAATACCTGGAGGAACGCAGCAAGGGCAAGACCACCGACGCCATTTCCGCCCTGCTGGCGCTGACTCCTGACAGCGCCGTGGTGAAGCGGGGCGGCGTGGAGGTCACCGTCCCGGCGGAGGATATCCAGAAGGGCGATATCGTGGTGGTGCGTCAGGGCGGCAAGATCCCCGTGGACGGCGTGGTGCTTGACGGCGCAAGCGCCGTCAACGAGGCGGCGCTGACGGGCGA
>OLZR01000315.1_pt1 | contig 28583 bp, 20 predicted proteins | sample 1644421 | NCBI WGS metagenome assembly OLZR01 (sample SAMEA103958132, study PRJEB25191) | human gut metagenome | biome: human-associated habitat [ENVO:00009003]; feature: intestine environment [ENVO:2100002]; material: feces | place: Germany | collected 2013/2015 | reverse complement strand
TGTCTTTGCACTGTTGTATACTATGTTACTACACTGCACATATTATCCGCCCGCAAGTAATAGTGCGAAATTGTTGTTAAAACAAATTATATAAATGAAACAAAGATAATGATATACTGTAGCGGCGAACCGTGTTCGCCAATCGTTTTGGTTGTAAAACCAAAACGAATAATCGCTATTTGTTTGTTCATTAAAATATGTTGTTTTGTTTTAAAAATACAAATGTTTTATTTCAACGGGATATGATTTAAAACAACATTGACGATATCAAATAATTTTTTATAAACATAAATTCACATCAAGCGGGCGGATGATATCCGCCCCTACAAAATAAATTTAATATAAACTTTAACATAAAGGAGTAAAATTATGGCACAGAAAGGCGACCTCCTGTCGGTAAGACAGGATATCAGAGTAGTAGATGCAACAATCCGTGACGGCGGTCTTTGTAACGATTTCAGATTTGACGACAAATTTATCAAGGCTCTTTACAATGCAAATGTTAAAGCCGGTGTTGATTATATGGAATTCGGCTACAAGGCATCAAAGGAAATCTTTAACGAAGAAGATTTCGGTAAGTGGAAATTCTGTAACGATGCAGATATCAGAAAAATTGTGGGCGACAACAAGACTCCTCTTAAAATCGCTGTTATGGCTGATGTCGGCAGAACAGATTTTAAAAAGGATATTATCGCAAAGAAGGACAGCCCGATTGACCTCATCAGAATTGCAACATACATCAACGCAATCCCTGCGGCTGTTGAAATGATTGAGGACGCTGCAAAGAAGGGCTACGAAACAACAATCAATATTATGGCTGTTTCAAAGGCAAGAACCGAGGATATTACAGCGGCTCTTGAAACTCTCGGCAAAACTCCCGTAAACGCTTTCTACATTGTTGACAGCTACGGCGCACTTTATCCCGAGGAGTCAAGACGACTTGCAGACCTTTACTGCTCAATTGCCGACAAGTACGGCAAGTCGGTCGGTATTCACGCTCACAATAACCAGCAGCTTGCTTTTGCCAACACAATTGAGGCTATGACTCAGGGCGTCAGCTACCTTGACGCAACCGTTGACGGCATGGGCAGAGGCGCAGGCAACTGTGCGCTTGAACTTCTTCTCGGTTTCCTCAAGAACCCGAAGTATCAGGTTGCTCCTATTCTCAAAATCATTGAGGAGTACACCCACAAGTTTAAGGCTGAGGGCGTTAAGTGGGGTTACGATATTCCGTACCTTCTCACAGGTCAGTACAACACACATCCCCGTCCTGCAATTCAGTTCGTAAAAGAGGACAGACAGGATTATTACAAGTTCTCAAATGAACTTTATGATATTATCAACAGCTAAAAATAATAATTCGTAGGGGCGAACACGGTTCGTCCTTACAGAATAACAAAAAATGAGGAGAATCACTATGGCATTTGACAGACTTATCGAAAATATTGTAAAAATGCAGAATCCTACGGTTGCAGGTCTTGACCCTAAGCTTGACTATGTTCCCGAATCAATCAAAACAAAATGCTTTGAAAAGTATGGCAAGACGCTTGAGGGTGCGGCTGCTGCACTTTTTGAATTCAACAAGGCGCTTATTGACGCACTTTATGATATTGTTCCTGCCGTAAAGCCACAGGCTGCATATTATGAAATGTACGGCTGGCAGGGTGTTAAGGCTCTTTGCGACACAATCGCTTATGCAAAGTCAAAGGGTATGTTCGTTATCACAGACGGCAAGCGTAACGATATCGGCACAACTATGGAGGCATATGCTACGGCACACCTCGGTCATACAGATGTTGCAGGCGAAAGTATTGACGCATTCGGTGCAGACGCACTCACGGTAAACGGCTACCTCGGAACAGACGGTATCAAGCCGCTTGCAAAAATTTGCGATTCGGACGACAAGGGCATTTTTGTTCTTGTAAAAACTTCAAACCCAAGCTCGGGCGAACTTCAGGATATGAAGCTTGAAACAAATGAGAGCGTTTATGAGCATATGGGCAAGATGTGCGAAGGCTTGGGCGAAGACCTTATGGGTAAGCACGGCTATTCGGCAGTAGGTGCAGTTGTGGGTGCAACATATCCCGAACAGCTCGGTGAAATGAGAGCAAAACTTCCGCACACATTTTTCCTTGTTCCCGGTTACGGTGCTCAGGGCGGCGGTGCCGATGATGTTAAAAACGCATTTGACGAAAACGGTCTTGGTGCAATCATCAACTCAAGCCGCGGCATTATGTGTGCATGGAAAAAGCAGGGGCTTACAGAAGATGACTTTGCCGTTGCCGCTCGTAAAGAGGCTGAGCGTATGAGAGATGAAATCGTTGGTTGTATCGGCAAAATTAAGCTTGGCTGATTCATTTGCACAACAGAATCACGAAATTTTTCGTTTTTTATGTTTTAGTGCTATGAATTTATTGACTTTAGCGTGCTAAAAGCGTATAATTAAAATGTATTTATTTTTACAACTATATTTTTAAATTTTCTTTAAAAAGGGAGATATCAGAAATGGCAAGAGTATATAATTTTTCGGCAGGTCCTTCAATGCTGCCTGAGTCTGTGCTTAAAAAAGCAGCGGCAGAAATGCTCGACTACGAAGGCAGTGGTCAGAGCGTTATGGAAATGTCACACCGCTCAAAAATTTACGGTACAATCATCGAGGGTGCCGAGGCTCTTTTGAGAGAGGTTATGAACATTCCTGACAACTACAAGGTTCTTTTCCTTCAGGGCGGTGCGTCAACACAGTTTGCGGCTATCCCTATGAACCTTATGACAAAGAGCGGTAAGGCTGATTATGTTATCACAGGTCAGTGGGCTAAAAAGGCTCATGCAGAGGCTGCCCGTTACGGTCAGGCTAATGTTGTTGCTTCATCGGCTGACAAGACCTTCACATACATTCCAAAGCTTGATCCTTCAACATTCACAAAGGACGCTGACTATTTCTACATTTGCATGAACAACACAATTTACGGTACTGTTTATCACGAGCTTCCCGACACAGGTGATGTTCCGCTCGTTGCAGATATTTCTTCCTGTATTCTTTCAAGACCGATTGATGTTTCAAAGTTCGGCGTTCTCTATGCAGGCGCACAGAAGAACATGGCTCCGGCAGGTCTTACGGTTGTTATCGTTCGTGAGGATCTTATCGGCAACGCTATGGATATCACTCCTACAATGCTTAACTGGAAAACTCACGCTGACAACGGTTCAATGTTCAACACACCGCCTTGCTACACAATCTACATTGCAAAGCTTGTTCTTGAGTGGATTAAGAACGAGGTTGGCGGTCTTGATAAGATGTATGAAATCAACAAGAAGAAGGCTGACCTTCTCTACGGTTTCCTCGATTCTTCAGAGCTTTTCAAGGGTACTGTTGTTCCCGAGGATCGTTCGCTTATGAATGTTCCGTTCGTTACAGGTGACGCTGACCTTGACGCTAAATTCGTTAAAGAGGCTACTGAAAACGGTCTTGTTAATATCAAGGGTCATCGCACAGTCGGCGGTATGAGAGCTTCAATCTACAACGCTATGCCTTATGAGGGCGTTGAAAAACTCGTTGAGTTTATGAAGAAGTTCGAGGCTGAAAACAAGTAATTATTGAATATTATGATATAACGGGCGAACGCTGTTCGCCTGTTATTGTAAATTCTTAAAATAAAAAATTAAAAAGGATTGATTTTGATGTATAACATTCTTACATTAAACAAAATCGCCGCTATCGGCACAAGCCGTCTCGGTGATAACTATAAATACGGTGACGATGTTCAGAACCCTGACGCAGTTCTTGTAAGAAGTGCCGCAATGCACGATATGGAATTTGCCGATAACCTTCTTGCAATTGCAAGAGCAGGCGCAGGCACAAACAACATTCCGAAGGATAAGTGCAGTGAGCAGGGTATTGTTGTGTTCAATACACCGGGTGCTAACGCAAACGCTGTTAAGGAGCTTGTTATCGCAGGACTTCTTATTTCAAATCGTAAGGTTATTGAGGGTTATGAATGGGCAAAGACTCTCAAGGGCAACGGTGCAGCTGTCGGTAAGATGGTTGAAAAGGGCAAGAGTCAGTTCGTCGGCCCCGAAATCAAGGGCAAGACCCTCGGTGTTATCGGTCTTGGAGCAATCGGTATTCTTGTTGCAAATGCCGCTGTTGCTCTCGGTATGAATGTAATCGGCTTTGACCCGTTTATGTCTGTAGGCAACGCTCTCAAGCTTGCTCCTACAGTTAAGCTCATGAAGAGCGCAGAAGATGTTATGGTAAATTGCGACTACCTCACAATCCATGTTCCGCTTACTGACGACACAAGAGATATGGTTGATGCTGATATGATTGCCAAGATGAAAGACGGTGTTCGTATTCTCAATTTCAGCCGTGACGGTCTTGTTAATTCAACAGCAGTTCTTGAGGCTGTTAAGAGCGGCAAGGTTGCTAAGTATGTTACAGACTTCGGAACAGACGATATCCTCGGTGAAGAGAATATTATCTGCCTCCCACACCTCGGTGCATCAACTCCCGAAAGTGAAGAAAATTGTGCTGTTATGGCTTGTGATCAGGTTAAGGAGTACCTCGAGAACGGTAACATCATCAACTCCGTAAACTATCCTGCAATTTCACTTGCAAGAACAAACGCTGACGATACCCGTTTCTGCGTTGCTCACAAGAATGTTCCCGAGCTTCTCAAGAAGGTTCTCACACAGATCAGCGGCAATGTTGAAAATATGCTTTCAAAGAGCCGTGGCGACTATGCTTACACAATTATTGATGTTGCAGGCGCCGGTGCAGATGACCTTGCAAAAATCGCAGCAGTTGACGGCGTAATCAGAGTTCGTGCAATCTGATTTTGATTTTAATTGTTGGTTGTAAAAAATTATCCGAGCATTGTTTTGATGCTCGGATTTTTTTTTGCGTTTATTTGTACAAATGGTTACAATGCTACACTTGGGCATAATATGTTTTTGATATCACAAACTGTCTGCACGAACGGGGTGCGGTGGTACACCGACCAGATGGTATTTTTTTGCATTGGCAATTATAAATGTTACGGAAATTGCAACGGCACACAATTCTGCAACGGGCAATGCCGACCATACACCGTTTATGCCTATAAACATCGGCAAAATCAGCATTGCGGCACATTCGAAAACAAGCGTTCTTGCAACTGAAATCACGGCTGAAATCTTGCCGTTGTTGAGTGCGGTGAAAAGTCCCGATGCGAAAATATTCATTCCGCACAACAGATAATTTATTGCAAAAATTCTGAATCCGCTGAGTGCAATCTGCTGAATTTTTTCGTCGCCTGCCGAGAAAATTCCGACAAGCGGTTCTGCAAAAAATTCAGATGCCGTAATCATTGCAACCGAAATTATCAGCGTGATTTTTATGCATAATTTGAACAGCTTTTGCAGTTTTTCGTGATTTTGTGCGCCGTAGTTAAAGCTGATGACGGGTGAAACTCCCGAAGTGAATCCAAACGAAACCGCAGTGAAAATAAAGTGAATGTACAAAATAGCACTTATAGCCGCAACGCCTTTTGCGCCTGCAAAGTGCATCATCTGAATGTTGAACAGCGCTGTTGTCACGGCTGTTGAAAGATTTGTCACAGCCTCTGACGAGCCGTTTGCCATTGCAAAGAGGATTTCACTGACCTTGAATTCAGGCTTGCCAAAGTGCAGAGTCTGCTTTTTGTTGAAAAATAGCAAAAGCGGAATTGCACCCACAGCCATTCCGATAATGGTGCCGAGTCCTGCACCGATTATTCCAAAATCCCACACTGCCATAAAAAGAATGTCAAGCACAATGTTTGTGCAACCCGACAGTATCGAGAAAACAAGCATGATATGTGGCTTGTCTGCTGTTACAAGGTACGATTGGTTGAGCATTTGCCAGCACATTACAAAACCGTACGGAATCATAACACTGCCGTAGTCAATACAGTAGGGGAGAATTTTTTCGTTTGAACCGAACATCATGTACATAGGTTCGGCAAAAATTGTGAACATCACAGCAATGATAACAGAAATGACCGTTGCCGTGATTGCAACACCGGACATAAGTCGATTTGCTTCCTCCTGTTTGCCTTCTCCCATTTTCTTTGCTATTATAGCATTTGAGCCTGTTGAAAACATTAAGCCCACAGCCATAAATACGAGCGTGAACGGATATACAATATTGATTGCGGACAATGCGTCACTTCCGACACAGTTCGCAACAACGATTCCGTCAACAACCGTGTAAAGTGACATAAAAACCATCATAAGAACGGTTGGCAGAGTGAACTTCAGAATCGTTTTTGCTTTGATAGGTTTTGCATAAATTGATGTTGCCATAAAATTTCCTCACCCTCAAATTTATATTTTTCACAGACTATTCAAACGATTGTATCATAACTTTGTCGCAATTACAACCGATTTGTCTTTTTTTGTAAAATATGCTATTATATACAGACTTAAAAGCGAAAAAAGGGGCGGTTTTATGTTTAAGGGCGCAGTTTTTGATATGGACGGGCTTATGATTGACAGCGAAAGGCTTGTTTATTCAATATGGCAGGAAATGCTTGATGAGGACGGCAAAGAGTTTAATCTCGACATTTTCAAAAAGACAATCGGACTTCGCAGTGAGGATTCCTACGAATATTACAAGTCGGTTTACGGCGATGATTTTGACTATCCTGCTTACAAGGCGGAGTCGAGAATCCGCTATTTTAAGCGTATCGAAAAGAACGGTGTGCCTGTAAAAAAGGGCTTGTACGAAATTTTTGATTATTTAAAATCAGTCGGTTGTAAAATTTCGCTTGCAACTTCAACCTCGTCACAAACGGCTTTGAAGATTATGAAGAAAATCAATCTCTATGATAAATTTGACGCATTCGTGTGCGGTGATGATGTTAAAAACGGCAAGCCCAATCCCGAGGTTTTTTTGATTGCCGCCAAAAAACTCGGTCTTGAGCCGGTGGACTGCGTTGCGTTTGAGGACAGCATTAACGGCATAAAATCTGCACATGCCGCAGGTATGACCACGGTTATGGTACCCGATTTGTCAGAGCCGACAGCCGAAATTAAACCGATGATAGATTTTTTGTGTACGGATTTAAGCGAAGCGATAAAGCATTTATAAATTAAAAATTACGGCGAGCCGCCGTTCCCAATTCGTGCAAATTTGAATACACAATTTATGTTATATCAAAACATATGTGTATGGACATAATATTTCATCAAGGCGGGCGTCCAATGAACGCCCCTACAGAGAAAATTACAAATAATTACAAATGGTTACAATTTACAAAAATACAATTGAACAGGGCTGATTATTATACACATTTTCCACATAGTTTTCAACAGTTGTTGAAAAAGAACGGCAATGCCTGTTGAGTGTTGCCACGGTTACTGCGGAAAAGGGTAAAATGAAAAATAATCATTGAATAACAGCACGATAATATGTTATACTTTGGTAAACAACAATCTTTACGGAGGACAAAATGAAGAAAATTATAAATAAAAAGTCGCTCAAGGGTACGCTTGCTGTTATGTTGTGTGCCGTTATGGCATTTTCTGTCTGTGCCTGTGACTTTAACTCTGACACAGAACCAACCAAAACGGATGCACAAATTCAGTTTGATAAATATTGTGACGATTTGTTTTCGGAAGAACTTGAGGATGACGCTCTTACCGCACATTTTGACATTTCAAATCCGTCGGACTACGGTTTGAAATATGACGAGGAGGACTATACCCTCGGTCATGTGTCCGATGAAGAAACAAAAGAATCCTTTGATGAACTGAAAAAGGCAAAAACGGATTTGGAGGAGTTTGACCGTTCGGGACTTACTTCTTCTCAAAAGCAGACATATGACACCCTTGAAAGCTACTTTGAAATTCAGCTTTCATATGAGGGTACAACAGAATTGCAGAGTATATTTGCACCGCAGTCGGGAATTGTTGCAAACCTCTTTACCACCCTGTCAGAATTCACTTTCTATGAAAAGGATGATACCGACCTTTACCTTGCTGTTTTGAAGGACACAAAACGCTATATGGACGAGTGCATTGAGTTCACAAGGAAACAGGCTGAGGACGGTTACTTTATGGCTGAAGATATTGCACAGCAGTCAATTGACGAGTGCGAAAAGCATATTAAGAATGACAAGTCCGTGCTTGTTGACGAGTTTGAGTCGAGAATAAAGTCACTCGGTCTTAGCGATTCCGAGAAAAAGACTGTTGTCGAAACCAATAAAAAGTATTTTGAAGAATACTACATTCCTGCTTTGAAATCAGCAAATTCAGCACTTGAAAGTCTCAAAAAATCAGGCAAAAACGAAGAAGGTCTTTGCGGGTACGGCAAAATCGGCAAAAAGTATTATTCGGCAATTGTCAAAGATAAAACAAGCAGCAGTATGACTCCCGAGGAGCTTAAATCATACCTTACAAACAGCTTTACAAAGGTTGGAATGAGCATGAGCAATGTTTCGCAGGATGACTTGAGCAAATTTCAGGACTACAAACCCGACTTTAAGGACGCCGATGAGGTGCTTGAATTTTTGATTGAGAATATCGAGGAGGACTTTCCTACTCCCGTTACAACCTCTTACACGGCAGATTATATGAGCGATTCCGCAAAGAGCGACAATGTGGGAGCGTACTATGTTCAGGGACGAATTGACGATACAAGCGTTAATATCATCAAGATAAATCCCGATTTTGCAAATAAGGGTATGACTCAGATGTACACAACTCTTGCCCATGAAGGCTATCCCGGTCATCTTTATCAGTTTACCGCATCAAATGCAAACAAGGATATCCCGAATATCCGCAAGGTTTTAAGCTTTATCGGCGCAACCGAGGGTTGGGCGCAGTATGCCTCGAAATGTACACTTGATTACCTTGATACAAGCGATGGCATTAAGAAGCTTATCTACGCAAACGATATCCTCGGCTATATTCTCTACTCAATGGTCGATGTCGGTGTGAACTACAACGGCTGGGATTATGAAAAAGTCAAGGAGTATATGTCAACGGCACTCGGTTCGGCTGACGATGAGAGCGTTACAGCCGCAACAAAAGAGGCGTATGACCTTGCCCGTTCAAATCCGGGTTACTTTCTCCCCTATACCGTAGGCTACCTCAAGATGATTGATATGCGTGAAACAGCCGAAAGCGAGCTTAGCTCAAGCTTTGACGCAAAGGAATATCACACATTCATTATGAATCTCGGAATCACAAGCATTGATGTCTATGAAAAAGCCCTTGATATGTGGCTTGAAAGCAAAAAGTAAATTTTTGGTGATAATCTTGAATATTTTTTACAGGTATGATATAATTAGCTCATTGATATGATAAATCTAAATTGGTATGGATTTTTCTAAGATGTGATTCTTATTTTCGCCATACACTCATTATGGGTGTATGGCGATTTTTATTTTACGCAAGGGGTGTTAATATGGGCGTTAAAACGGAAAACAAAATGGCTTATGAACCTGTCAACAAACTTATAATTCGAATGTCGGCACCGCCGCTGATTTCAATGTTTTTTCAGTATTCATACAACCTTGTTGACAGTATGTTTGTTGCGGGGATAAATGAACAGGCACTTGCGGCAGTATCGCTTGCATTCCCGATTACAACGCTTATGAATGCGTTGTCCGTGTGGATAGGTGTGGGTGTTAATGTTTTGATTGCAGGTTATTTGGGACAGAAAAATCAGCAAAAGGCAAATTCTGCAGCGGCTCTCGGAGTGGTAATTTCGGTAGTTGTCGGAGTGCTGATAAATTTCCTTTCGTTTTTCATAATAAATCCCTATTATTCGGCTTTTACGCAAAACAAAGAGATTTTTGAATACGGAATTGCGTATATGAGCGTCTGCGTTTTTATGCAGATACCAAATATGGTGCATATTGTAATTCAAAAAATACTTCAGGCAACAGGCAATATGATTGCTCCGATGTGGTTTCAAATTGCAGGTGTTGTATTCAATTTTGTGTTTGACCCTTTGCTCATTTTCGGCATAGGTCCGTTTCCGAAAATGGGTGTGGTCGGAGCTGCAGTTGCCACGGTTTTAGGCTATGTTGTTTCAACAATCATTGCGTTGATACAGCTGTTTCTTACAAAACAAAAGGTTAAGCCGGTGTTTAAAAACTGCCTTGAACCGCAGATGATAAAGCTGATATTTTCCTACGGATTGCCCTCGTTTGTTATGAATGCGTTGGGAGCATTCACCGTGAATTTTGCAAATATGTTTTTGGTGCGATATTCGGACACGGCGGTTGCATTTTTCGGAGCATATTTCAAGGTCCAGCAGTTGATTTTTATGACGGTGAACGGACTGATTCAAGGCTGTTTGCCTATAATGCGGTTTAATTACAGAGCAAAAGAGTACGGTCGCCTTAAACAAGCAAATAAGAGCGGAACAATTATCGCGACTGTTATGATGATTGTCGGTATGCTCTTGGTGCTGATTTTCCCGAAAGAGATATTGTTTTTGTTTTCGGCATCGGAAGAAATGTGTGCTTTTGGAGTGCCGGCAATGAGAATTATGTCACTCGGATTTGTGTTCAGCGGCTTTTCTGCAATGATTGCAACCTATGAACAGGCAACAGACAGTATTATGCCCGGCGTTGTAGTTCAACTGTTGCGACAGGGCGTGCTGTTAGTCCCCGTAATTTGGCTTTTAAACAGCGTTGTTCAAATGACAGGCATATGGCTTGCGTTCCCAATTACAGAATTTGTCACATTTCTTGTTGCTGTTGTATTTGCAAAAATTAAAAATCATTGAATAAATAAAAATAACAACCGCCAAAACCCGATATAATGGATTTTGGCGGTTGTTTGTTATTTAAAATATGTTTAATTTTAAATTGTTTTTGCAAAAACATTATCAGATGATTTTGCTCTGAAAATTGTTTTTACGAGCAAGAATGTTATATAAACATAAAGTGCGGTGTAGATGATTGCCGTAAATTTAAGGCTAATAAGCTCGTAGGAGAACAGATAGTAGCAATAGCCTCTCAGGCTTATAAGCGTTGACGCAATCGGAATCCACAAATGCTTTAAATGCTTTGCACTTATCGCCACATAGACAATTAAAATAATGTCAAGCAGATAACCGTAGCGTTCGTGCATTGACGAAAGGAACATGATACAGGTGAACACAGTCCACGCTGTTGTCAGAAGAAAAGTTTCAAGGTTTTTCAAATCAACCTTTTTATAGATGATAATGCACATCATAATTCCGAGTACGGCAATTGTCAGAAAGACCGAAAACTGCTTGAACAGATAATAATATGTCATATCGTTTCCGTCACATATGAGTGCATAAAAGTTCGGACAGTTCATCTGAATAAGCTTTCCGTAGTCGGTCTGTTCCGCATATATTGTGATGATATCGATAAACGGTCTACCCATAATAATTGCAGGCAGGCACATTATCACATCAACTGCAGGGATTATAAAGAAGTGCAGAATCGAAATTTTCTTTGTCGAAATCCAGTAATAAAGCAGAATGGGAATGATGAATACGGTTTGCAGCTTGAATGCAAACGCAATGCCGATGAACACAAACGATGCAATCGGCTTGTCTTTGTGCAAAAACAGGATTGCAAGGATTATAAACGAGGTGTAAATTGAATCGCACTGCGCCCAAAACGATGAGTTAAAAATCACCGTTGCCGAAAGAAGTACGGCTGAGTAGGTGAGTATCGCTTTGAGCCGTCGGTTATTCTTTGCAAACGAATAAACAAGCATTGCGGTTGAAATTGCAAGTACAAAGTCAAAGATTATTGATACGATTTTGTACGCATACAGAGCATTTAGCGGCAAAAGAGTCATAAGATAGATTATGACTTGATACGGAATGTTGTAGTTACCCACCTGAGTTGCAAGCCCCGTAAAATCATTCAGCTTGATTATGCTCCACCACGAATTTAAAAAGCTGTTGAAATCATCGCTTTGAAAATCCATTCCGCAGGCTCTGAGGAAAATTGCAATAATCGTTGCCGCAACGAGTAAAAATAAAAGAATGTGTTTTTTTATAAAGTCAATGACTTTGCTTTCTGCTTTTGTCATAGAGAAAATTCCTGTTCGGGTTTAAATAAAACCGATTTTCTTCATAACCTTGCCCATTGTGCGGCTGCTGATTTTAAGGGCAATTTCATCGGCTTTTCTGTAACAGCTTTCAAGATACGCCTTGTCTGCAACAAGCTTTTCGTAGCGTTCACGAATCGGACGAAGTTCTTCAACAACTGCCTCGCCTACAGCTGTCTTGAAGTCGCCGTAGCCCTTGCCGTCAAAATCCTTTTCAATCTGCTCGTATGAAAGACCTGTAACTGCGCTGTAAATTGCCATAAGGTTATTTACGCCGTCTTTGCCCTCCGCATAGCGAACCTTTGCCTCGCTGTCCGTAACGGCTCTCTTAAACTTCTTCATTATAACCTCGGGTGCATCAAGAAGATGTACACAGCCGTTGACATTTTCATCGGACTTGCTCATCTTTCTTGTCGGGTCCTGAAGACTCATAACCCTTGCACCGTTCTTTGGGATGAAACCGTCCGGAATCTTGAACACATTGCCGTAAATACCGTTAAAACGCTCTGCAATGTTTCTTGTAATTTCAATGTGCTGTTTCTGGTCTGCACCGACAGGCACTTTGTCAGCCTGATAGAGAAGAATGTCGGCAGCCATGAGTACGGGATATGTGAAAAGACCTGCGTTGATGTTGTCGGCGTGCTTTGCAGACTTGTCCTTGAACTGCGTCATTCTTGAAAGCTCGCCGAACTGTGTGTAACAGCTGAGCGCCCATGCAAGCTCTGCGTGAGTGTGAACATGACTCTGAATGAAGAAAAGGCTTTTTTCAACATCAATACCGCAAGCCATAATTGAAGCATAAGCGTCAATTATATTCTTACGCATAACGGCAGGAGTCTGTCTTACCGTGATTGTGTGCAAATCTGCAAGAGCGTAAATGCAGTTGTATTCGTTCTGCATTGTAACCCAGTTGCGAACCGCACCGAGATAGTTTCCGAGTGTAATTGTTCCGCTGGGCTGTATTGCGCTGAATACAACCTCTTTTTTTGTCTGATTTTCCATTATTCCCCTCCGTGATTAAAGACTGTTTGCATACTCGCCGAGGATTTTTATTCCTCTTTCAAGCTGTTCGTCAGTCGGTGTTGAAAAGTTTATTCTGAAACTGTGACAGGTTTCGTTTTCGTCAGTTAAAAATGCGTTGCCCGGAACTACGCAAACCTTTTTGAGAACGAGTTCTTTGCAGAAATTCGGCATATCAATATCCTCGGGCAAGTCACACCAAATGAAAAGACCGCCGTCAATTTTATGATATGTGATTTTCGGTGCGCAATATTTGTCAAGGAGCTCCATGCAGAAGTTCGCTTTCTTTGTGTAGATTTCACGAAGCTTTGCAAGATGAGCGTTAAAGTCATACTTTGTGATGAATTCATCGCATACATATTGTGCCCAGATATTTGTATGTACATCGTTGCCCTGTTTGCACACAACAAGCTTTTGAAAAATCGGCTTTGGTGCAATTGTGTAAGCAACACGCATACCCGGTGAAATTACCTTTGAGAATGAACCGGCATAGATTACAATTCCGTCCGTATCAAAGCTTTTTATGTTCGGAACATATTCACCGCTGTAACGCAGGTCACCGTACGGGTTGTCCTCAATGATGAGAACACCGTATTTTTTGGCAAGCTCATAAACTTTCTTACGCTTTTCAAGGCTCATTGTAACACCCGAAGGATTTTGAAAATTCGGAATTGTGTAAATGAGCTTTGCGTTCGGATTGGCTTTTAAAGCCTCTTCAAGCTTTTCTGTGCTCATACCGTCAGGCTCAACGGGAACACCTGCAAACTTTGCGTTGTAGCTTCTGAATGTGTTGAGCGAGCCGATGAATGACGGTGCCTCGCAGATTACAACATCGCCCTCGTTTACAAGAGCCTTTGAGCATAAATCCATAATCTGCTGTGCGCCTGTTGTGATGAGAATGTCGTCATTGTCAGAGCCTGTGTTATGCTCCTTTTTCATATATTCCGTAAGGTGCTTTCTCAGCGGAGTGTAACCCTCCGAAACACTGTACTGTAAAACCGAAATCGGATCTTCTGCAAAAACCTTTGCCGAGATTTCCGCAATCTCCTTTGAGGGAAATGCATCGGGCGACGGGTTTCCTGCCGAAAGCGATACAACGCTCGGATCGGCGGCATATTTAAAAATTTCTCTGATAGCACTCGGCTTCAGGCTTGAAACCCTGTCGGAAAACCTGTATTCCATAAAAATATCTCCTTTTAAGATGATAAGGATTTTTTAAAATTCCATACCCTGTAATTCTATCACGAATTGCATATATGTTCAAGAAATTTGACTGTTTTTACTGCGATTTTATTCAAAAAATGTGTAATTTATTATTTTGCGTTTGTAAATGTTAATTCACGGAAATTGTATTTTTTGTGCTTTTTGTATTGTTTTTGATGAGTTTCTGTTGTATAATCTAAGTGATAATGTCCTTACGGTCAGAGCAAGGCTTGCTTTGATTCAAACAGGAGTACACTGCGAGTAATTAATACACTTATATAATTCATTGAATTCAAATTGAATTTAAAAATCTTCAGTTTGGGAGAGTAACACTATGAGCAGAAGAAACGATTACGATTATTTTGATCTTGATAATTTCGATGACAGCATTGATTCCCGTGAATATCGTCGCAGACAGCAACAGCGCCGTCCTGCAAGCTATGCCGCAAGACCGTCATCACAGCGTTCAGTCAGAAGACCTGTAAAAAGAAGAAACAAAAGAAGAACCAGAAACAGAATTATTATCGTTGCGAGCGCATTGATAATTCTGTTTGTTATTATTTTTATTATAACTTCAATTTTTAAGGGTTGTTCAAAGGAAGATGCCCTTGCAAGCGTTCCCACGGGAACAGTGGGTACAACGGCATCTCCCGACGAAACCGCAAAATCTTCGACTGCTAACAAAGCAGACGAGCTTTCTCCTACATATTTTATGACACCGAGCATAAAGGACGACAATACAAACGGAACTCTTTCGTACGGCATTTATGTGTGCAACAAAATAGGCTACGAATTGTTCAGCAGTGATGATGCAAGAGCGCAGAACTATGCTCAGACAATCAACGGCTTTGCAGACAAGTTCGGCAGTTCCGTAAAGGTTTATGATATGATTGTTCCTAACCATACCGAAATGGGACTTCCGCAAAGACTCAAAGACAGCGACGCTCCGTCAACCTCACAGGCTGACAACATCAAGGCAGCTTATGCGGCTCTTTCCGACAAGGTAACTCCGATTAACTGCTACAACCGTCTTGCGGAACATAATACAGATTACATCTACTTTAAGAGCGACCACCATTGGACAGGCCTCGGCGCTTACTATGCTTACACAGCATTTGCCGATACAAACGATTTGCCCGTTCTTTCGCTTGATGATTGCGAGGAACAGAAAATTGACGGCTTTACAGGCTCGTTTACCAACTCGGCAGACGGTCTTGACAGCGATACGGTAAGTTATTGGAAGTTCCCTTATAATGTAACAATGGATATCACACAGGCAGACGGTTCTTCCGCAAGCTATGACAGTCCCTACTATGAAGCCGCAGAGGGCGGTTCAAACACCTACGGTGTGTTTATTATGGGTGATAATGCCCTCACGGTTCTGAAATCAGCTTCGAAAAATGCGGCGGCAGGCAAGAAGATTGCCGTTGTAAAGGAAAGCTACGGCAACGCTTTTGTTCCGTATCTCACCAATAACTACGAAGAAGTTCATGTTATCGACTTCAGATATTTCAAACAGAATCTTGTTGATTACTGCAAAACCAACGGAATTGACGAGGTGCTTTTTATGAACGGTGTAATGAGTGCCAACACTCAGGTTCAGCTTGACAGTATGAGCGGACTTTTTAACTGATATCATATCGGGTAAATTCTTGTAAGGAGGTGTATGCCGATGATAGCAGACAGCGTGAAGGTGAGCGTGTTCGGAAAAATAAGCGATAAGCTGTATTCGGCACAAATTACCTCCGTTTCAGGACGCTGTAAAAGTGCGTATGTGATTTCGCACAAACCCGTAACAGAATATTTTGAGGGCGTTGTGGTTGCCGTTGCCGAATTTGACGGCCTTGACGGCGAGCGTCCGATAATCTCACAATACGGTGAGGTGTTTTATGAGCCCGAACTGCGACAGGTGCTTTCAAAACTGAAAAATATTAAGCTGAAAAGCATTGTGTGCCTTTATGAAAAGTCGTGCGGTGCGGTTATCTTCTACAAAAGCAGACAGAACACGAAAATTCTGCTTGTAAAGAACAGCAACGGCAGATATTGGAGCTTTCCGAAGGGACATATTGAAGACGGTGAAAACGAACATCAGACAGCAATCCGTGAAATTAAAGAGGAAACAGGTCTTGATGTCGTGATTGAAAAGGGCTTTCGTGAAATCAGCGAATACTGTCCTTTCGGTAAAATTCGCAAACGGGTTGTCTTTTTCCTTGCACAGGCATTTACGGATAATGTCAAAATTCAGGAGGAGGAAATTGACAGTTATATTTGGGTTGATTTGCAACAGGCACGAAAAATGTGCTCCTATGATAATGATTTGAGGATTATTGAGAAAGCTGAAACGGCGATTCATCTTCTCAGAAACTAAAAGCCGACAATTTAACACGAAATTTACAGGTACACGGCGGTGTGCCTGTTTTTTTGATTTTATAAAACATTTTCTGTAAATTAAAAATGTTGAAAAAAAGCAAAAAATACCACTTGACATGTGGATTATACAGAATGTAATCTAATTTCCCCGTTACAATCCTGTATCCAAAAATGTGGAAAACCTATTTTTTTAATGTTAAAAGTTACAACTTTGTAAATTTCGTGTAGTATCGGGATTTTTTAACATCACTTTTAACACTTTCAACATAGTTTTCCACATTGATGTTTAAAATGTTGAGTTATACAGAATGTATAAGTGCAAATTTAGAAAAATAAATCGCAAATTCGTGATTCAAAAAAACATTTTTTTCTGCGATTCAAATTGTGGCAAGGTAATATATGACAATCTATACTCATAAAATACATCGGCGAGGTGTGTTTTATGAAAAAGGAAACCGTGAAAATGAGGCTTTGGGGGCTTGTCATTGTTCCGCTGATGATAATTGTGTTCAAAAATCTTTATTCGCTGACAAACGGTGCGTTGCTCGGCATATTTTTCGGTGCTGTAAACGGCAGTATGTGGGAGCAGACCAAGGTGGTTATGCTTTCCTACCTTGTGTGGAGCCTTGTTGAGGCAATCGGAAAACGCTCGGGATTCCATCGCTTTGCCGTGTCAAGAATAATTTCGCTGTGGTTTGTCGGAATATTCTGTCTTGCGACATATCTGCTAATCTATGCACTCGGTGTTGAAAGTGCAGGTCTGCCAAGGTTCATTTGTGCAATTGCCGTGTGTTTTTCTGCGTTTGCACTCAGCGCAAGGCTTGAATACGGTGAAAGAAAAATTGAACAGCTTTTTTTGCCCTGCGTGTTTATGATGTTGCTTTTGATTGCCGTGTACTGCAGTTTTACAGTGTTCCCTCCGCACATGATACTTTTTGAGGACATACAAACGGGAATGTACGGCATAATTCCCGAATACATCGACTCCGGAGCGATTGCTCTTGATACATTGTACAGAGTTTGAGTTTTTAAAAACAAATGGCTTAAAAGTATTTAATAATTTGAATTGTTATGTTATAATAGATAGCAAAATGAAGTGGTGTGTCCCATGCAGACACAAAAAATAAAAAGGAAACCGAATAAGGCTGATTATGATGAAAAACGAAAGATTTGAAAATACAGAACAAAAGCCTGATGTGATTGCAGGGCGAAATCCTGTAAGTGAGGCTGTTCGCAGTAATCGCCCGATTGACAAAATTCTTGTTGCAAAGGGTGAAAAGAGCGGTGCGATTGTAGGAATCCTCGCAAAAGCCCGTGACAAGAAAATTCCCGTTAAAGAAGTTGACCGCACAAAGCTTGATTATGTGAGCGGCGGCGCAACTCATCAGGGTATTGTCGCATTTGCAGCGGCAAAAGATTATTCAACGGTTGACGATATCCTCGAATATGCCGAAAGCAGGGGCGAAGCTCCGTTTGTTGTTGTGCTTGATGAGGTTGAAGATCCGCATAATCTCGGTGCAATAATCAGAACCGCAGAATGTGCCGGAGTTCACGGAATTATTATTCCGAAACGCAGAAGCGCCGGTTTAAGCTACACGGTTGCCAAAGCGTCTGCAGGCGCAATTGAATATATGCGTGTTGCAAGGGTGACCAATATTGCGGTTACACTTGATGAACTCAAAGAAAAAGGCGTGTGGGTTTACGGTGCAGATATGGACGGCACGGATTATGACGAGTGTGATTTTTCGGGTGCGTGTGCAATTGTTATCGGCAACGAAGGTAAGGGCATTTCAAGACTTGTCCGTGAAAAGTGCGATGTAATAGCGTCATTGCCCATGAAAGGTCAGATAAATTCCCTTAATGCGTCGGTTGCCGCAGGAATTTTGATGTACAAAGCGATGAAAAACCGCTGATTTTGTAAATTGAAAGTTGAAAATCATTTGATGTTATCAAAGTTGTGTGTTTAAATGTCAAAGATTGCAAAAACAGAGAGTACCGCTCGGGTGGCATAGTTTCCGATAAATCTAACTATCTGCCCGAGAGTGTAAATAAAAAGGAGTGAATGCTTTGGCTGATATGGACAAGGACAGGCTTAAAGAGCTTGAAATCGAGAGCATACTCGAAGAAACCCACTATCTTGCCGATCAGGAACGAATGGAGCAGACGGCACAGAAATACCGTGCAAAGCCGAAGATTGAAGAGATTTTCAGCAATGCCGATAAAAAGCCGAGGTTAAAAAATACAAATCCGCTTGATGAATCCGAACCTGATACTTCAAACTCAATAGTCGGGGATAAGACTGCCGCCACAATGCAGGCAGAACTTATAATGGACGGAAATGACGATGACCTTGTGACTCCCGAACAGCTTAAAGCAGAGGCTGAAAAAAAGGCTGCGGAAAAAGCCGAAAAAGCCAAGCGTGAGTATGAGGAGGCAAAGAAAAAAGCCGCCGAGGAAGAAAATAAGATAGTTACCCTCACACCTGAGTATGATGAAAATACAGAATTTTCGGGCGAAGTGCTCGGAGAGGTTGACCAGTTTCGTGACGAGGCTGAAATTAAAAGCTACCATACAATAGATATCGACATTCCCGAGGATAAGCCAAAGGAAAAGGCTGAAACCAAAGAAAAGAAAGAGGCTTCGCAGACTCCCGTTCATCAGTTTCCGAATACCGAAAAACCGCCTCGCAAGGTGGTTGCAAAAGTTCCCGTGTATCGTCCCGATGAACCGAGGAATATTCTCAATGTCAAGGCAGGCAGATTTTCCGAGGCTGTAGCGAATGAGTATGAGGAGTATGTGCGTTCAAAGAATCCTTCGGTAATCGCTCATGTGCTTCGTCCCGAGCCGACAATCGTTGATGAGGAGATTGCCCCGACCGAGGAAAAGCATAAGGATAACCGCCCTATAGGCGAAAAGGTTATTTCTGCCCTTGTCGGAATCTTTTCAAAGGATGAATCCGATGATAACGATACCGTAAAAGAGGAAAATTCAAAGCCTGTTGAGGATTATACAGGTGAGGAGGACGAAAAAAGTATTCTCTATGAGCTGAATCATAATATAAGAAAACTCTTTATGAGAAGTCTGTTGTCGGGAATAATTGCCGCAGTTGTGGTTGTTCTCACAATCGTTACAAGAATTTTTCCGAGTGCAATATGTTCGGCAGTTCCTTTTGCACCGGCGGCATACGCAATTTTGCTGTTTATTCTTATGGCGGCGTCGCTTGTGCTGAACCGTGTGGCAATGCTCAGCGGACTTTCGCCGCTTGTGCATATCAAAGGTAATTCCGATACAGCCGTTGCCGTTGCAGGTGCGGCAGGAATGGTTCAGATAATTGTGTCATTCTTCTGCCTTGGCGATTTGAACGGATTTCATGTGAACTACTACACGGTAATTCCTATGCTTGCGTTCTTTGCAAATAATGTGGGAAAGCTTTATATGGTTCTTCGTGTAAAGGACAATTTTAAGTTTGTTTCGTCAAAGGGACAGAAATATGCGTCAAAGATTTACAACAACGAGTCTGTCGCAATGCAGATGATGAGCGGTACTGCCGCTGACCGTCCGATAATTGCCTATCAGCATAAGACCGAATTTCCGTCAAACTTTCTCAAAATATCTTATGCACCCGATCCGAGCGAGGATTTGGCGTCAAAGCTTGCCCCGATAACAACAATTGCATCAATAATCATTGCGGTAATGTACGGTGTTGTTAAGCTGTCATTTGCAGACGCTTTGAATGCATTTGCACTTATCACTGCGGTGTCTGTGCCTGTGGCAACACTTCTTTCTGTTAATGCCCCCGTGAGAAAGCTCTGCAAAACTCTGCTCTCCTACGGCTCAATGCTTTCGGGTTATCCGTCGGTAAAGCAGTTCTGCGACAGTACGGCTATAATGATAGATGCAAATGAATTGTTCCCTGCCGAGTCAATCTCGCTTGAGGGCATCAAAACCTTTGAGGATTACGGCATTGATGAATCTCTTCTATGCGGAATTGCAATTCTTAAAGAGGCTCAGAATCCGATTGCAAATGCTTTTGATTCGGTAGTTGCAGAAACCGAGGAAACTCTTCCTGAGGTTGAAAGCGTTCTTTATGAGGATGAAATCGGACTTGTGGGATGGATTAAGAGCGAAAGAATCCTTGTGGGTTCACGCACGCTTATGGAAAAGTACAGCGTGGAAGTTCCGAATATGGAATATGAGGAGAAATATACTTCTCAGGGCAGACAGGTCACATATCTGTCAAGAGCAGGCAGACTTGTTGCAATGTTTGTTACAAGATACACTCCCGACGCTCAGCTCAAGGCTGAAATGCAGAGAGCCGAAACCAACGGCATAAGCTTTCTCATCAGAACAACCGATTATAATGTTACAAATGACCTTGTTGCAAAACTCTACGATTTGTTCTATCGCAGTATCAAGGTGCTTCCGACAGGACTCGGAAATGTTCTCAGGGAGGCTGAGGATACGGTTGAGGAAACCTCCCGTTCATATCTTATTACAAACGGCAAAGCTGCATCGCTTGCCCGTGCAGTTACGGGTTGCGTAAAAATCAAGCACAATATTTCGCTTTCAATTATAATTCAGCTGATTGCCGTAATTTTCGGATTGCTCGTTGCATCAACACTTTCGCTTTATGCCGGTGTACAGGTTATGGGTTCGCTTGAAGTATTGATTTATGCGTTGTTCTGGGGCGCCGCCGCTGTTTTTGCTCCGGCTGTCCAAAAACCGTAGGAAAGGATGTAAAATATGAAAATAGCTCCGTCACTTTTGTCTTGTGACTTTTCAAAAATGGGTGAAGAAATTGAAAGAATGGATCAGGCGGGCGCCGATTGGATGCATCTTGATGTTATGGACGGTCACTTTGTTCCGAACATAACCTTTGGCGCTCCCGTAATCAAGGCGGTAAGAAAGTTCTCAAACCGCCCGTTTGATGTTCACCTTATGATAAGCGATCCGCTTAAATATATTGACGATTTTGCCGATGCAGGTGCGGATATCATCACCTTCCATGTTGAATGCGACTCTGACATTGATGATACAATTGCGAAAATCAAGTCAAGAGGAATCAAACCCGGACTTGTTCTAAAGCCAAACACTCCTGCTTGGACAGTATTTCCGTATCTTGAAAAGCTTGACCTTGTACTTGTTATGACGGTTGAACCGGGCTTTGGCGGACAGAGCTTTATGCCCGAGATGATGCCGAAGGTTAAGGAAATCAAGAGGGAATGCCAACGCAGAGGTCTGAACAATATCCTTATTGAGGCTGACGGCGGAATCGGCAGAGATACCATTGAGCAGGCGTCAGAGGCAGGCGTTGATGTGTGCGTTGCGGGAACAGCCGTTTTCAGAGCCGCAGATCCCGCAAAAGCAATTGAGCTTTTTAAATCATTCTGATAAATTCTGATAATAAGCAAGCCCGAATCCGATATTTCTCGAATTCGGGCTTTTGTTTTTTATATGAAATGAACAGGTGTAAAACACTGAAAATTCTTATATTGTAATTGTCAATATATGTAAAAACGGTCGATAAAAAGGCAATATACACAATAATAAGCACGAAAATTTGTACAATGCAACAATTTCACCGTTATTTTGCACAGATTTTTAGCTAAAACATTTTCGTTGAAAGAATAACAGATTCATTGCCCGAACAACTTAAATGTGTTATAATTTAAATGTCCTCGGAAATTTTGTACTGTTAAAGTTTCCGAAGCTTAGAAGTATTGCCACAAAACTGTGGCGAACGGTAATTTTATTTTATTAAAGGAGCAGCAAGTATGAAAAAAATTCAGAAAAAGCTTTCTGTGGTTCTTGCGGTAATGATGGTGCTGTGCATGTTCACAGCTCTGCCCTTCTCAGCAAGTGCTGCCGAAACAAGCGAAGAAACAAGTGCAGGCAACAAGATCAATGTTACATCAAATGTGGCAGATCCTGTTTCGTATGATTACAATGCAAAGACAGAGCAGGTTGTTGTTACTTACCTTCTCAAGGCAGATCACATGATCGTTGATACACAGAGCAGTCTTACATACGACAGCAAGGTTCTCAAGCTTGCATCAACAACAACAACAAATACAAAGAATAAGGTTTTCCCTGTATTCCAGAGTAGCATCGTTTGGAATCCAAGCCTTACAAATCAGGTTCTCTTCAACTGCTCAAGCCTTAATCTTTTCAACTTCAAGTCAGAGAATGTTTATTGCACATTTACATTTGATGTTGTAGGCAGCGGTGACACAACAGTAAATCTCAATGTTGATTATCTTACAGGTACAGAAGCTGATACATATGATGAGCTCTTCGAAAGCGATAAGAAGGACATCGATTATATTTACAATAGTGCTAACAAAGTAGCAGGTGCTGCATTTACTGCAAAGGCAGTTCTCGTTCAGGGCGAAGAGCCAACAACAGCTCCTCAGCCTACAACAGCAACACAGCCTACAACTGTAACACAGCCCACAACAGCTACACAGCCGGCAACACAGCCAACAACAGCAACACAGCCGGCAACACAGCCGACAACAGTTGCTCCTTCGGATGTTCCTACAGACGGCTACTATGTATACGGCGACAACATCAAGCTCAAGCTTACAACAATCGGTACAGATAAAGTAGGCGGAACAATCGCTCTTCAGAAGGGTTCATACACATTCAAGCTTGATAATTACGGCACACTTCTCGGTTACGGTAAGGCATTTACAGACACAACAAAGGGTCTTACATTCAACAAGAAGTTCAAGAGCAGCGCAACACTCGTTGCAACAGGCGGTACATACACATTCCAGGTTAACACAAAGACAAACACACTCGTTGTTAAGTATGACAAGAACCTCCCGAATGAGTACCTCATCGGTGACCTCAACACAATTCTTTCACCTGTAAAAGGCAAAACTGTCGCAGTTGGTTCAACATATCTTGCAGCAGGCACATACAAGTTCAAGCTTTCTGCAGGTAATGTGGCTTACGGTTACAACAAGGTAATCAACGACACAACAAACGGAGCTTCACTTACACTCAACAGCAAGTATTCAAGCTACCTCACACTCAACGCAACAGGCGGTACATACACATTCACACTCAACACAAAAACAAAGAAACTCGTTGTAGGTTATGTTCCTGCAAAGGATGAAAAAGCTGATGATGTTCATGTATCGGGCGACATCAACCTCGTTCTTGATGACAAGGGCGGCGAAAGCAATGTTGCAAAGGGTACAGTAAAGCTTGGTGAAGGTACATACTCATTCAAGATTTATAACTACGGTACAGCATACACAACCGCTGCAAAGATTGTTGACAGCGCTACAAAGAACCTCAAGAGCTCTTATACAGCTAATGCAACACTTATCGCAACAGGCGGTACATATACACATTCAGCTTCAACAAGACAACAGGCGCACTTACAGTATCTAAAAAATAATCATTGATTTTTGATTATAATTTGGCGGTGTTTGTCACTTGTTCGTAAGCGAATAATAAGACATAACTGAAATTATTAAAAAAATGCATCAGATCCCGAAAAAGGTCTGATGCATTTTTGTTTTGTATGAAGCCCGTACGGCGACTTGCCGTCGGCAAATTATATTATATACAATATAAATTCGTATCCCATGCAGGAATATATGGGTGGTGGCGGAGAAAGATTTTGTAGTCGGGATTCACGCTGTGAATGTATAGTGCAAGGCGGAAAATATCCTCAAACCTGTGGTATGCCGAAAAATTCAGCTTTGGTTTGCAGTTTTCCATTGTTTTCTGCATACCGATGAGGGTTTCCATATCCGCCCCCTCAACATCGGCTTTAATGTAGCCTGCCGCCATTCCGCAGAGAATCGTATCGACTGTCGCAACCTTTGTTGCAACGCCCTTGTCGGCAATTGCGCTGTTGCGACCGGCCTTGTTGTTGAATATAAGCTCCGTGTTTTTACTGTATGAGCCGAGTTGCCAAAGCGACACATTCGCCATGCCCTTGCAATGAAGTTTCAGCTTTTCAAAATTCTTTGCGTTAGGTTCAAATGCGATTATACGCTTGTAACTGCCGTTTGTGTAGTGCAGAAATTCGTCAATCGTGTCGCCGTTGTATGCGCCGAGGTCAACATAGCTTTCGTTTTCACTGAGATTCAGAATATTGCCGAAAGCCTCGTCCTTGTCGGTTGTGACAGGGGGGAGGAGGTCAATTCTGCCTGTGTAGTAGAATTTCAGAATGTTTTCGTAAACCTTTTTTGAAAGGTCATCGGCAAGCAGACTGTATGCACTTTCAATTTGCTCTTTATTTTCGGTAATAAAATCATTGTCAAAAAGTTTGTTTCCAAAGACGGGAACGGAGGGGACAAGTGTTTCGTGTTTTTCGGAAATTTTCGTTATGTGTTCCATAACATCGGGAAGCTGGCTTGCAAAGCAGAGGGCGATTATAATGTCGCCGAATTCGGTTTCAACATCGGAAAGCTTCTTCACAGTGAAATCGTGGAATTTCTGCCCACGCACAAAATCATCACTTGCAATAACGGCAGATGCTTTGATTCCGTATCGGTTAAATGCGGCAAGAACCTTGTCCGCACCGTCACCCATTCCGTAAAGCACAACAGGCTTTCCGCAATTTTTCAGTCGTTCCCATACGGATATTTCGTTTTTTAAAAGTTCGGTTATATTAAACATATAGATACTCCAATTAGTGTATAATGGCATTGTAATTGTTTTCGCAATGAACGCCCCTACGGGTTTGCAAAGCAAAAAAAGTATAAAAAAACGCCCACCCTACTGGGTGGACACTTTATATGTTGGCATCTCCCTATTTTTCCGGGCCGTCACCAGCCAAGTATTTTCGGCACCACTGAGCTTAACTTCTGTGTTCGGTATGGGAACAGGTGGACCCTCAGCGTCATCAACACCAACTTATTAACTTTTGTTTCTCTCCTGAGAACAATATTGATTATACTACGGGCTGCACCAAATGTCAACACTTTTTTTAAAAAAATTTAAAAATTCTTTTAAAACCTTGAAAAGCCCGTATTTATCCTGATTTACCGCCGTTTTAACCGTCATTGAACCCAATGTATACTTGATGCGGTGAAAAATTATACATATTTTGGCTTGTTAAAGCGTAAAAAATAGGATGCCGTTGTTTGCCGTAAATTATTGACTAAACGGATAAAAATGTGTACAATTAAATAGATTAGAACAGATTGGGATGTTTAGAATGAATAATGTAAATAAGTGTAAAATGCTTTTGTCATCACTCTCTGTATTCAGAGGTATAATGAACAGAAGCGTTCCGAAAGCCTTTTATGAACTTTTGCTTTCGCTCGACAAAAAGCCTGAGGAATTTCTCGGTGCATACGGCAAGCTTTGCTCAATGCTTTGCGAAAGAGGCTGTGCGGATAAGTTCGCATTTGCAATCAGCGAAACGGCTCTTTTTGACGATAACTGTTTTGCCCGTGCCGCAACAGCCGGCAAACAGGGAGAGTTACCCGAAAATGTTGTTTCTGCCGTTAAGACAGACTGCGATGCTATTTTAACAGCCGCAAAGCTTACTTCCGATGAAGTGCTTGAGGCATATACCTATGCCGATGAAATCAAGGAGCTTATTCCGATTCTTCCAAAGTGGCAGACAGGCAAGTGCGCTCCGTGCTTTGACGGATTTGACGGTTCACTTGACAAGCTTTCTGCTTATTATAAGGAAAACGGTTGCGGAATGTTTGCCCGTTACAAGGCATTCATCTGGCGTGACGGTGACATTCAGCCTGTTGAGCATCCGGACAGGATTGATATGGATACATTTACGGGATATGAGCGTCAGAGAAGTCAGGTTGTAAACAACACACTTTCATTTATCCAGGGCAAAAGCTGTAACAACTGTCTGCTTTACGGCGATAAGGGTACAGGTAAAAGCTCAACAGTCAAGGCAATTGCAAACGAATTCCGCAAGGACGGACTCCGCATTGTTGAAATGCCTAAGGACAGGCTCATTGACTTTCCGCTTCTTGTTGACAAGATTGCCGCTCTTCCGCTTAAATTCATTATATTTATTGATGATCTTTCGTTCCAGCATCAGGATCAGAGCTATACAACCCTTAAAGCTGTGCTTGAGGGCGGACTTGCGGCTCGTCCCGATAATGCGTTGATTTATGCAACATCAAATCGCAGACACCTTGTTAAGGAAAGCATTTCCGACAGAACGCATACTGTTGATGATATCAATGTTCGTGACAATATGCAGGAAAGTCTTTCGCTTTCGGACCGTTTCGGTCTTGCAGTCTGCTACACAATTCCTTCAAAGAATGATTTTCTTGAAATTGTATATTCTCTTGCAGAGCAGAGAGGCGTCAAGATGACTCACGAAGAGCTTGCACTCGGCGCTGAGCAGTTTGCACTTTCAAGAGGCGGTCGTTCGCCAAGATGTGCAAGACAGTATGTTGAATCGCTGTTTTGCTGATTAATCGGAGGTCAGTTATGAAAACAAAAATAATTTCAATTGCTCTTGCAGTTGTGACAATGCTTTCGGCAGTTGCGCTTTTCAGCGGTTGTTCTGACGGAGAATATCCTGTTGAGGTGGCAAACATCACGATAGAAAGTCAGCCAAAGAACATAGTTGTTCTTGATGCGCCGACAGCCGATATCCTCATCGCAACAGGCTATGACAGATATATTGTGGGCAGAAGTGATGAGGTTGACCAGCAGTCAATCGCAGTTGCCCCGAGCGTCGGTTCATATGAAAATCCCGATACCGACAAAATTATCAATTCCGGCACAAACCTTGTGTTTGCAGGTCAGTCAATAAATGAGGACGCAAAGAAGAAGCTTCAGGACAAGGGTATTCAGGTTGTTACAATGTCACACGGTGACACTCCCAAGCAGGTTGAAACAAACTATGTGACAATCGGCAAAATTTGCGGCGGCACAAAAACGGGCGCAAAGAAGGGTGAAGATACCTACAATGAATTGCTTGATAAGATGAACAACTACAAACAGCAGGTTAATAACAGAAATTCCGGCATTCTTGATACGGTTTGTTATCTCTATACAGAAAACGACAGACTCAAGATGATGACAAGCGGAACATACGGCGATATGCTCCTCGGCTATACGGGGGCGGTTAATGCCGCAGTAAACATCAGCGACAACAATGTTGATGTTGCAACTCTCAAGATTGCAAATCCGAACTTTATCTTCTATGCAGACAAAGCTACTCTTGATAAAATTAAGGGTGATACAACACTCGCAAGTCTTGGTGCAGTTAAGACAGGCAAAATTCTTGAGGTTTCGCTTGAAGAAATGTCAAGACCCGGCAATACTGCTTTGGAAGCGCTTGAAAAAATGGTTTACTTTATGTATCCCGACCTCAAGCCAAAGTCTGCAACAGACACAACAAAGGCTCAGGATGCGACAGCGTCAAAGACTGACGCAACAACCGCAACTCAGGCAACAACAACCGCAAGCGATTCAAAGTCGGTTGCCGATAAGTATAATCTTACCATTACATCAGACCTTTCACTCAAGCAGGAAGATGAAAATGACACGGTAAAAGCTGTGCAGCTCCGCCTTTATAACATCGGTTACATTGCCGACAAGGATAATGTGACAGGCTACTATGGCGAAGTAACAGCCGAGGCTGTTAAGAAATTCCAGAAAAACAACGGTCTTAAAGAAACAGGTACAGCCGATAACGCAACTCTTGTATTGCTTTTTGACAGTTCAGCGAAAAAAGCCAAATAATTCAAATTGAAATTTGAAAATTGAAAATGGAAAATTAATGTTGGCAGTGTACCACCGCCCGTAATTTGAGAAGATAGTTAGATAAACGAAATGCATCAGATACCCGAATAAGGCTCTGATGCATTTTGTTTTATATGGAAGTATATGTGTGCCTGCAGGGGCGCTCATCGTGTCAAGTGCAACATGGTAACCACCTGTGCAAGGACATGGTATACAAATTCACA
>OLZR01000268.1_pt1 | contig 32952 bp, 39 predicted proteins | sample 1644421 | NCBI WGS metagenome assembly OLZR01 (sample SAMEA103958132, study PRJEB25191) | human gut metagenome | biome: human-associated habitat [ENVO:00009003]; feature: intestine environment [ENVO:2100002]; material: feces | place: Germany | collected 2013/2015 | reverse complement strand
CATGGGCGAGTTGATCTTCAACCTGCTCGTGCTGACGGGCGCGGTAAAGATGGCTGACAGGGTGGTCAGAGAAATGTTTGGATTGTAAAAAGGAGCCTATATGGAAATACGAATCAACAAAGAAATCAGAAACTACACCGAAAGTATGTTTTTCGGGCTGAACGCAAGGCAGTTTATCTTCTCGCTGTTTGCCGTCGGCATAGCCGTTGCAATCTACTTCGGGCTGCAAGGTTACTTGGGTACGGAAACCGTGTCGTGGGTGTGTATTTTGGGAGCCGCTCCGTTTGCGGCTCTCGGCTTTGTCAAATACAACGGTATGACCGCAGAGAAAGCGATTTATGCGTGGATCAAGTCTGAGTTTCTTATGCCGAAGAAGCTCGTGTTCCATTCCACGAACACCTACTACGAACTGATGAAGCCGAATATCGAACAGAAACAAAAGGAGGCTATAAAAGCAAATGATTAAGACACTAACAAGTCTTTTGAAACAGGATAAAGAGAAGTTTGTCGTGCCGAAGGGAGTGCAGGATGTCATTCCGGTAAAGGCGATTTACGACGATGGCATTTTCAAAGTCGGCAAGGATAAGTATTCCAAGACATATAAGTTTACGGATATTAACTATGCCGTGGCAAGCCGTGAGGACAAAGAGGCGATGTTCCTTGAATACTCCGAGCTGCTCAATTCTCTTGACAGCGGAGCGACAACGAAGCTGACCATTAACAACAGACGGCTCAATCGCCTTGACTTTGAAAAGGCGTTCCTGATTGATGAGACTGGCGACCCGCTTGATAAGTACCGCAGAGAATACAACAAGATACTTCTCGACAAGGCGACCGGCGCAAACGCCATCGTTCAGGATAAGTATGTGACCATTTCCATTAACAAAAAGAGCGTTGAGGACGCCCGCACTTACTTCGCTCGTGTCGGAGCGGATCTCATCGCTCACTTTTCGAGGCTGGGCAGCAAGTGCGTGGAACTTGAAACGGACGAAAGGCTGCGTATCATTCACGACTTCTTCCGTGTCGGGGAGGAAACGTCCTTCCGCTTTGACATCAAAGAGACCCGAAAGAAAGGACACGATTTCAAAGACTATATCTGCCCCGACACAATGGAGTTTGAAAAGGACTATTTCAAGATGGGAGACCGTTTTGGGAGAGTCCTTTTTCTTCGTGAATATGCGTCCTATATCAAAGACAGTATGGTGGCGGAGCTTACCGATATGAACCGTAACCTGATGATGTCGATTGACATCGTGCCGGTTCCTACTGATGAAGCGGTACGAGAGGCGGAAAGCCGACTGCTCGGCGTTGAGACCAACATCACGAACTGGCAGCGCAGGCAGAACGCCAACAACAACTTTTCCGCTACCGTCCCCTACGATATGGAGCAGCAGAAAAAGGAAATGAAGGAGTTCCTCGACGACCTGACGACCCGTGACCAGAGAATGATGTTCTCGGTACTGACTATGGTTCATACAGCCGACACGAAAGAGCAGCTTGACAACGACACGGAGGCGCTTCTTACTACGGCAAGAAAACACCTGTGTCAGTTCGCCGTGTTGAAATATCAGCAGATGGACGGCTTAAATACCGTTATGCCTTTTGGCACGAGAAAGATTGACGCTTTCCGCACATTGACAACTGAGAGCCTTGCCGTGTTTATCCCGTTCCGAGTGCAGGACATCTACCACGAGAACGGCATTTACTACGGGCAGAATGTAATCAGCAAAAATATGATTATCGCTGACCGCAAGCAGCTACTCAACGGTAACGAGTTTATCCTGGGCGTATCCGGCGGCGGTAAATCCTTCGCAGCGAAGAATGAGATTATCAACCTGATTTTGTCAAGCGACGCCGATGTTATCATCATTGACCCCGAACGAGAGTACAGTCCGCTTGTCAAGGCTATGGGCGGTCAGATTATCAATATCTCTGCAACCTCGCCCAATCACATTAACGCTATGGATATGAACAAGGAGTACGGCGACGGAGCGAACCCTGTCATTCTTAAATCGGAGTTCATTATGTCATTGTGCGAACAACTCATCGGCGGAAACAACCTCGGAGCAAAGCAGAAGTCTATTATCGACCGTTGCACAGCAAGCGTCTACCGTACCTATCAGCAAAATGATTATCAGGGTACGGTTCCCACCTTGCAGGATTTCAGAGACGAACTACTAAAACAGGACGAGCCGGAGGCAAAGGAAATCGCCCTCGCTATCGAGCTGTTTACCCACGGTTCTCTGAATACTTTTGCAAAACCCACCAACGTGGACACGAACAGCTACCTGATCTGCTATGACATTCTCGACCTCGGCAAGCAGCTTATGCCTATCGGTATGCTTGTAGTCCTCGACTCTATTCTCAACCGTATCACGCAGAACAGAGCGAAAGGAAAGAAAACATTCATCTTCATTGATGAGATTTACCTTTTGTTCCAACACGAGTATTCCGCAAACTTTCTGTTTACCTTGTGGAAGCGTGTCAGAAAGTACGGCGCTTATGCGTCCGGTATTACGCAGAACGTGGACGACCTTTTGCAGAGCCATACAGCAAGGACAATGCTTGCTAACTCGGAGTTCATCATAATGCTCAATCAGGCGGCGACCGACCGAATTGAACTTGCGAAGCTGCTGAATATCTCTGACCTTCAAATGTCGTATATCACGAATGTTGAAGCGGGACACGGGCTGATTAAGGTGGGCAGCTCGCTCGTTCCGTTCGTAAACAAGTTCCCGACGAACACGCAGCTTTACAAGCTGATGACGACCAAACCGGGCGAGGGCGTTTGACCACTCGCCTTGCGTAGAAAGGAAAACCTATGAATAAGAAAATCTTAATTCCGATTTTAACGGCGTTTATCCTTGTTTTTGCGGTAAGCGCCGGTTTTATTATTAAGCATTACACCGAGTCGGCAAAGCAGGAGGCACTTTATGACAGCCTTGCAGAAATTGTAGAAACCGAACCCGATGAGAATGTTGAGCCTGCCGAGCCTATTCAGTACACGGAGACCAAGACCATTCTGCCGGAATATACGGAACTGTTTACGCAGAACAGCGATATGGTAGGTTGGATTACCGTGGAAGATACGAAAATCAATTATCCCGTAATGCAGTCAAAGAACGAGCCGAATTTCTATCTGAAACACGGCTTTGACAAAGCCTATACCGACTACGGCTGCCCTTATGTGCAGGAAAACTGCGATGTGCAGGAGCCGAGCGACAACCTCATCATTTACGGTCATCATATGAACGACGGCTCTATGTTCGCAGGATTGATGAAATTTACCGATAAAGCCTTTTGGAAGCAGCATAAGCGCATTAGCTTCAATACCCTGACCGATGTACAGGAATACGAAGTTATCGCCGTTTTCAAAACTTTTGTTTACTCTAATAGTCCCGACAGCTTCAAGTATTATCACTTTGTAGACGCAGAGAACGAGGACGAGTTCAATGCCTATGTCGAAAAGTGTCGAGAATTGTCGCTGTATGATACCGGCGTCAGCGCAGAGTATGGGGATAAGCTGATCTCTCTTTCCACCTGCGAGTATTCAAGGACTAACGGAAGGCTCGTTGTCGTAGCTAAATTAGTGAAGTAATGTAACGCTTTTCGGGTCGAAAAACCGCCATTTTACAAGGCATACAGAGCGTGAAACATCGAGGGTAAGGGTCTAATACCTTTACCCTCATTTTTGCGCTTAATAAGCGTTACAGGAAAGGAGGAAGCGATGGCTGATATAAAGACGAGAGATGTTGTTAAAGGTACGGTCAGGACGATTGACAAGGCTGCGGTCGCCGGTCAGAGAATGAAACACGCCTATATTGCGACAAAAGAAAAGGCGGAACATTCTGTCGAGGCAAGAGAGACTTCGACAGAAGAATATGCTGCCGACCGTTTTGAGGCAGGTACGGATACCGTTGTACACGAAGGCGCTCACGCTTTGGATAAAGCAGGTCGCAAAGGCGTTCAGACCACAAAGGAAAATCTCGTCAAGGCAAAAGACGGCGTGGAACGCTTTAAGCAGAAGCGAGCCGAACAGTCCTTACGACGGCAGACATCTCAATCGGTGCAGAGGCAGACTACCACGACCACAGGCAGACAAGCTGCTCAGACCGGCAAATCTTCTATCAAAACCGTCGAGCAGACAGGAAAGACGGTAAAACAGTCCGCAACTTCCGCAGGGAAAAAGACGATTAAGACGGTTGGCAGAGGTACTGCCAGAACTGCTCAAAAGACCGTCAAGACTGCGGAACAGACAGCGAAAGCCACGATTAAGACTGCCAAACAGTCCGCAAAAGCGGCTCAGAAAACCGCACAGGCAACTGCGAAAGCCGCTCAGAAAGCGGCTCAGGCTGCAAAAGCGGCGGCTAAGGCAGCGGTTCAAGGTGTGAAACTTGCAGTTAAAGCCGTTATCGCCACCGTTAAGGCGATTATAGCGGCGACAAAAGCGTTGATAGCTGCGATTGCGGCAGGCGGTTGGGTTGCCGTTGTTGTGATTATCGTTATCTGTCTGATAGCGTTGTTAGTAGGTTCGGTTTTCGGTATTTTCTTTTCAGGCGAGGACTCAGGGACAGGTCAGACTATGCAGACGGTCGTACAGGAAATCAATGTTGATTACGATGGCAGGCTACAAGAGATAAAGAACTCCGTCAGCTATGACAAGCTTGAAATGAGCGGAAGCCGTGCGGTTTGGAAAGATGTGCTTGCCGTCTACTCCGTCAAAGTCAATACCGATCCCGACAATGCTCAGGAAGTAGCAACGATGAACGATGAAAAGAAGCAACTTCTCAAAGACATCTTTTGGGAGATGAACGAGATAAGCAGCCGAACCGAGACAAAATTGCATACGGAGATAACCGAGACTGATGACGGACACGGGAATATCGTGCAGACGGAAACGACAGTAACCGAGACGTTTCTGTATATTACAGTCTCGCATAAGACAGTAGACGAAATGGCAGCGCAGTACGGCTTTAACGAGGAGCAAAAGGAATACCTTGCCGAATTGCTCCAAGAGGAAAACAACTCGCTATGGTCTGCCGTTTTATACGGTATCGGATACAGCGATGACCAAATCGTGACGGTTGCGCTGTCTCAGGTCGGAAATGTCGGCGGCGAACCGTACTGGTCTTGGTACGGCTTTAACAGCCGAGTGGAATGGTGCGCCTGCTTTGTCAGTTGGTGTGCCAATGAGTGTGGCTATATCGACGCAGGTATCATTCCGAAGTACGCTGGTTGCGTAAACGGCGTTCAGTGGTTCAAAGACCGAGGGCAATGGATAGACGGCTCGCTGGAACCGATGGCGGGTATGATTATCTTCTTTGATTGGGATAACAAAGGCTCGTCAGGTCCGCAGGACGGACTATCCGACCATACGGGTATCGTTGAAAAGGTCGAGAATGGTATCGTTTACACGGTCGAGGGTAACTCAGGAGATAGCTGCCGTATAAATCAATATGCCGTAGGGCATTACGAGATACTCGGCTACGGAGCGCCGCAATATTGATATGATGGCTGTCCGCAAGGGCAGCCATCAAGTACATATTTTATGGGTGTTCAAGAAACGGTAGTACATCGAAGGGGGTGTTCTCACCGAAAAATCTCTGTTTTTTGTAGATTTCTTCATATTTGGGTGGTAAAATAAAAAACGCTACAACCAATAGTAGCCGGTTAGAAGGTAGTCCGTAACCTAATTGGAAAACAACACGAGTAAACCGAGTACCGGCAATATTTTAGCATAATATTTCTTCATATGAAGGTATGAGGTGCGAAACATACATATGAAAAAGCGATTTTCTGAACACCCTTTATTATGTTTTATTCTAATAGGGCTGCTGTTGCCCGCAATAAGTATTTTCATCGTTGTTGTAGATGAACTTATGCCACAAAGTCTAAATGAAAACCCGTTTCTTTTCGGGGTTTCATTTATTCATACCTTTGGAATCACAAATCTTATTCTTTACAGCATCATTGCAAACAATAGGCTGTTTCAATCAGTCAGACTAAGAAGTATTGCATTTGTCTGTGTTGCAACAGCCTTAGTCAGTTATCTGATTCCTTACCTTACAACTCCTGTGCTTAGGGGAACAAAATGGGGAATTGATTATTTGGTACACGCTTTGCTATTCTCAGTTTTACCTGCTTTACTCCCCATTTTCATTAAATATGCTATTTGGCGAATAAAACGAAAACCAAATGTAAAGCAGGACGACATAGCATAGTTCTTTTAGTATACTTGACAGGGGTAGTTGTTATCGGAGCTTTTTGTGGATTATTGTTTCGTCGCTAATGGGAGAAAAATCAAATGACTAAGAAATCTTATTGGTTAAGTATTAGTGCCTTCGTGTTAATGCTGATATGGACAATTTATTATTATGCGATGCGGTACACAGGCGGTTTTGCAGACTTGAAGGATACCATCATTTGTGGAGTTGTAGGGTTGATATGTGTAATATTTATTGTGAAAAGAACGATTAACTTTTTGAAAAGGAAAAAGTCGTGATTTTCTCGTTTGTCGAGAAGAAAATGAGGACGGCAAATTGGGATTTGAGGGAAAGAAAGAATGGAAGATAAAAAGCCAGTAAACAAAAAATTGATGGTGTTACCGCTTATACTGGGAATCTCTTCTTTTTGCACGTTTGCGCTTTATTTTTACAGTGCAAACCATGCCCCCTATACATATACCGACATTATACTTGTAGGACCGATACTATCCTTTATTGGCGTGATTGTTTCCATTATTACGAGGAGGAGCAGAAAACTGTATCCCACCTTATGGACGAGTGGACTTATAGTCTGTTTATTTAGCCTTGTAGTATGTGTTCTGATTATTATATTATTGATAGCAATTATGGCAGCAGCGTTTAATGGGAATTGGATATGATATAGTCATAAGATTACAATGTAAATCTCCGTTTGCGGAGTTCAAACAAATGAAATTTGTGGGAGGAATTCTTATGAAAAGAGTATTTGCTTTCATGCTGACGTTTGTGGTATGTTTGTCTCTAAGTGCGTGTGACGGAGGAAGTTCAGCATCTATTGAACCAACAATATGGGTAATGTCCTCTATTCAAAGAGCAGATGATGGGGCTGTCATTTATTGTTCTGCAAACGAAAAGAACCATTATGTAGGAGCAGATGCGCGGGATATTACTTGTCATATCAGCGGTTCAAGCATAGAAATACTGAATAACGAAACCTCTGAAAAATGGAGCGGTACTTATAGACTCTTGGACAGTGACGATACAAGCAGTATTTATGAAGCGACTATTGAGGACGCAGTATGTCAGATGGTGAAGGGTGTGACGGAATATGAGGATGGAACAGAGGCAAGAGATACGCTAATTCTTAGTTGTGAGGATTATGTGCTGAATTTTTTTGCTCAGGAATAAGTTCTTTTATTTCATAATTTCCCATTTGTACGGAAATTACCACTGCATAAAAATTTAACCACAGCGTTCAAGCGTAAAACTTGGACGCTTTTTTCTTCCCCAAACGCCGCATAAAGGCGTATGACCACAACTGAATACAAATCATAGCCCTTGCTTTCAAAGGCAGATACAGAGCGCCCATCGAGTACATATAAGCTTAATTTTACATTGTTCACAAAAATGTTGACAGTAAACCGTGCTTTCGCTCTGATTGATGTTGAAATTCATCGAATTTCGTGGTATAATAACTATGTATAAGTGCGTATCAGGACGGGAGGTACGAATATGGCAGTAAGCTACAAAAGGTTATGGCATTTACTACTTGACCGAGATATGAAGAAAAAAGACTTGATTGAATTGGCACATATAAGCGATTACACCATCAGAAAGCTCAACCGTGGTGAAAATGTGACTACCGATGTATTGGTAAGGATTTGCCGTGCGCTTGACTGCTCACTCGACGACATCGTAGAAATTCTACCGGAAGATAAATAACAGAAAATAAGGCTGAGATAACTATACAGAAAGAGAGGTCGCAAGAATGGCGAGGGCGACAACAAAACCGAAAAAAGAAATATCTATGGAGGAAGCTCTTTGGAAAAGTGCGGATAAACTTCGTGGCGCTATTGAGCCTGCCGAATACAAGCACGTTGTTTTGAGTTTGTTCTTCCTTAAATTCGCAAGTGATAAATTTGTGAAATGCAGAGAGAAGATCATTAAAACCCACGGCGAAAAATACGCCGATATGAAACCTTTCTATACGCAGGAAAACGTGTTCTATCTGCCGGAGGAAAGCCGTTGGAGTTATATTATCGAGAACGCAAAGCAGGACGACATTGCTTTGAAGATTGATACTGCTCTGTTTACGATAGAAAAGAACAATCCTGCTCTGAAAGGCGCTTTGCCAGATAACTATTACTCCCGTTTGCATTTTGATACGGCAAAACTGGCTTCACTGCTTGATGAAATAAACCGTATTAACACCGAAGATGAAGAAAACGATATTATCGGGCGTGTGTATGAATACTTCCTGAGCAAATTTGCTCTTGCCGAAGGAAAGGGTAAGGGAGAATTTTACACGCCGAAATGTATCGTCAACCTGATTGCCGAAATGCTTGAACCGTATGACGGTATTCTTTATGACCCCTGCTGCGGTTCGGGCGGTATGTTCGTGCAGTCGATTAAATTCGTCGAAGCTCACAGCGGAAACAAAAAGAATGTGTCCATCTATGGACAGGAGTACACTAACACCACCTTCAAACTGGCAAAGATGAATTTGGCTATTCGAGGCATATCTGCAAACCTCGGAGAAATGGCTGCAAATACTTTTACCAATGACCAACACAAAGATTTGAAGGCAGATTATATAATGGCAAATCCGCCCTTTAATCAGAAAGAATGGCGTGCGGAAAATGAACTTGTGGACGACCCTCGATGGAGAGGTTATGAAGTTCCGCCTACGAGCAACGCCAACTACGGTTGGATACTGAACATCGTCTCTAAGCTTTCGCAGAACGGCGTTGCCGGCTTCCTGCTCGCAAACGGAGCGTTGTCCGATGATGGTACAGAGCTTAAAATTCGTCAGCAGCTAATCGAAAATCATCTTGTCGAAGCCATCATTATTTTGCCGAGAAACCTGTTCTATACAACAGACATCAGCGTAACGCTTTGGATTTTGAACAAGAATAAGAAGGCTCGTGTCGTAGAGCAGAACGGGCAGCTTAAACGATACCGCAACCGTGAAGATGAGATACTTTTTATGGATTTACGACAGATGGGCAGTCCTTACGAAAAGAAGTACATAGAGTTGACTGAGGAAGATAGAGCGAAAGTCACGGCGGTATATCACAACTGGCAGCAGGAAGGCTTTGAGCAGACATATGAAAATGTGCCGGAGTTCTGCTATTCTGCTTCATTTGATGAGGTCAAAGAAAAGGGATTTACTCTTGTTCCGAGCCGTTATATCGAGTTTATCAACCGTGATGAGAACATTGACTTTGACACCAAAATGAAAGCTTTGCAGAGCGAACTGAAAGACCTTCTTGTACAAGAGGAAAAGTCAAAAGCAGATTTGCTGAGTGTGTTCAAGGAGTTGGGATATGAAATCGAACTATAAAGCTCTTTATGAACTTGTTGAAAGAATAGATGAGCGTAACAGCGATGGCTCTGTGACTGACCTTCTCGGCGTAAGCATTGATAAATGTTTTATTAAATCCGTTGCGAATACCAATGGAACAGACTTGACGAAATATAAAGTTATCAGAAAAGATGATTTTGCCGTCAGTCTTATGCAGGTAAGCAGAGACTCTAAAATTCCGGTAGCACGATTAGACGAATACGATAAAGCGATAATGTCTCCGGCTTACCCTATTTTCCGAGTAAAAGATAAAAAGGTAATTCTGCCTGAATATCTGGATATGTGGTTCAAACGTCCCGAATTTGACCGAGAAGCAGCATTTATTGCTGTTGGCGGAGTCCGAGGAAGTATGCCGTGGGAAGAATTTGAAAAAATGCAGTTGCCTGTTCCCCCTATTGAGGAACAGCTTGAAATCGTCGCAAGCTATAAGGCAATAACCGATAGAATAGCATTAAAAAGGAGGATAAATGATAATTTAGAAGCTGCAATGAGGGCGTTGTTCGAGCATTTTGTGGTATCGAATGAAGCCTATGATTTTGATGAAGCGATAGACGACAAAATTGACTTCATCAATGGTCTTGCAATGCAAAATTACAGACCTGAAAAAGATGAAACTCCCATCCCAGTTATTAAAATCAGAGAATTGTCGCAAGGATACTGTGACGAAAACTCCGAGTTCTGCTCTAACCACATAGATAAATCGCACATTATACAAAATGGGGACTTGGTTTTTTCGTGGTCTGGGAGTTTACAAGCTTCGTTTTGGACATCGCAAACAGCAGGTCTAAATCAACACTTGTTTAAGGTTCAGTCTGACGAATATCCTCTTTGGTTTGTATATGAGTGGGTAACCTTTCATCTCTTAAATTTCCAAAGAATAGCCGAGAACAAGGGTACTACATTCGGACACATTAAGAGAGAGGATTTGCACAACGCTAAAATTAAGAGTGTTGGTATTGATGAAATCAACAAACTTAATAATCTTTTTCAGCCGCTACTCAATACAATCATTGCGAATTCAACAGAGTTGCATAGCCTGATGAATTATCAAAGGGTATTGCTCGCTCGACTAAGCCGCTAAATTATCATTTATCCTCCTTTTCAACTCAATTCTATCTGTTATGGCTTTGTAAGCCTTTACGATGCTTCTTTGTTTCTCGATGGACGGCACGGGCAATTCGACCTTGCACATTTCGTCCCAATCCATAATCTCACGAACGCTTCCGTGCGATTTGAAGCGAGCATATCTATCAAACTCAGGACGGCTAAACCAAAGCATAAGATATTCCGGCAAGAGTTTTTCTTCATCTATAACTTCAAACACGGTATAGACATTGCTTACCAAACCTTCCTCGTAGTCTTGAAGCAATGCAATGGCTATTTTATCGCCCCTGCGTGAAGTGTCGGGAATATATGTGAATTGACCCTTTTTGACGACTTTATATTTTGTGAAATCCGTTCCAACCGTATTAGCAATAGAAGGGATAAACTGTTTCTGAACAGACACGCCCAACAGGTTGTCCTCTTTGCCCTCAGTGTTACGAATATCTATCTGACGGATAAATTCGCCAAGTGCTTTGTAGCCTTCCTTCATTTCTTTCACCTCAACCGATGTATTTCCTATGAGCAAGCTTCACATTACTCTGTTTGACCATTGCATACTGCAAAGTCGTATCTATTCTTTTATGCCCCAAGAGCTGTTGAAGCTGCTCAATGGGCATTCCCTTATCAATCGCCATTGTAGCGAGAGTTCGTCTGAATTTGTGCGGGTGTACTTTCGGCACTCCCAAGCGTTTCCCCATTTCTCGCAGGCGGGTCTCGATACCGCCTATCGTCATTCTGTTGTGCGGCGCTTTCAGCGACACGAACAGGGCTGGGTTTTCGTCGGCTCGTGAGTCGAGATAGGCTTGCAGGTGCAGCTTCGTTCTTGCGTCAAAGTAGACCATTCGCTCCTTATCACCCTTGCCGAACACGATACATTCTCGCTCGTTAAAGTCTATATCCTTTCGGTTCAGCAGTACCATTTCGCCAACTCTCATACCGGTGGAAGCAAGCAGGTCGATCATCGCCAAATCCCTTATCTCCGAGCAGTTGTCCCTCATAAGTTCAAGCGTTTCGTCCGAGTAAGTCTCTTTGATATTGCTTGCCGTCTTAACTTTGTGTATTCTCCTGACCGGACTTTTTAGTATATAGTCCTCATCTTCCAACCAAGAGAAGAAAGAGGAGAGGATACGGCGGATATTGTCTATCGTCACTCGGCTCGACCGCTTCTTCCATTGATAATTCGTCAGATACCCTCGAATGTCCTCCGTTACAATTTCTTTTACTCCTTTTCCAAGTTCGTCAAGCATCGCCTGAATGGTGGATTGGTAGTATTTCAGAGATTTCTCTGAACACCCCTCTATCCTCTTGGCGGACAGGAACAAGGCAACCAAATCCTGTTCCTGTTCGGGTTCTCCGCCTGTCGTTTCACAGACCTCATAGCGCCAAAGTGCGTGTTGCAGCACATCTTGCAGCCTTTCGGCTTGTGCGTTGTTCAGGAATGGCAACATTCCCTGAACAACATCATTGATTAACTTCTGTTTCATTGTCGTTTCTCCTTTTGATTAGGTTAAGAGAACGACTATGGGGCGGTGGTTCCCCGATATTAACTCTTGCCACCCACAAGAGTTATGGAATAAGTTTTTGCTCTGCCTTTCTGCTGTAAATGATAATTTAGTAGCGGTTGGAACTACTTCTATCCAGAAGAACATCGGCAGAGGTGCATTGATAAATTTGACCGAGGCAGAAATGGATAGATTGACATTCCCAGAGGATTTTAAGGTTCAAACCGTGTCCGAGTTTTGTGCTGAAACAAAATCCGGTTCGACCCCTTCCCGCACCAATAATAAATATTGGGAAAACGGAACGATTTCTTGGGTCAAATCTGGCGAGGTACATAACAATATCACTTTGCAGACAGAAGAATATATTACTCCGTTGGGGTTAAGTGAGAGTTCCACAAAACTGCTTCCCAAAGACACCGTTTTAATGGCAATGTATGGTGTTACCGCAGGCGAAGTTGGGTATCTCGCAATCGAGGCAACTACCAATCAAGCAATTTGTGGTATGATATGTCGCTCAAAAGCTGAAGCGGCATACTTGTACTTCTCACTTATTCAAAGTCAAGCGACGATAAGCAGACTTTCCAATGGTGGAGCACAGGATAACCTTAGTAAAAACTTCATTGACAACATAAAGATTGTAGTTCCTCCGTCTGAGTTCATCGAAAAGCTAAATCTTGCCGCAATCGTTGAGCAAATGACTTTGAACACAAAGGAAATTGCCTTACTTGAAAAACTGCAATCCACAGTATTAGCTCAGTTATCAAGCCGCTAAATTATCATTTACCGCAGATTGAGAGGAAAATATGAACCAAACGCTACTTAAACCCAAAAAGATACCTGACCGAGCAATCGGAAGATAACGAGAATGCCAAACCGAAGGAGTGACTACAATGGCAAACTTTAACGAACACGCTTTGGAAATGTCCATAATGGAGCTGCTGAAAGACGAGGGTTATACCTATGTCAGCGGCGACCAAATTCATAGAGAAAGAACAGAGGTATTGCTTACCGATGACTTGAAACAGTACCTCTATAATCGCTATGCTGCGGACGGTCTCACACCCAGCGAGGTTGAGAGCATTATCCTTATGCTTCGCAATATATCCGGCACGATTTACGAAGCAAATAAGGCTGTGTTAAAGCTGCTTTGCGATGGTTTCATCTTCAACCGTGAGGACAGAACCCAAAAAGACCTTTATATTGAACTTATTGATTTCGACACTCCCGAAAACAATATTTTCAAAGCGGTCAATCAGTTTGAAATCGAGGGTATCAACAATCAGTTGCGTATCCCCGATGGAATTGTGTTCGTGAATGGTATTCCTGTTGTAGTCTTTGAGTTTAAGAGCGCCGTAAAAGAAAACACCACGATAATGGACGCTTACAGGCAGCTTACGGTTCGTTACCGCAGAGATATTCCGGAAATCTTCAAATATAACGCATTCGTTGTGATAAGCGACGGGGCAAACAATAAGTACGGCTCATTTTTCAGTCCGTATGACTTCTTCTACGCTTGGAGAAAGGTAAACTCAGATGATAAGGAGTTTGACGGTCTCAATTCTCTTGTCACGATGATAAAAGGGCTGTTCCGTAAAGAACGTCTGCTCGATGTAATCAAGGATTTCGTTTATTTCCCCGACAACTCCGATAGCGACTTAAAAATAGTATGCCGCTATCCTCAATTCTTTGCCGCAAACAAGCTGTTTGAAAATATCAAGGCACATATGCGTCCGACCGGCGACGGAAAAGGCGGTACATACTTCGGTGCTACCGGCTGCGGTAAGAGCTACACTATGCTCTTTTTGACCCGTAAGCTGATGAAAAGCAAATTCTTTTCCTCTCCCACTATACTGCTTATCACGGACAGAACCGACCTTGATGATCAACTTTCCAAGCTTTTTGTCGGCTCGAAAAAGTATATCGGTGACGAGACTGTTGTAAGCATAGAGTCTCGTGAAAAGCTGCGTGAAGAACTGCAAGGCAGAGAAAGCGGCGGCGTTTACCTGACGACAATACAGAAATTCACCGAGGATCTGCAACTTCTTACGGACAGAGCCAATGTAATATGTATTTCCGATGAAGCGCACAGAAGCCAAATCAATCTCGACCAAAAGGTTCGAGTGACGGAAATAGGTGTAGAAAGAAAATACGGCTTTGCAAAATATCTGCACGACTCGCTCCCCAACGCCACCTATGTAGGGTTTACCGGTACGCCGGTTGACGGAACGCTTGAAGTGTTCGGCGGCGTTGTTGACGCTTATACAATGACCGAAGCAGTACGTGACGGCATTACGGTCAATCTTGTCTATGACGGACGTGCGGCAAGAGTTATGCTTGACAACGATAAGGTCAAAGAAATCGAGAAGTATTATGCCCAATGCGAACAGGAGGGCGCAAACGAGTATCAAATTGAGGAAAGTCAAAAGGCTGTCGCCAAGATGGAAGCTATCATCGGAGACCCCGACATTCTCCGTGCGGTTGCCGAGGACTTTATCAATCACTATGAAACCCGTGTCCGTGAAGGGGCGACTGTTGCGGGAAAGGCTCTCTTTGTGTGTGCCAACCGCTATATAGCGTATGACTTTTATAAGATAGTGACGGAGCTGAGACCCGAATGGGCAGAAAAGAAAATCTGCTCCGATGACGTCATCCTCGACGATAAGGACAAAAAAGAGTTAAAGCCGATGGAAAAAATCAAACTGGTAATGACTCGCAACAAGGATGATGAGAAAGACCTGTTTGATATGCTCGGCACGAAGGACGACCGCAAGGAATTTGACCGCCAGTTCAAAAACCCGAAGTCTAATTTCAAAATTGCGATTGTCGTGGATATGTGGCTGACCGGCTTTGATGTTCCCGAACTGGATACGATTTACATAGACAAGCCTATTCAGCAGCATACCCTGATCCAGACGATTTCCCGTGTCAACCGTGTATGCGAAGGCAAGGACAAGGGATTGATAGTCGATTATATTGGCATAAAAAAGAATATGAATACCGCCCTCAAAAAATACACGAACTTTGAAAGCGAGGAATTTGAGGGCGTTGAGCAGTGCGTTACGATTGTGAAAGACCAGTTGGAAGTCCTCGGTCAGATGTTTCACAATTTTAACAGCAAAGACTTTTTTTGTGGGGTGCCTATGGAGCAGCTCGCCTGTCTCAATCGTGCGGTCGAGTATGTTCAGCTTTCGGATGAACTGGAAACAAGGTTTATGGCGGCGGTTAAGAGAATGAAACAGGCTTTTAACCTTTGCAGTTCGAGCGAAAATATCTCCGACGAAGAAAAGGACTATATCCATTTCTATTGCGCTGTGCGCTCTATCCTCTTTAAGCTGACAAAGGGTGACGCTCCCGACATCTCACAGATGAACGCCCGTGTGCGTGAAATGTTAGAGGGTGCCATACAGTCTGACGGTATCGAGGAACTCTTTGAAAGCGGCAAGCATATAGCGGTCGATATATTCAGCGACGAGTATATGGATAAGATAAACGCTATTCAGCTTCCGAACACAAAGATTAAGATACTGCAAAGGCTGCTCTCCCAGGCGATTGACGAGTTCAAAAAGGTAAATAAGATAATGGGCGTCGAATTTGCGGACAGACTGAAAAAAGTCGTTGATGAGTACAATAACCGCCGCAGAGATGAAGCGTATGCCAATGAAGTTCTCGACGATGTGGCAGAGCAACTCGCTCAACTGTTAGAGGAATTGAAGAAAGAGAAAAATTCTTTCCAAAGTATGGGGATTGACTACGAGGAAAAGGCGTTCTATGACATTCTAAAAGCCGTTTCCAAAAAGTACGAATTTGAGTATCCCGACGACAAAATGGTTGAGTTGGCTAAGCGTATTAAGATAATCGTTGACGACAAATCGAAATATACCGATTGGGCGACCCGTGAGGACATCAAAGCAAATTTGCAAGTGGATTTGATTTTGCTCCTTGACGAGTTCGACTATCCGCCGGTCACTTTGGACGATGTTTATAAGGAAGTGCTTGAACAGGCTGAGAACTTCAAGAAATATGCAAAGTAAGCTTAACAAAGTTGGAGCGGGGTGATTATAATGGCAGGCTTATCGTATAAACCTTTGAGCTATACAGAGTTATCTACATATCAGTTGCTCTGTATCAAAGATGTTTATCAGTTGATTGATACTATTTGCGCCGATAAGTATGCCGACTGGAATATCATCGACTTTGAAAAGGCGGTTGTGAGCAACAAATATCCCAATTCTTATGATGAGCAATCTGTCAGAACAGCGATTGAGAGCAGCCTTTTGAGGCTTGACTCAGAGAAGCCGAGGAAACGGTATTTAGAACAGGGAAAGCATTACGCCTATGAATTGTTTCTCTATTTGCCGGAACAATTTCGTTTTGATGAGCAGCCGTATAAGCTGTTTTGGGCATATATGGCAAGGGAATTTTCCAATAACGAATTGCCCATCGAAAAAAAGCAATTCAGGGAGCGATACATCGCCGTTCTCAAAAAGTTTAATATGCGGCTATATTCAAACAGAACCTTATATGTAAAGAGATTTTCTGTGAAAACTCGGTATGGGGAGCAGATGGAATTAGAAGAAAGAGACATAAGAAATGCTTTCTCGACTCTTGAAGGCAGAAATCAAGCTTATACAAGGAAGTACGACCGTATTGCGGATACAGCTTATCTTGATAGGGCAGTTGAGAAGCTTGAAGAGTTCGCACAGAGAATTTACCCTGATTATCAAATCAGGAAAGACCTGAATGTTCACGAACTTTGCTTTGCGATTGATAGCGCCTGCACAGAACTTGCAAGAAATGATATTTTACTGCTTTGGGGCGTTTTTACGGGAAAACCCATAACTCTTGCGGCTTGTGGGAGTAAAAGAGGAGTAAGTCCTTCTTGTATCCGGCAGCGACAGGAAATGGTTGTGAGAAATACCGGACACGGAAGCAGACGAATAATAATGGAGCCGAAATCCGATGATGAATAGCCTCGAAGGGCTTTATGAGAATGAGATTAAGGAAAAAGTGCAGATGAAATTCTATACATTTAATGATAAGATGAACGACTTGGAGATTGACGATGAAGCCTGATAATGTGTTATCTGCAAAGAACCGTAACGAGCTTCGCCAATGGCTTGAACATAATCATCTGACTGAAAAGGAATGCTGGGTTGCGGTGAAGCGTGGCAGACCGACATCTGACGATGTATTTTGGTATGTTGACGCAGTGGAAGAAGCCTTATGTTTCGGTTGGATTGACAGTACGACAAAAACGTTGCAGGACGGCGTCACATATCAGAAATTAGCTCCAAGAAAAAAAGGCAGCCTTTGGTCTGAACTGAACAAAGAACGCTGCCGTAGAATGGATAAGCTTGGAATGATGACCGAGTATGGTCGTGCTGTTTTACCTGATATGACGCCGGCAGGGTTTGTCATAGATGATGACATTCTTGCAGCGTTGCAGACAGATGATGTAGTGTGGTCTAATTTTCAAAGCTTTCCGGAATTGTATCAGCGAGTGCGTATAGATACAATTCAAATAAAGAAGAAGCAACCGAAACTGTTCCTTGCACGATTGCAGAAATTGATAGACAACACACGAAACGGCGTTATGTACGGGGAATGGAACGATAACGGGCGTTTGTTGAATTACTGATTAAGATAGAAAGAGGTGCTGTCTGTGGTTTCATTGATTTTATTGATAATTAGCGTTATATCCATCAGTTGTGCATATATTATTCAGTATAAAAGTCCAATATTGGGGAATTTGGGACAAGCTTTACCGGAACACTTTGTTGCGATATTACTTATTTTTACTTTGATTTTTTCGGTAGCAGGAATAATAATGTGCTTTGTCGAGCGAAAAAGGAAACACGCCACTGGTCTATTGTGGTATGTGAAGGTTATTGTATTCAGTGTTCTTTCAGTATACTTGACAGGGGTAGTCGCTATCGGAACTTTTTGGGGATTATTGTTTCGCAGCTAATGGTTATTTTAACTTATGTCGAAATTAAAGAAATCCGTGTGCTGTGATAACATAAGGAAATGAGACGATGAAATGTGGGATAACCTAAGTTATTATAACGTATCAACTGAAAGAAAAGCATTAGAGATTATTTTTGATTATTTGCAGCTTGATATGCTTACGAAACCTGAGTGTAGCCTTGCCTCAAACAACTATCCGCTATCACAAGGTCTGACCTTATCAAAAGAAGCCGGAACATTGCCGACATCATTCGACGCATTTCGCCGCAAAGTATTATCTGCTGATTGGGAAGTTGTTTTGTGTATTGCCGGCACCGATAAATCGGATATACGAAGGGTAGTTTTTCTTTATCATAGAGACGAAAAGAGTTTTATAGTAAACTTTCCTAATGGTGGTAAACTGACTGAAAACGAGACAGCAATAAAAAGCTGGATTGATAGCAGATTAAAATAATAAAGGAAATTATACTCGATTTGGAGGTTCACGGATGTTAGAAGTTTGTTTCAACGACAGTGTAAAGGGCGCATTGATTTTAGCACAACACTGTGAAGATAACCTCATAGGGGGAGCGGTCAGCGTAATATCAAATCGAAAAGGATTGCTTCCATTTTTCTCTAAACGAAAAGCAATCAAAGAGTATAGAAGGAAATATGAAAAACTTCAAAACTCAGCTATTTCATTGGGTGGAGTGAAAGAGGATATTATAGGAGTGTCATTTGCCTTGTCAGAAGGAGATATAGCTTCATCTATATCATTAGAAGAATGTCCAAGAAAAAAATATCTCCGTGAACAATTTCTTTTTCCAAGATATTGTGGGCGTGAAGATGGTAGTAAGGATTTTGAGGATTTTTGGATTGCGTGTATCAAAGATTTGGAGGTGCTGAAATCTAAGCCTGCACAAATCAGAATATGGTTAGACCAAACGCCGGACGCCCAATGCGGCTTACTGTTTATAGCCCATATGCTTAATGGGAGCGGAACGGAGATACATATTGTTTCTCTCCCCGAACAGATTATAGGGGAGGATAATATCTGTATAAAATATCGAGGATGGGGTGAAGTAGAGCCTCAGCTTTTCGGTACTTATCTTGAAAATGAGACGATGCTAACGAATGAAGAAACAGACTTACTGGCTAAACAGTGGGAAGTCCTAAAACAAGAAAACGCAATGCTTAGAGTAGTTGAAAATGGGATTGTTTGTAGTGCCGATATAAACTATTATGACAGTTTAATAAAAAGAGAGTTTCCTGAAAGCAGTTGCAAAGTAGCTTTTCTCATCGGAAGTGCATTGGGTAAACAGAATATACTGACCAGTGATGTTTTTATTGCAAAGAGGGTGCAGCATTTTCTGAATACAGGGGAGCTTGTTTTGTTGCAGCAATCTAAGGATGGTTTTTATTCTTCAACAATAGCGGCAAAGTGATGGCGCAAAGGTAGAGCACTGTTGAATAAGCATATAAAGCAGCCGTAGGAAAGCGAGGAAAAAATGAAACGAGGTTCAGCTATCAGCGTTGGATTAAGCGTCGGTATATCAATGAGTATCCTTTTTAGCGTGGTTTTCTGCAAGGTATTAGAGAGCTACGCCGGTATTGGTGTAGGTATTTGTTTTGGCATTGCACTGGGTGTCCTCACCTTCGTGATGTTTCGAGCTTATCGGAAAAAGAAGTGAGAAATTGCTTTCAGGAAAAAGTATAGAGAAAGACCGCCGGCTCTCCGCAGAGAACTGACGGTCTTTTTGTAATGCTTATAACCGATTGACTGTTTTGATTTCTTTCTTTAGATACCAGATGTTGTGTGCTAATAGCAGCCCGCTATATAGTAAGATGGACAAGAAGATAATAAGCGAAAAATCACGGCTGATAGAATATGTCGTCCAGTTAATACCTGATACTATGCAATGGCTGACAATATAAGCAACAGGATATAATCCGATACGCTCTACCCACAAACGTACAGTTTGCTTCTTCCTTGTAAGGAGCCAAACGATTACCATAATGCCCAATACACCAGTCGCAAGGATAAGATAGTATCCGAGTACCAGTCTCGGCAGGGTAGTTATGCCTTTTGTTTCGCCGTCTATTTCGATTTGGTTTTCAGCAGAAGGGTCATATTTTGCAAGGCAAACATTTTCGCTTGTATCATTTGGGATATAGAAAAGGTACATCGGCTTGCCTTCGCTGACGACCGTAGCCGAAAGGTTCTCTTTTCCTTGTGAAAACCATTTGTCCCAAAGTGTTGTCCACGCCTCAATATCGCAAATGCAAATGCTGCTGTCATCAGGGTCATCGTGAATATCGTAATGAAAGTCAGTTACATTTTTATCAAATGTCAGCGTTAGTCCTTTATCTCCGAGTTCCTCGATGGTAACAATTCCTTCGGAATACGGTTGATAGATAGGAGCGCCCAACACGGCGAAAGCCGAAACGAGCAGAGCGATAACAAATACGGCAGTCAACGCAATAGTCTGAATGCGTTTTAATTTTAGTTTATGGCTAAGTTTTTGTAAAGGTGCTGCGTCATTGCCTTTTTGTATCGGCTTTGGCTTTTTGATTTGTTCGTATTCTTTTCTGCAAGCTTCGCAGCTTTTCAAGTGTTCAGCTACAAAAGCTGCCGTGTCGTCGCTGACCATATTCTCAGCATAGAGAGGTAAAAGGTCTCGAATAATACTACATTCATTTTTCATCGGTTCCGTCCCCCAGTCTTTCTTGTATCATTCTTTTGGCTCGGTGGTAGGTTACGCAAGCCCAATTATCGGATTTTCCGAACAACTGACCGATTTGAGAGAAACTCAGTTCTGCAAACACACGCCACATAAAGACTTCTTTATATGTTTCTGGCAAAGTATGCAATACTGCTCTTATTCTTGAAGCTTCGTCCTGCCTGATAAGTTGTTCCTCGGCGGTTGCTTCCTCAGAAGGCAGTTCTGAAAGTTCAGTTTCGTCGATACTGTCCGTTTGAGTAGACTTCTTGAGGTAGGTATAGTAGCAGTTCTTAGCTATTTGACAAAGCCATACTCTAATGTCACAGTTACCACGGAAACTTTTAATGGAGCGCATTGCTTTGAAGAATGTTTCGCTTGTGATTTCATCGGCTATGCTTTCACTGCCGGACAGTCTGCGGATATATCGGAACACGTCATCGAAATATGTTCGGTATAATTCCTCGAACTCCGTCACTCTACCACCCCCTTTCATCTATAAGACTTCGCAGAGAGCAAAACCTTACAAGAAATTCAAAAAATTTTTTTGGTCTGCAACTAATAAAAACGGCGGGAGCTATTCCGCCGTTTTATCTTCTTTGTGGTTATCGGATATGGACTTTGCCCGTTCTTCAAGTTCCAACATATACCTGTCAAAATCAGACATAAAAAGTCTGTCTTGAATGATACGGTATTTTTCAAATTCCGTCTCGGCGTGGAGCTTGGCTTGCTCTGCGCTGATTTTACCGGCTCCGGTTAAAATCTCCGTGCCGTTAAATTCGAGAAATCCGTCAAGGCGTTTTGCCCAATCTTCCATACTCATCGGGATATGGCGCTCTGCCTGCAACTCAGCGTAATCGAGATAGAGCGAAACAATCCTTTCCAAAAAGGACAGTTCGCTTTCCGTAAGATAGTTCTTGGCTATTGACACATCGCTCTTAACGATTTTTCCGTCAGGCGCATTTTCCCAAGAGGTGAGACCCATATGTTCTTTTTGTGCGTCGGCTCTTTCGGCAATGAGTTCGGCAGCCGTATGTCTGTGAGTGGCATAGTGCAGCTTGTTTTGAACGGTTTGAAAAAAGAGTTTGGTGGTGCTTGCGTCCTTGTCGTAGTCAAATGCCGTAGCGTATAAGTCCGTTACCTTCTGATAGAATTTACGCTCGGAAAGACGAATTTCACGGATATTCTCTAACTGGCGCTCAAAATATTCGTCAGTGAACAGAGTGCCCTTTTTCAATCGTTCAACATCCATTGTCCAACCTTGTATCGTATAATCCTTGACAATCTGCCCCGCCCATTTGCGGAACTGCACAGCACGCTCATTGTTGACCTTGAAACCGACAGCGATAATAGCTTGCAAGTTATAATGATTGGTCAGGTAGCTCTTTCCGTCTGCGGCAGTTATTAAGTATTTCTTAATAACTGAACCTTCAACAAGCTCCCCATCATCAAAAATCCTTTTCAAATGCTGATTGATAGCAGGTACTGAGACATCATACAAGGTAGCCATCATCTTTTGCGTCAGCCATATATTCTCATCTTCATATCGCATTTCAACGCTGCTTTCCTCGCCGCCAACAGAGGCAACGTAGGTCAGATATTCAGCAGCACTTGAACGGATTGTTATTTCGTTCTTTTTCTTTTTCGGCATAACCGGTTCCTTCCTTTACGCTTTTATATTCTTAAAGAAATCGCTTTTCGGCTCAAACGGAACCCGAATGTGATAACCGAGTCTGCTTAATTCCTGAAGCTTTATCAGCATAAGATTGATTTCAGAGTTCATCGCCTTTGCAAGCTGCACTACATCGTAGCCTTCACGGGCATATTCGAGGCATTCGTCAGTATCAATCAGAACGTGTGCTGCAAAGGCATTGGCTTCGTATTCCGTGGAACTTTGCATTCTGAAAAGCTCAAACTCTTTCATACCGTCGCCTTTGGCAAGCTCTCTATGGTAAATATCGTGACCGAGTTCGTGTCCGGCTACCATCAGCGTCAGGTATTCGTCCATTCTATTGTTGAGAAACATTGCACGATGTTTCCAACGGTACACATACATTCCGAGAAGGTTATTGAAACAATCGACCGGAACAACCTCAACACCGGACGCTTCCGCTAATTTAATTGTATCTCTCGTTCCGTGCAGTTGAACGAGGCTATTTGCCTTTCTGTATATTCCAACAGAGTCAATCATTTCATTTACCCCCCTTTCAGGGCGTATTTATGCCCTGATACAAAGTATAGCAAAATATTCGTCCCATAAGGCGGACTTATTTCCTATACTTTTTGGGGGTGTATTTTTTGTTGTCCTCTTTGGCTTTCCAGTATAAGTCCTGCAAAGCCTTCATCACACCGTCAATATCTTCTTCGCTCATCTCGCCGCCGGCGAACATACCGCCCATCTGCTCAACAAGCTCCATAGCCTGTTTCTTTCCACGATACCCATATTTCTGTTGAGCTACCTCAACAAAATCATCGTTCTCGTTATGTAGATGGTCGGGGTCAACACCGAGTATCTCCGCAAGCGTCTTATATACTTCTCTATTCTGCGGATATGTCTTTCCGCTTTCATAGTTGCTGATTGTGTTGACGCCTAATCCGGCAAGCTTTGCAAGTTCAGCCTGTGAGAGTCTTTTCTCAGTTCTGTATTTGCGAAGCTTCTCTCCGAATGTCATATCATTATCCCCCTTTTGGAATTGTCACAAACTGTTTGGGAAATTTTCTGCACTAACCACTTGACATTCACAAACGGTTTGTGTATAATAAGAGCTACCCAATCGGTTTGTGAGTACATTATAAAACGGTTTGGGAAGTTTGTCAAGGGGGTCAAGAGAATTGTTGCGAAATGTTTTACATTGCGATATGAACAACTTCTACGCAAGCGTCGAGTGTATGCTTGACCCTGCCCTGAGAGAATATCCGGTTGCTGTTTGCGGCTCAGTGGAAGAAAGACACGGCATTGTCCTTGCCAAGAACTACAAAGCAAAAGCCTTTAATGTGCAGACCGGCGACGCAGTATGGCAGGCGAAGCAGAAGTGCAAAGACCTTGTTATCGTTCCGCCTCATTTTGAGGAATACATCAAATACTCAAAGCTTGCCCGCAGCGTCTATGAACGATATACAGACCAAGTGGAACCGTATGGAATGGACGAGTGTTGGCTGGATATTTCCGGCACAAGCGGGATTTTCGGTTCGCCTGAAAAGGTCGCCAATGAAATCCGTGAGACGATTAAGTTTGAACTGGGTCTGACTATCTCCGTGGGTGTTTCCTTCAATAAAATATTCGCCAAGCTCGGCTCGGATATGAAAAAGCCGGACGCTGTTACGGTGATTGAAAAGGACACTTTCAAGGATAAGATATGGGGACTCCCTGCTTCTGACTTGCTCGGCGTAGGCCGTGCAACGAGGAAAGTTTTAGATAGATATGCCATCAGGACAATCGGTGATTTAGCGAATACCGACCCTGACCTGTTAAAGCGATGGCTCGGCAAGAATGGGGTTGCTCTTTGGCAATTCGCCAACGGCTTGGACTGCTCCGCCGTTGCAAAGACTGACTTCGTTTCGCCGGTCAAAAGCGTAGGTCACGGTATCACGACAGTTGCCGATTTAGAGAATGGCGAGCAGGTGTGGCCCGTCATTCTCGAATTAACCCAAGACATCGGGCATAAGCTTCGAGTCCACGGATTAAGCGCCGAGGGAGTGGCGCTGCATATCCGAGACAACACGCTCTATTCAAAGCAATGGCAGACGAAGATTGATTATCCCACGCAATCTCCGATGATTATTGCGAAAACGGCGTACAGACTCTTTGAGCAAAAGTACCCGTGGCAAAATCACATCCGTTCCGTGACCGTACAGGCTATCAATCTTGTCCCACAAGATACGCCCCGACAGATTGGCTTGTTTATGGATTGCAAGAAGATGGATAAGATTGAAAAATTGGATAGATGTGTTGAGGCAATTCGTCAGCGTTTCGGGAAAGACAGTATCAGGAACGGGGTTCTTTGTCAGAACCTTAAAATGCCGCCCGAAAAAGCTGAAATCACTATGCCGACCGGTATGGTTGGGTAAGGAGGGTTTTAAGTGGAAACGAAAAGAAGAAAAGTTTACGTTGAGGTCGAGGTGACGCACAGAACAGACGGCACAGCGAGACCGAATTTAATAAGATTTGAAAATGGTGAAAGGTATGAGGTTGACCGTGTAATACAACGGTGCCGTGCAGCTTCCACGAAGGTGGGCGGAACGGGCATTCGCTATACGGTTCAGATTTGCGGTCATCCGACATTCCTGTTCGATGAGGAAAACGGCAAGTGGTTTGTCGAAGCGAAAACGGATTAAAGGAGGTCGCATAATTGAAACACTTATCACGCTTGGATATTGAAGCGATTGCGGAAAAGTACATCACTGCATATATGGAACTACCCGAAGTGCAGGATATGCAGATTTATCGAATAGAGCCGGAGCTGTTCTTGGAAAGAGTACTTGGTCTGAAAATAGATTACGCTCATCTTTCCTACGATGGTTCGCTCTTGGGAATGACATCGTTTGTCGAGGTTATGGTTGATGTAATGACCGCCGACTTTGAGGAAGAACATATCCTTTTGGACGGCAGCACGGTGTTGGTAGAGTCCGACCTGAGAGATGACAACAAGCGGAAAGGCAGGAGGAATTTCACTCTTATGCACGAAGGAAGTCATCAGATTTTCAAAAGGCTGTTTCCCGATGAGTACGGCACAGCCAAAGGCAGGGGCGCACCTGTTCGCTGCTATAAAGTCAGCAGTGAAAACAGCGGGCGCATAAAAGATTGGGAGGAATGGCAGGCGAACGCTCTTGCTTCCGCTACGCTGCTTCCTGCTAACCTGATTTCAAAGGGTATGTATCTGTTTGGTCTCGGAGAGAAAATTGACTGCCTTAACAAGATATACCGACCGCAGGAATACGAGAGGTTCTCGGCGTTGGCAGACTTTTTAGGCTCGTCCAGGAAGGCTCTCGCTATTCGTATGAAGCAGCTCGGCTTGGTCAAGAAAGAGTATCTCGATAATCCGTTCGATATGATTTCGATTTACAAGTGAGGCGATGAAAATGGCTAAGTTCAATATACGAGAGCAAGACCCACAGAAATACAGTGCGGTCAAGGCTGAACAGGACAAGCTGAGCGCCATCTGCGGTGTTCAGATGAAGATAGCGAGGATTTGTCCGTACTGCGGGCATACGGTTTCCATCGTCTATAAGGGAGACCATTCCTACACGCAGGAAAAATGCAGCAAATGCGGCGAGACAGTCACATTCCCGCCGATTTCATTCAGGCTTAGCAAGTAGCCTGAGCGTTCTACAACTGAATAATCAATAAAAGCAAGCTTAGTGCTTTGGAGCCGCTTGGTGCGAGACTTCCTCAATGCCACTTGATTTTATAGACTACTTTATCCCAATGGGATAGGTCTATATTCTCGTGGCAGCAGTCCGCATCAAGTGGCTTTTATTCTATTCGCTCATCGGCTCTGAGAAAGGAAACCGATGAGCATTTTTTGTTGGCAGAGCCAAATAGCGAAGTATCCGTAATCTCCGGATTTTTGATTTCAACTCACATCAAAAATTCAAATTTCAAGGAGATTACGGAAATGGCAAAACAACTGAATATTACCGAACAGGAAGAACTGTTCTCAACCGAGTGCAAACTCATCAACCTCAAATATGAGTATCAGGGATATACCGGCACGGAAAAATGGGCGGTCGTCAGCGAGCTGTCCGAAAAGGAATTGTTTGAGAAGTACCCCGATGTTATCAGCCGGTACACACCTTGTGTGCTGCTCTCGGTCGAGCAGGGCGAAGTGATAGCCGAAGCCAAGCGGAACGACGACAAATACGAAAAGAGAAGCTCTCGTACCTTAGATGTTTACGGTTATGAAGATGACATTACAGAGAGCTTTCACAAAGAACTGATTACAGATTTTGAAGGACAGTTCGACCTTGAGGAAAAAGCACGTTTGGAACGGGAGGCAGAGCAAAAGCGCACTTGCGATATTCTCAAAGTAAGAAAAGCTCTTTCTATGCTTCAACCTATCCAAAGGCAACGTCTGTTGAAATTCATACTTGAAGGAAAGTGTTACAGACAAATAGCCGCCGAGGAAGGCACTTATCACAGCTCAGTGAGCAAATCCATAGAAGCTGCGATAAAAAATTTCAAAAAATTTTTTGAAAACCTCTGATTTTGGGTGTCCAAAACGCACCCCTTTGTCCAAATAAGTGAAGGGACTGTTTCAATTCCGGATACGGAACAACCTTTCAGAAACTATTTTAGAGAGGTTTTCAAATATGCAGAGAAAAGAAATTAAACGAGGCGACTTGTTTTACTATGATTTTGGCACAAGAGAGGGTTCTATCCAAAGTGGCGTCAGACCGGTATTAGTAGTGCAGGCTGATGATTATAACCGTAACGCACCGACAATTATTGTTGCTTGCCTGACTGCGGTAATAAAGAAAAGATACCTGCCGTCTCACATCATTTTAGGCGAGGATTTCGGTCTCAAAAAGCCGTCTATGGTTCTCTTGGAACAGATACAGACGGTAAATAAAGAACACCTGACGGACTACATCGGCTCTGTTGACGATGAGCATTTGTGGCGACAGATAAATGCTGCTCTGAAAAAGACATTGGGATTGTGGTTCTACAAAAAAGAAAAGGGCGGAGATGTTCGCTGTTTGTGTCCGAAATGTTTGAACGACTATATCCACGACCCGAATTATATCGTCAGGCGTGCTGACCCATTTGCCAAGAAAAAAGACAAGTGCGATAAGTGCGGCGGCAGCGGGTGGGATTATATCCTATATGACAGGCGTAATCCCTCTGAGGAAGGAGGGGTGCAGCGATGAGCCGTTGTTTAGAGAATATGAAAACTCCGAAATACGACATCCCTCTTTGGCATAAGTTGAACCTGACCATCGAGGAAGCTGCGGCGTATTCAGGTATCGGGGTTCGCAAGCTTTACGATATGACCGGTAGCGAAGAATGTCCTTTCGTACTGTGGATAGGTTCCCGACGACTGATAAAGAGAAAAGTCTTTGACGAGTATATAGCGAAGATGTACTCGGTATAAGCGGAAAGTCAAATGTGCGATAAGCCAATTCGCATAATTGGCTTATCGCACGAAAATCACTATGATAGCACCATAACAAACAAGGAGGTGCTAATGATGAGTCTTGGAGCAAATAACGCAAGAGCGCCAAAATTTGATATACCGATTTGGCACAAGCTGAACTTGACCATTGATGAAGCTGCTGCTTATTCAAATATCGGTATTCATAAGCTCTATGATTTAACGGAAGCGGAGGATTGTCCCTTCGTGTTGTGGATTGGTTCTCGCAGGCTGATTAAGCGAAAAACCTTTGATGAGTACATCGAAAAAATGTACTCCATTTGAGAGACAACGATTTAGGAGGTGGTCAAGTGGACGATGAAATTATGAGATATAGGGACAAGTTAATCAGACAGGCTCAAAATTTACCTATATGGGAGCGAAAATGCCTGACGGTTGACGAAGCTGCGGAGTATTCCGGCATTGGGCGAAAGAAACTTCGCAGTCTCTTGAAAAAGAAGAACTGCCCGTTTGCTCTCTCTGACGGGTTTCAGCTTCTCATAATCCGAGAGAAATTAGATGAGTATTGCAAAAAGCATAAACGCATTTAAGGAGGCGATGACAAGTGGCAAGACCGAAAAGAAAAGATAAAACGAGGGTTGTACTTAAAACCGGTGAAGGACAGCGTACTAATGGAACTTACTTCTTCCGATGGACGGACAAAAGAGGCGAGCGACATTCCGTTTATGCCAAAACCCTTGATGAGCTTCGCTATAAAGAGGAACAGATAGAGAAGGACAAAAAGGACGGCATTAAAGCAGAGGCACGATTTACGACCGTCAATGATTTGTTTGAACTATGGATTGTTCTGAAGCGTGGTCTGAAAAACAATACCTTTGAGAATTACAAGTATATGTATGAGACCTTTGTCCGCCCAAGCCTCGGTGAACGTAGAATATCTACCTTGAAAAAAACGGACATCAAACGATACTACAACTACCTTGCCGATGACAGGTGTTTGAAGCCGACTACCATAGATAACATTCACACGGTACTTCATCAGGTATTGGATATGGCGGTCGATGATGACTACATCAGAAATAATCCGTCCGACAATGTTCTGAAAGAGCTGAAAAAGTCGATGGCGCTCAGATCAGAGAAACGCAGAGCGTTGACGAGACCGGAACAGGAGTTGTTTCTTGACTATTTGCGTAACACGCCGACCGCTCAGCATTGGTATCCGGTCTTTGCGGTTATGGTGGGAACAGGGTTAAGAGTTGGCGAAGTAACAGGTCTCAGGTGGTGTGATATAGATTTAGACGAGGGTGTTATAGATGTTAATCATACTCTGGTCTACTATGAACACAGGTCAGATGAGGGTAAAAGAGGCTGCTATTTCAACGTCAACACCCCCAAGACTCCGACGAGTAACAGACAGGTTCCAATGCTCGACTTTGTGAAAGAAGCATTCCTGATAGAAAAGAAAAATCAAGAGTTGTTAGACTTACATTGTCAGGTCACGATTGATGGGTATAGCGATTTCATCTTTATCAACCGTTTCGGACAGGCGCAACATCAGGGAACGCTAAACAAGGCGCTCCGTCGCATAATTCGAGATTGCAACGACGAACAGTTGCTCAAAGATGAAAACACAGACCTTTTGCTTCCGCATTTCAGTTGCCACTCCCTTCGCCATACTTTCACAACGAGAATGTGTGAAGCGGGGGTAAATGTCAAGGTAATTCAGGATACCCTCGGTCATAAGGACATCTCTACCACACTCAACATTTACACCGATGTGACAAAAGAATTGAAGCGTTCTGAGTTCGAGGGACTTGACTTATACTTCAAAGCTGAGTAAAATATATAATGTCCTGATGTTTCCGCACAGGGAACATCAGGACTTCTTAAATTGCGAGGGGAAACAATAAGGCTTACACCACTTACACCAATATTTACGCCAAACAGTACCCAAACAACACTTTTTTACACGGAATTATATCTTTTGGAAATTCGCAAAATGCGAAAATGATGGAGGATACAGTAATATGGAAAACTACGCAAAATCGCTCTCTTTCGTCCCGACGATGAAGCCGTTAGACTGATTAAGTCTGTATAAGGGTATATATCTCAGGTTATCGGAACTTATCGAAGGTGTTTAAGCCAAAACTTAAACCAATTTAAGCCGAAGTTAAACCAAAACCTCATTTAGAATTATGCAACTTAAGATAAGTTGAGATAACTTCCTACAAGTTAATACTAATTAAGCCCGCTGAGAAAATCAGCGGGCTTTTTTCGTTTTATATGCACCTATTACATCTTTAATTGATGTGATAGGTGCTTTTTTTATGTCCAAACGGAGGTGATAAAAAAACAAAAATCAGCTATACGACCGACAACGGCGTAATCAATAAGAGCACCTGTGCCAATCGGTATAGCTGAAACTTTTTTATAATCAGTTGTCTGCAGAATTATTTTATTATTCTCCGTCAAAATCTGGTTCTTCACGGTATAATAACCTCGGACTAAAAATCCGCCTTATGCGGATTTTGCCGTGCCTTGCACGGCACGCGGTTACCCGTGCGTCCGAGAACATTTTACCACTAATTTGTTTTGCTGACACAAAATTGCGGCGTTACCGCCGCAATGCCTTACGGCATTAAAAATCACGGTATAACATCACACAGCAGACAAACATATTGTCTTTTTCGTAAAAATCCGCACTGCCGTTATATTTCTCCGCTATTTGCTTTATTGTTTTTATACCGTATCCGTGACCTTGTAATCGTGATTTTGAGGTTTTTAACGAATGATTTTCCGAAAGCACGGATTTTTCAATAGTGTTGCTTACATAAATCATAATCTTATACTCATCACCGGAAAAATTGCAGATTATACTTTTATGAGCATCGGGCGAGGCAGAGCAGTTTTCGATAGCGTTGTCCAGGATATTTCCAAGTAAATTGCACATATCTATATCCGCTACGCCGTCAAGCTGTTTTGAACCTGTGAAGACAAAATTAATGTCATGGTTTCGAGCGATTGATATTTTAGTGTTAAGTATAGCGTTGATAAAGACGTTTCCCACATCGATGCACACATCAATATTGCTTATCTCGTTTTTGCATTGCTTTAAAAACATACCGATTTCATCGTACTTCTTTTCGTCGGACAGCATCGTCAGTACTTCAAAGTTCTGCTTCATATCGTGTCTGAGTCGAGCTGTTTCCTCGTACTGGTTCTTTATCGTTTCGGCGTATTTAATTCTATATTCCTGCTGCTGCTTTTCAAGCTTCAGTAGGGTGGCCTGACGGTTGCTCTTGCTCATGGCTACGGTCATATAAAAGCATATCAGATTTATGATTACCAATCCCAGTTCAGCTATCAATAAAATACGCGTTTGATTTTCGTTATAATCGGAATATAGCTGTGACATATGAATGAATGTTATTGAAACAAACGAAACCACAAACACCGACAAAATAAGCAGCCATTCGCTCGATCTAAGCGCAACATCTTTATCAGCCGTTATTTTCAGAATGATGCCGAAAATATATATAAGCAAAATTTGAACCGAGAGTACGGCAATAACTCTTTCCAAAGTATGAGTGCCCAATATCTCCGCAACCGCGTTACCTGAGGCGGCTGAAATTGTGCTTGTAACAAGAGCGTTTGTGCAGACTATTACGATATTTGCAAGTATAGCGGCAAATGCCTTTTTTATTACCGACCCCGGCAAAAACAGGCTGTAAGCAAAGAACATAACAGTATAAATCAGACCGTATACTCCTTCGTACAAAGTAAAGTTGTTTATAACAGTGACAATCACCGAAAATGATACACAGCCGATAAGGTACAGAATTATTCCTTTTCTGCTTTTTAAGTCAAGCTTTAAAAACCTGCATATAAAATGGCATACGGTCAGGTTTTCAAAAAAAGTAATGAGAAGCTCAAATGCCGCCCATAAAAAATCAGTCATATTTACTCCTGTTAGGTTGTTTCCCTGATAAACTTTTTGTACTTTTCTGCAAGTGAATTTTTATATCGTCGGCTTATTTCCGCCTGGTTGCTGTCAGTTAAGTATACTATATGATTCGGATAATCAATACGCTGAATGTGATTAAGATTAACAATTATCCTGTTATGCGTCCTTGCAAAATGTTGTTCGGGTAGCATACCGCTGATATTATCTATCGTGCTTCTGATTTTTAGCATCACGTTCGATTTGCAGATAATGTCTATGTAATTCGATCTGCTACAGATATATATTATATCACCGACAGTCACTTTCCCGATTTCTCCGTATGGCAGGTCAAAGCACAAGGTCTTTGAAGTCTGAAGAAAAAACATCAGCTTTCCGATAACCGACCGTAGCTTTTGGTCAAAAATATCAAGGTCCTTCGGAATAAAGTTGAACGGTCTGTAGTCAAAGCTTTCGTATACAAGATGATTTTCGGTGGTGATAAAGATAATTATTGTTTTTTCGGATAAATTTCTTATCCTGTTTGCAACATCAAGACCGTTCATTTCCGGCATAAGTATATCAAGAAAAACTACATCATACGGATTTTGATTATGCTGCTTGAGAAAAGACACTGCATTTAAGTATTTATCCAAGGAAATCTCAATTTCAAATTCTTTAAAGCACGCTTTTATCTTCCTGCTCAAGCAATCAAGATATACCTTTTCATCATCACATACTGCTATTTGCATATGTTCAGCAACTCCTAATTAAAATTCATAAATTCTGAATTATATTTGATAAAAATATAAAAAACACATAAATTCTGTATAAATCAACAAATGTCATTTGACTCGGTGTAAAATAAAAAGAAGGAGTGATAATCATGGAATTTTCCGAAAGGCTAAGACAATTACGAGAAAAACACGGTTATACACAAAAACAACTTGCTGATTTTTAGTTTGATTACGAAATAAATACGGATAAAATAAAACAAGAAAATTCGGGCAAAGGATTTCCTTTGTCCTCAGCTTGTAGAAAAAGTCTGTTTTTGAAAACAAACTTCTAACTTACTATCCCTA
>OLZR01000242.1_pt1 | contig 34933 bp, 56 predicted proteins | sample 1644421 | NCBI WGS metagenome assembly OLZR01 (sample SAMEA103958132, study PRJEB25191) | human gut metagenome | biome: human-associated habitat [ENVO:00009003]; feature: intestine environment [ENVO:2100002]; material: feces | place: Germany | collected 2013/2015 | reverse complement strand
TGGTGATAAATTTGGCAAAAAAATATTCCAATACTGTTGTTCTGTTAAATGTAATGCTGATACAATAGCCGCTACTTCGTCTGTATCTGGCTTATACTTGCCGCATACCATTTTAGACACTTTGTTTTTATGCCAGCCAATAGCTTTAGAAAACTCAAGTTGTGTACCGTATACAGCAACAATTTCACCTTTTAATCTTTGCAAATCCAATCCTTTCACCTCCGATATCACCATTTGGTGATTTAATAATATCACAGAACGGTTATTCTGTCAATAGTAATTTTGATTTTTTTATTGCAATTGGTGATGGATTGGGATATAATACAATAAACAGGGGGTGAAACAAGTGGACCGCATTAAAACTGTATCAGAACGATTAAAGGAATATAGAACTAGTAAAGGGCTCACCTTAGCAGATATGGAAAAAATAACGGGTATTCCAGCACAAACTATTAATAGATACGAGTTAGGGCAACGAGCTCCTAAAATAGATGTGGCTGTGAGTATTGCGGAATCGCTCTCAATTAACCCTTTGTGGTTACAAGGATATAATGTTCCAATAGAAAGTGAAAAGCCCACCATCGTTTCCGATGATGGACTTTCAGATTCCGAACAACAACTGATTAAATTATTTCGCCTTATTCCACCGGAAGATCGCGGAACTGTTGCCGGAATGATTGAGGGTGTTCTAAGGCATAAAGGATTATTGAAGTAGCTATTTTCATTGCGGCTGTTTGGTTAGACGAATTTCGTATGGAATTTAATAATTGAAGTTCAATTTTTTCTTCCTCATCAGAGGGGCCAAAGACCACACTCGATTCGCTTTTAAGATCTGCCGTATTCGTTTTAGTATTCTGTTTCAATATTTTCCGCCCCTCTCTTTATAAAACGTTTGTTCTTTTTGTGCCTATATTATAGCACACAAAAATTTAAAATCAAGAGGTTTTATAAAATTTATTCCCAAATTCGCAACGGTAATTATTGGATACTTTGACGAAACTAAAATACTTATACTAGTATAAATAAAGGGGACGACCTTATGAAGAATTTATTTGAACCTGATACTATAAATCTGTCTGAATTTTCGGTTCCCACAGAAGTGGAACAATGGGGCTGGTATATTTCAGTTTCTTTTTCAAGGTCTTCGTCTTCTAATTTTTCCCGCGCTATATATCTTGCTAAAAATGCTGATTATTTTTTACAAACTGACTTTTCGGGGCAAGATATTTTTCAAGCATTTTATCGTTCCAATCCAACTAGTTATTTAAATTTTATTCAGCTTTATGAATTGATATCTAATTGGAAATCCACATTTGTTATGATAAACGGTCAGTTGGTGGATCGAAAACTCGTAAGCGGTCTTAATTATTGCTACGGGGATAGATGTCGTTCAGGTCGAAGTGATTTCTGTTTTGGCGCTAGTATGTTTACTAAAAATCCATTCGGGTGCCATAGATTACAAATCAGTGCTTTTAATAATCCTTGGTGGAGTTTTTCTCACCTTCAAAACAATATGTATTATATTCATAAGAACGAAATCGCTAATCATATAAGAGAATATAAAACCCTTTACACCTTGTGTCCTTCGTATCCGGGTGATGATTATATTAATAAAGTTATAAATGATCTGCCCGATAAACTTACTCAAGAACAGTTTTATAACCTTAGCCAGCAAAATTCTTTAACTGATACATATCAACAGCCTTATGATCAGCAGCCGCAACCAAATATAACCATAAATCAACTAGAATATAAACAAGGTTTGAGCATCAGCCCTAAGAGTAAAATAATCACTTTAATTTTGGTGATCTTTCTGGGGTTCCTGGGCATTCACCGTTTCTATGCCGGCAAAGTTGGAACCGGAATTATATGGTTTTTAACCGCTGGCTTTTTTGTATTTGGCTGGATTTACGATATCATAAAGATTGCTTCCGGAACATTTACTGACGGCATGGGTTTCACAATCAGAAAATAAAAAAATCCCCCACCAGCCGAGGCTGATGGGGGAACAGTTTTATAAATTATAAAGAGGGTAAGAACATGTCACTTTATGCGTTATATTTAAGAAAAAGCCGTTCCGATGATCCAGAAAAAAGCGTAGAGGAAACTTTACGCCGTCATCGTGAGATTTTAGATAAATATGCCATCGAAAACGGAATTGACGTTAAACCCGAGGATATCTATGAAGAAGTTGTATCCGGCGAATCGTTATACAGCCGCCCCGAGATGCTTCGCTTATTGGAATCAGTGGAAAGCGGAGCCTACGAAGGTGTTTTATGTATGGACATAGATCGTTTGGGTCGTGGAAAAACCAGTGATCAAGGCATCATTTTGGAAACCTTTAAATATTCCAATACAAAAATAATTACCCCAAACCGGCAATACGATTTAAATGACGAGTTCGATGAAGACTACGCCGAATTTGAGGGCTTCATGGCTCATAGGGAGCTAAAAATGATTAAGCGTCGGATGCAGAGAGGAATTCAGAAAACCATAGAGGAGGGCGGATACTTAGCAAATGCCCCCTATGGTTATGTCTCGGCAAAGATTGGAAAACGGCCTTCCTTGGCAATTAACGAAGACGAGGCTCCTTTTGTTCGAATGATATTTGATCTTTATGTAAATAAAGGTATGGGGTGTCAACATATAGCAGATACCATAAATAGCATGGGAGCAAAGCCTCATCGATCACAAGAATTTGGGCGCACCTCTATTATGAAAATCATCAAAAGTCCGGTTTATATAGGGAAAATCGTCTGGAATCAAAAAACACATATTAGAAAAGGTACGCGGGGAAACACAAAGCATGAAACAATCTATAATCCTCCTGAAAAATGGACTATAGTAGACGGCCTCCACCCCGCAATCATTGATGAAGCTTTATATAACCGTGCGCAAGAAATAGCTCGTATAAAGTACCACTCGCCCAGCTTCACCGGCGTAATTGAAAACCCGTTGTCAGGGTTAATTCATTGCGGGAATTGCAATCGAATGATGACCAGAGCGCCCCACATGCGCGGCGGCCCCTATTTGCTCTGTGCAAGACGTGGTTGTATTCCTAGCAGTAAACTGCCGTTAGTAGAAGATGCTGTGCTAATGTCTCTTAGAAATGAAATAACCAGGTTGAAGGGGCAGCAAGAACAGGAATGCGAAGAAAAACAAGAACTGTCAGTTACGGCAACAAAGGCCATTGATAAAGAATTAAAAGCAACAAAAGAGCAATTATCTAGGTTACACGATCTATTGGAACAGCAAATATATGATGTGGCAACCTTTATGGAAAGAAGAACTACTTTAACAAAAAAGATCGAAAAACTGGAAGCCGCAAAAGCTTCTTACCAAAAGCAAGAAAAGCAATTAAATATTCCAGCAATGATTCAGAGGATTGAATTAGTCTTAATGCAATATAGGCAATGCCGTCCGCAAGAGCAAAATGAACTTTTAAAATCTGTAATTGAAAAGGTAATATACCACAAAGAAAAAGGTGCAAAACCCGCTGACTTTAAATTGGACATTTCTTTGTTACCTATATTCCTATAGAGTGTTCATTCTTATGAGTAAGACTGTTCACTATATAAACAACACTCCCCACCGAAAACGGAAAGGAGGGCGGAGTTATATAATGAAAAAGAGTTCACTTAACAAATTTTTGTTAGGTCTAGGGACCTAAAGGCTCGAAAGCACAATAGGCCCCGATACACTATTGGCAAGGCGGCACTCTTGCATCTCAGGTACTCTTTTCAGAGTGTGTCGGGTGCCATTTCCGACCTCAATAGGGATATCCTGTTCAAGCTTGGAATTATGTATGCGAATACGTTACATACTGTGTTTCTTCCTGAGACAAAATATTTATTAATTCGAAAATAGTGGGATCTGGTGTAAGAAATCTCGTACAATCAACGGTTTCTTGAAATTCATGTGGCTGTTCTGTTTTTTCCTGCATGTTTTATCATCTCCTGTTCAAGCCTGGATTTATACCCCGCGCCAGGCAAGCGGCGGTTGTAAGCAAAACGCGCTTTTATATTCCGCTAGCGTTAAGCGGGAGAAGGTTCGTTATTTTGAGCAATTCTATAGGGATTACATACCGTTCTCCCTGACCACCGTTATATATGGTATCCCAGGCACCATTTTTGCGGTGAGTATCCTCAACTAAATCCCAGGGTTGTTTTGTTCGTTTTTCAACTATGATGGGGTCAATAACATTTTTTATTTTATCAGGGATTTCAATATCATATTGACTTAAGATTTTAGAAGCCCCATAGCCATTATATAAGTAATAAACATCTGGGACTACGGGCCCGAATTGCCAAGCGCAAATATCGTTATTAAATAAGGGTTCATTATTTTTGGAAAGCCATTCAACCTGAATATAATACAATATCTTCTGCAATTGAAGGTTGCTAATAGGACACTGCTCTTTTGAGCATTTGCTAATAATATATCTAGCTAAATCAATCGCGTTATAAGACATAAAAGAAAAACCCCCTTTCATACTTCCTTCATTATAGCACCTTTGGATATTCAAGGTTAATTGACTTTTTAGTGTAAATGCGTATAATATAATTGATATTAAAAAAGTTTTATACTTTTTGTAAGGGTGATGTTGCGACGTCACCCTATTTTTTTGCCCCCAGGAAAATTCCCGGGGGCTGTCTTTTTATTATTCGCTTTTCTTAGGTTCGGTATAAGAAAGCGCCTGGCTGGAATCGCTTAGGCCGCTTGTGGTGGGGTCGTTTAACAGGTTCCATACAGATACCAGAACAGACACCACGATTACAGGGCTCTGGACAGCCTGTAAGAGCACGTTTCCTACAGCCTGCCAGCTAGTCATGTCTTCCCAGTTGAAGCCCAGACAAGCCAGCATGGGCAGAAAAATGGACGCTGCCAGGTTGAACCAGAACACAGGGTTTTTAAACCGTACCTTCCAGTTGATTTTCATTTCAGTTCCTCCTTATTATACAGGCAGTCCGAATTTGATTAAGATATATCCGACGCAGGCTGTAATAACCAAAAGGAGAATCTTATCCACAATCTTGTCCCAGCGTTTTCCGGATTTCTCCTTAAACTCCGCGATGGATAAAAGAGCCTTGTTAATATCCGCCTGCATGTCGTTGAGCTTGTCCAGGATCTTGCCGTACTGCTCGTCCCGTTTCGCGTCTGATTTTTCCAGAGCTGTGATCCTGGTGTAAAGCTCCGAGTGGGTTTCCCTGGATTGCTGGCGGTATTCTGCAATCTGCTTTTCCAGCATCTCCGCTTTTGCCAGCCCAAGGCAGTCCCGGGAGGGATCCGCAACGCACTTTTCCGGCGCCATGATAATCCCTCCTTACTCGATTACAATCTGAAGCTTTCCGATGGCGTTTCCGAAAGCGCCCGCGTAGCCGTCCTGGCCGTTTCCGGTTTCATTGTCATACTGCCAGGGATAATAGCTTCCGCCCACAGGAGCGACCCGGTATTTGGCTTTCTTATACGGCCTGATGCTGTCCGGGGTGTAATAATACACTTCAACAGCGTCAATCTCCAAACCGTTTCCCGCGTAGCCGTTTACAGCGTCGTTGATGTTGCAGCCGGTCACATAGGGAAGCCAATTGCCGCCCTTAATATGTACCCGGTACTTTACGGAACCAGCGGAAACACGAACAGCGACATCAGTGACGGCTCCGGTAAATCCCGCGTAATCCTCAAGGTTTTTCACCTCGGGAAGCCAGCCGTCCGCCTTGGTTCTTACCCGGTAATATACATCTACCGTTTTCGCTGGCTCGGGCGCGGGAGCTGGAGTTGGCTTATCAAAACCATTAAGGCCCTTCTCCTTGATGGCCTTAGGATAATCCTGATAGCACTCATTCATATCCACGCCGCCCTGGATTCCGGGAACGCTGCCGGAGCTGGTGTACTGCCACATGCCATATTGGCCGGAGTACTGGCACTCAGTAAAATACTGGGCAGCCCAGATATCATAGGGAAGCTGGTCAGGATAGAATTTGCTGTCAAGCCAGCTGAGGGAGGCATAAACGCCCACATAATACCCGGCCTTTTCAACCTCAGAGCAGAAAGCCTTAATTACATTGGTCAAAGTCTGCCGGGAAAGCGTGCCCATCGTTCCATTGTCCTCTACGTCGTAATAGACGGGGTATTCGAATTGCTTGCCCTTGATGGTGTCCAGGAAGAACTTAGCCTCCTGGCGCGCCTCAGCCTCGGAAACCGCATAGCCGTAGTGGTAAGCGCCTAATGGGATCCCGGCGGCTTTGGCTCCCTTGTAATTGTTTTCAAACTGATTGTCCACCTGAGAAGGATCCGGAGAACCGAAAGAGGAACGGAGAATGGCGAATTTTACATCGCTGTTTTTTACTTGGTTCCAATCGATTTTCCCCTGCCAGGTAGATACATCAATGCCAATGATTTTCATTTTGCTTCCTCCTTGTTTTCTAAAGCGGATAAACGCCGCTCTAAATTCTCAATTTGCTTTTGCTGCTTCTGCACCATGCAGATTAAAGGGGCAATAAATTCATCATAGCGAAGGGAGTAGATATATTCTCCTTCGACGGTCCGGGTTTTTAATTCTTTCCGTGTTACAGTTTTTCCCTCTCCGGTTTCCTCATCTGTGACAGTCTCGGGAACATCTTCGTAATAATCCTCCGTTTTTGGGGATTTGATGAATCCGGCGAAATCCATGCTTGTCATTCCAAGCTGAGGGAACAGTTCCTCAATATCCTGCGAGATCAAGCCCCAGTGGGTTCTGCCGCTGTCAGCGTCGTTAAACACATAGGAGCTTGGCTTCAACCCCATAATAAACGCCGTTATTTTTTCCGGGTCAAGATCTGTGATATCGTGCTTGGCGTTTCGATCGGAGGTTTGAATAGTGCCGTTCTGGGCGAAAACAGCGCGCCATTTCTGGTTGGCGACTCCTAAATATAAATGGCCTGTTGTGCCGGCGTTAACAGAAGGCCGAAAAGCATTTGCTTCGTCTGTGCCGTTGCTTCGCAAAACAACGCCATATTCATTTCTGGAATCACCGCCAAACTGTAAAATTCCGTTTCCGTAAATTTGAGGGTATTGAGTTGCAGTAAACTGAAGCCGTCCATTTACCGCGCCGCCTCCGGAATGAAGAACGGTGTAGTTAGATGGATAAGGAGGTGTGTTATATTTAAAACCAGGGGTAAAGTATAATTTACCATCTGCCGCCCAGATTACATCGTATTTGTCTCCGTCATCTTCTCTCTTAAATCCCCATCCTTCACTTGCGCTTCCCGCAGGGTCGGCAGTCAAGATACGATTTACGCCAATGATATTAGAATTTTGGCAGTCTAATGCGTATTTTTCGTCCGCTGGTCCGCTGCCGCCGTACTGATTGGCATACAGCTTTAATACTCCCTGCATTTCTCCGCCGTTTAGCGAAATTGCACCTATATATCCCATAAATAATCACCTTTCTAATTAATTAAAAACACGGCGTCTATAGAATATAGATCGTTAACTGTACCTAATTCACCAGCAAACACAACCACTCTCCCATCAGTGCCAATTTGAACGCCTCCGGCTTTAGAGATATCGCCGCCGCATGACAGAACGACGTCGATATACTTGGTCGGTATAACCCCACTGGGTAAGTTAAATATCAAGCTGTTGTTGGAATTAATCGTTGTGCTGGGAGCCCTTAAACGCGCGGTTAAAGCGGCTAATTTACCTGTTACTATCAGGTGGCACGCAGAAGCCGCGCTGGCTGCCGTCCAGCCGTTTTGCGGGGTTAGTTCATATACGGTTTGGGATACCGCTCCCACATCGGCGGCGGTCGGCATTTGAGCTAGCTTGCCGGAGCTGTTTAGGGTTGCAAGGCCGTTAGGCTGCCCTTTGCTTGCTTCCAACGCGTCCAGATCGGCTTGGAGAGAAGCCACGTCAATGTCCTTTAACTGGTTATAGATTTCTTCCGCGTTTTCCCCCTGGGTTTTAGCGTAGTCACCTTGGGTTTTCGCATAGGCCGCCTGCGTTTGGGCCGCCTGTGCCTGTGCATTCGCGGATTCCGCTGCTGAAGTTGCGGCGTCGGCTGCGGTATTAGCAGACTGTGCCGCAGTATTTGCCGCCTGAGCCGCCGTGTTCGCTGACTGAGCTGCCTCATTGGCCTTGTCTGCGGCTTCACTGGCGATTCCTGTGGCGTTGTTCGCTTCGTTGAGAGCTTCCGCCAGCCTGGAAAATTCGTCTGTGCTCTCGATCGCGCCGTCATAATTGCTCTTGATAATGCGCAGAGGGGGAAGGGTTACCTTTAAGGTGTGGTTGTCTGTGTCCACGATTTGGAGCTCGCACAGCTTGGTAAGGCCGGATACCGCCATCATTTGAATGGTGAGGGTTACGGTCGCCTGGTTTCCTTCCACCTCGCAGGAATTATAGATCATGGTGTTGTCCGGCTTCTGTATGTACACGGATACCGTTTTCCCGGTTAAATCAAGAGGCGAGCCGTTATCATAGAGATAAATTCTTAACTCTCTGCCGTCCGCTTCCTCCTGAATTACCCGGATTTCTCCAAGGGGCTGCTGCCATGTGCTGTCAATCTCTATTTCTTTGTAGACCAAAATTACACCTCCTGCTTTTGTTGAAGACTATCAACCTTGTCGGACAACTCCTGAACCGCTTTCCAAAGGACAGAAACCATTCCGTAGAGATCAATAGCCTTATCTCCGCTTTCAGTTTCCCGGCGGATTTCTTCCGGGGCTTCATCGTACATCAAACCTACTGATTCGTTTTTTGTGCCGACTGATTTTCCTTTTAAATTTTTCGCGTTCTTCTCTGGGATCATGTCCTGTTTCAGCCGATAACGGTACACCGCTGAACCTCTCACTTTGTCTAAGAAGGTTCCGGACAGCTTTTTTACTCCGGTTTTCTTTTTTCGGTCGGAGGTCACAAGAGATCCATTGGAATAGATATTTCCGAACTTAGCGTCACCGTTGGATTCAATGGACGCTCTCATATATCCATTTGTACCGAACTCAATTTTATTTTTATCATATAAAATGCATCCGGCATTTGTAAATTGGAGGTATTGATTTTCGCTTCCTTTAAAATTAGCAAAAGTACCAGCCAACTGAACGCATTGATCATTTTTTCTAAGAGCGGCTATGGTATCGGAAAGCTCTAGGGACGGATCTTCGCCTTTGTACAATAGTTTTAATGTGTTCACATCTGCGTATATAATATTCTCAGATGATTTATTTTTTGTGCCTCGTTTTAAAACTACCGTGCCTTCCCCAGTAGAAGAATTTCCGTAAAAGTCAAGGACATTACTTCCGCCTGAATATCCGGTGTTTGCATTTGATCGAACGGTAAGATCTCCGCTTGAAACAATTTCGTCCTTGTTCGCCAACGGAAAATCCTTGCTGATCCCATCGATTGTTATAAGCAGCGACCCAGAATTTCCGCCGGGATAAGAAATCCGAAATCCCTGGTACGGTTCACCGCCAGCCCAGTTCCCGGAACCGATTCTTGCGGTTGTTGTTACCCCATCATCAACGCCTTTCAGTACGGAAGAAGCAAGCTCGCCTTTCCCGTTGTTTGCGTCAAGATCGAAATATACAGCGCCGGTTTTAGAAGAAATTTTTCCAGTTACGACGGTGTTTGCAATAATTCCGGCAAACGTCGTTGAAGTTGTCCATACCCAGTCTGTGTTTTGAGCATTTCTTTCTTTTGAAATCTGTATTCCCTGGGTACCAATTCCCAGTGCGCCAAAGGTTGGGCTGTCCGGATCCAGATCCTCAAACAGAATAGCTCTGACATCTTGTTTTTTTGCAATGCTGTTTTGAACTCTAAGCTGGCTGTAGGTTCCGTCAATAAAGCCTTTGATCTGTTCCGCTATTAGACTTCCGTCGGGCCTTACAACATTATCTATCTTATTTACAGAAGACGTTACATTGTCAAAATAATTATACTCAGAGCTTCCAAGGACAACGGAGGAAACTTTTTCTTTTAAACAATCATAAGTAAGTTCTATCACTCGGGCTTCTGTTTCAATCCCGAGTTTGTAGTGTTTACAGTGAATGGTGTCTCCTAAAGATACGGATTCCAAAACAGAAAAGTCCTTATACTGTACGGTATTTTGCAGTAATACCATATCGGCGGAAATGGATATTTCGGGTTTATCCAATCCAGACGCGAATTGATCTTTACACTTCTGAGTTAAAGCTGCGTCTAACTCTGCCTGCGTATCGCAAATAGTCACTCCGTTTTCTTCATCGTCCTCACTGGCATCGGCGCGCATCTTAACGTCTTCAAACGACATAACGGCAACTTTTATAATTGGATAATTATTAATCAGATCGCTGTCTACATACCCATTATTTGTTATAGTGTATCCGTTATATGCTTTAGGATAAATACGCGTTACAACTTCTCGGGTATCAACGCTTTCCGTCAATCCGTCCGCCGGAATATTTTTTCCATATAAAAGCTCGATCCCTTTATCTGCCCCGATAGATTCATCAATATGAATTCTAAAGTTATCGAAAAGGATTTCTCCACCCCAGCGACTGATAAAAGAATTATCCTCGCCGCCGTTGATTGCCTCAATTAAGTTTTTAAATTGATAATAGGCAGTCGCTTTTTTTGTTATGTTAGATTCACCGGAATACTTGCTGTTTGGGGCCGTCATAAGATCGAGCGCCTGTTGACCGGTTTTCTCCGTGGGGCGTATATCAACTAAAAAGCAGTCGTTCATTGCGTCCATAAAAATTGGCTCCAGCGTTGCGGAAACTCCGGAATCAGACTTTTCTTTCTCTTTTACTCTGAAAAGCTGGTCGCCGTTAAAGCTTGGGGCTTTTATCACGGATTCTTCAATGATATATTTCCATCTGCCTAAATCATCGATTGGGTGTTCAAGCTCCATCTGCCAGGAACCATTTAGAACCGTTTTCAAATCGCACTTTGTTGGAAAAAGCGTCATATCGCCGTTATAAGAAAAATTTGTATTATCCGGGTTATAAATTTGAATCAAGGTTTATACCCCCATTGCGGAATGATCGAAAGCTGTCCCCCCGATATAGAAATGCTTGTGTCTCCATGAGGAAGCCATAAATCTTCATACCTTCCCGAGATAGCGGTATTCATTAAAGTACCGTCTTCCCGATACGCTATCATATTGCGGCTGTCTATTGTTAAATTTTGCCCTACATTTGCCGTAATTGTTTTCCCGTTTGTTGTGAGCGTGTAGTTACCTTCTCCGACAATTTTATAAATTGGCTTACAAAGGTCATATGGATTAAAGCTTATCGTTGAAAAAGTCTTTTGCCCACTTTTTAAAAACTCATAAGGGTAACAGGTAAAAGTCACGGAGAACTGACCGTATTTTCTTAATTCTCTCTCCAGTTCGTTGTAGTCAATTATAAGAACCTCATAAAAGGTTTCAAGGGAATCCGAAAAGCTCAGCTTTCCGGTTCCCCTCAACCACCTCTTAATATCTCTTATTCTTTTTTGAAAAAGCTTGTCTATTACGGCAAAAGTGCATTTAACAGTAATATTTCCTATACTGTTATCGTCAGAAATCAGATCTCCATCTCTGCCGGGTACCGAAAAGGTTTCATAGCGTTTTTCTGGTTGGGAAATTTCGGGATAGTCCGGTAAAAACACGCCGTGCGATGCCCCAGAGGCCCCGTTATAGACAATTTCAAATCTGTCAAGACTGCATTGAACCATTATGCAAACCCCCTTGCTCTTTGTACCGCCCTTTGCTGACCGCCTATCCTTTTTATGGTATATTCCGCTGCCATTTCTTTTAATGGCGTCCCGTCGACCGTCGTGTTATTAACAATCTGGATAACCAGCCCCTCCAGAATCCCCGTTAGGTCTACCGGCTCCGCGCTGGCGTTGGCCCTCGCAGCTTCTTTCGCATACTGTACGGAAATATCGTGAGGAATAACCTGTGATCCGTTGGGAAGATATGTTAATTCACCACGTCCTCCTTCGTTCACGTATGCGAATCCGCCTTGCCAATTGTCGGTTCCGTGCGCCAGATACGGGATCTCACCGATATTTACACCCGGGATCAAATTGATTACCCAAATAGCGCCGTTGATCGCCGAAATCACACCGTTAATTACCGCTTTCACACCATCGACCAAGGCATTAAACGCCGAGCCTATGCCGTTTACAATGCCTCCAACAAAGCCTGTAAGGCCGTTCCAGGCGCTTTCGATTCCACTGAACACTCCGCTGATTACGTCCCAAATAGCTCCAAAAACAGCCCCTACGACGTCGAAAATAGCTCCAAAAATAGTGGCGAAAACATCGATCAGAGGAGAAATAAATTCTACGATTTTCGAGACGATCCCAACTACAACTTCAATAATAGGAGAAATGATCTCCACTATTTTTCCGATGACCTCACCGATAAAAGAAATGATAGGAGAGATAACCTCCATTACCTTAGAAATTACATTTACAACGACAGTAATAATCTTTTGAATAGGAGGCATTAACGCTTGGACCGCGCTCATAATAGCCTGAATGATAGAAATAAGCGGAGGCATCAGGGATTGTATAATCTGAGATACCGTTTGGACAATTTGAGTGATCACAGGAGCAAGTGAACTGATTAATTGATTAATCAATGGTGCCAGCATGGCAACCAGTTCCCCGATAAAGGTTATAATTTGAGCCAGCACCGGTGCAAGCTGCTGCAAAACACTTCCAATCGTCTCAAAAATAATTCCGCCGATTTCCATCAGCAAGCCCATTAACGTTTGAAGAATTGGCTGCAGGGAAGACATGATAGTCGAAATTGTGGTCATGACAGATTCTCTAAACCCATCATTTGTAGCCATTAAGTAGCTGAAAGCCGCGACTAATCCCATGATCGCAGTTACCGCAATGCCTACCGGGCCGGTAAGAGCGGTAAATATACCTTTAATTCCGCCAAGCCCGGATACCGCTGTGGAAATTCCGCTTATTGCCGTAGAAATTCCGCCTATTCCCCGCACCAGCGTCCCTACTACTGTAATCGCCGGTCCTATCGCTGCCACAATCCCAGCAAACGCCGCTGGACTGATTCCAAGATTTTGCAGGAATGTGGAAAAAGCTTGGATTTTGGTTATCACGCCGTCGAGCGCCGGTGACATTTCTCCTATTGCGTCAAGCACGCCTTGAAATCCGCCTTCTTCAAAAGCCGTGTTGACTGTAGTAAGCACTTCGTTTATTTTAGGTAAAACATCTTGCGCCAATTTTTCAAATATACCGGACGTAACATTTCCTAAAAGCCCTTGAACGTTATCTTTTAGGGTCGACATCTGGCCGCTAAATGTCTGGCTTTGCTTTTCCATAGACTGGAAATATCGTCCGCCTTCCGATGTAGACCTTTGCATGGAGGCTGTTATTTCATCAACAGAAATCGTTCCCGCACTGATACGGTCATAAAGGCTTTCCATGCTTTCTCCGGTGGATTCGCTTATTTCCTGCAACGGGTTGAATCCAGCTTCGATCATTTGCTTTACATCTTCCAAAGACACTTTGCCGGCGGAAGACATTTGACCGTAGGCGGTCGCAATTCGATTCATTTTTTCAGCTGAGCCTTGAGAAATATCTCCCAGCATCTGCATTTTGTCCAGCGCATCGTCTGCGGTGAATCCGTAGTTCATTAAAAGCTGTGTTGTTTCCGCAAGTTCCGGCATTTCAAAAGGTGTGGAAGCAGCAATATCTTTTAATTCATCTACTACCTCAGCCGCTTTTTCCGCCGATCCTGTCATTACCTCAAACGATGTGGCGTAGGTCTCCATCGTTGCATTGTACTTTACACCTATTGCCGCGATTCCCGCAAAAGCTGTAGTAGCCATTGTTATTTTTTTGCCTGCGGATTGAAGCGACTTCCCTGCGCTTGAAAGCTTTTTTCCCATGTCACCTATGGTTTTTTGAAAATTCCCGGCGCTTTTTTCAGCGTCCTTGATCGCTCTGTCGAATCCGGTCGCATCTCCTGTTATTTTTGCAGAAAGAGTATAATCAGCCATTTTTCACCGCCTTTCCAGGCTTTTTTAATCCGTTGGCCTGATAAATTTTATCTATCCAGCTTTTCCCCTCATTGGCTTCCACTTCTCTGACGATTTCTAAATTTTCAGAAACCGTTTCCGCATTGGCCTTTTTAACCTTGTTTTTTCGCCATAGCTTCAGCGCTCTTTTTCTTTTTTGCCGGGTTGCGTTATATACGGCGGTAAAAACCGCATTATATAAATGCGTGCTGTCCGCAACAAGCTTGTTTTCCCAAGCTTTATAGATGAACATTTTTTCTTTTCTGGTGAGCGCATCATAGTCGGTTCTCGAATACCCAAAATTTGCAACAAAAAAAGCGAAGTCCATTTCTTTACGAAATGGCTCCGCTAATTTGTCGTAGGCCGGGTCAGGCTCGCGGCTCAGATATTCAAAATCGATTAATCTGCTCGGAAGAAAAAAGGGCAGTCACGCTCCAAAATGTTGATAACCAGACCGCACACCTTAGAGTATCCCTCCGCCTGAATCAGTTCCTCCGCAAGTTTCATTCCCTCTTTAATCGGGACAAAAATATCGGAACCGGCTTCTTTCAAACCGTAGGCAAAGTACGCTTTTAACGACGATACGCCGAGCATTCCACCGCTTTCGCTCAGTGCGGCCAGAGTTGGTTTCTTTGTCACATTTTCAATTAGTTCTATTCTGCCGATGTTATACTTCAACTCGTATTCTTTATTGTTAATCTGAATCATGTGAACCTCCTATATCAGCCTGCGGCTTTCGCCGTAACTGTTGCGATACCAGCTTTCAGCGCTTTTCCTGAGGAATCCGCTTCAATAATCATAATCTGATTTCCGGTGACCGCCGCAATTTCGTCCGTGCCGTTCCAGGCCGTCTGGCTAACGGCTTCTCCATACACCGGATATGGTAGCGGGGCCTCTCCGGTTTTATAGTAATATTTATTTTCTGGCGCTTTGGCGGGATTTACATATACAGCTGTATCCCCGCTTTCAGCGCCTGCAACGGAAACAACCGTCAAAGGACCTAACGCGGCGGTTCCGTCCGGCATTGTGTCCGGTGTTACCGGGTCAGCGGATAAGTCAACCAATGCCCCCATGCCCTCCAGCGTTAAGCTGTAAGTCATAGCGTCGTCATAGGGCGCTTCCAGCGGATAATCAGTGATCACCGCAAGGCCGCCAAACATTCCCTTTTTGGTTTTTCCGTTAATTACCTTTATGCAAACAGGATCTCCGTTCTCAAATGCCTGGGAAAGCACTGTATGACTTTCATCATTCGGCACATAAAGGCCATCATTATCAATCGACCACTCTTTAGACCCGGCAAGCTTCGATTTCCAGCCTCCCTGGGTATCTTTAGAAGTAACCTCGATAGAATCCGCAGAACGGTTAATGGTCAACCCCTGTTGTCCGCTGATCGCGAGCAAAGAAGATCCGTCCGCATTAAAAACCGCCAGCAAAATATCCTTGCCGGCTACCGCTTTTGCCGCAGAGCTTGTGAAATCGCAATAGTTGTTGCTGTCAAACGCAAATAACTGTAATTGAAACATAAATTAATCCTCCCTACATTTTACATTTAAAACCGTAGCACACCATAAAATCAAAGGTTACAACAGCGTGTTTTTCTCCGGTTTCATCTGTCTGGATAGTTTGTACTCCGCCATCCGTCTGCATTATCAGTTCGAAAGGCTCTGGAAGAACGATATTTTCTGTTAAAGCCTCTTGAAGCTGTTCGATCATTGTATAGACCCCAACAGAAGAATTTCCTTTCTCGGCAATCGCGTGAACCCAAACTGTAAAATTATCCCGAAACATTGTTTTAGTGTTGGCGGGTGTAGTGTTAATAACCTCCGCAAAATAAAACGGGCTGGGCGCGTTCCCCGGAACAGCGTCATAGCATTTCAACTTGGTACGCGTCTGTATTTTATCCTGTATAGAGGCAATAAGAGTAGTTAGCCCAATTCTTTGGTAAGCCATCATTGTTCCTTTCTAATCGCATCTAAAAGGTCCTTTTTATAAATCTTCCGTTGTGTCTCTACATTACGCTGTAAAAACCTTTGGCCGGGTACAAAGCCGCCGTTTACGGTTCTATGTCCGTATTCCACATGCGGGCCGTATTCCTTGGTATACCCGACTTCTTCTCCAGAACTGCTTGATGATTGTCTGAGTTCTCCATGCGGCCCTTTTGGCCTAGTTTTTTCTGTAGATACCGGGGTTCCTCCAGACTGCCTTGCCCGGTTCAGCATCTGCGCCGTCTGCTTTTTTCTTACAGCTTCCCAACGAACAGAATTAAGCTGATTCAGCCTGTTTTCAAGCTCCTCTACCCCTTCCAAAGCGATTTTGAATCCCGCCATACCATCACTCCTTATATACCTTAACCTGTATTACGGTATATCTCGGGGCAAGGTCGATCTTTTGCGTGATTTCCTGACGGATACCGTTAATAACTGCGTGAGAACACTCAGGAAAATCCGAAAATAAAACCGGAATCGCAAAGCGCTGTTCGTTCCGGGTAACTTCTCTGCCTTCTAAAGATATCTGTTCGTCTGTCCACGGAGTAAACCGGCATACCGTCTTTTTTACTGTGCTCCACTTCCCCCCGGTTTGGTTTCCCAAGACGTCTTCTGTTTGACCCTCTTTGATTTGCAGGTCGCAGGATTTCCAAATCATAAAAAATGCACCGCCTTGTTATTTCCGTCTGTATCGTCGCGGTTATTCTTCCAGTCGGATATTTCTCTATCGTATTCTGAAAGAATATCCTCCACAAAAGAGGTTGACAGATTGGCTGCGCTTTCAGAAGAGATACCTTCGTAATAAGTACGCCGGACCATTTTTATTACCGCGTCCACGCAGACAGAATCGAAAGCGGCTGGAAGCGTTTCGGCTCCCAACCGCAAACAAAGCCTGTCCATTATGGTTTGGATATACTCGTTCAACAGTTCATCAGAAACATTTGGATCGGTAATTCGAATCCTTACCCTTTGAAGTATATCCATAATTTATCTTCTCCATTAATCTCCTGCGTTTACAACAACCGTATTGCTTCCGGACGCAACCGCTTTATAATACTGATCCGCTTCTACGACGGTAAGCACCTGTCCGGTCGTTGCCGCAATGTCCGCGCCTTCCGTGAAATTAGGCCAGTTCCGCACATTCTGCCCATAGCTCACTGAAGCAGCGGCGCTCCCGAGACGGTACTTCAAAACGTTACCTGCCGTTCCGTCTTCCCCGGACAACGTGGCCTTTGTGGTTCCCACCGCTGAACCCGCAGAAGGAGTGACGGTCAAGGTTTTTAATTCAGGAGCATCGGAAACAGTAACAACCGCAATAGCGTTTAAATATTCCGCGAACAGCACAAATCCCATAAGAGCGTAGGATTCAGACTGTGCTCTCTCATAGTTGCCTTCAGTATGGAATCCAATATACGGCACCTGTGCATCGGTTGTATAGGAAAGCCCAGCTTGCGTAAACTCGGAATCACCCGGATCAACATAATAGGGAATGATGTTGTTAACCGGGGTTGCGATTACGCGGCCCTGGGGAATTTCAGAGGAGAAAAACAGAATATCCGCGCCCAGGAAGTTTTCCACATAGTCCATACCGAAAACATTCTGTACGGTAATTTGCGCGCCGCCTAGGTATTTATAAACGTCCAGGGTATTAGCGAACACGGCAACGCTGGTAGCCGTTCTATGCATCTTCTTAAAAGCGTCCTTTACTCTACCGATCGACATAGCGATCGCCATTTGAAAGGTGGTTTCCTCACTGGTGAGCTGACCAGTCAAGAGAAAGTTATAAAACTTCGCCAATACTTCGTCCTGAAGCTGTACTTTGAACTCCTCATCGGTCATGCCGACAGCAGTTTCAAGACCATATCTGGCAATCGCCTCAGCCGTTACGGCCTTTCTGTATTTTTGAAGTTCAATCGTGGAAAATTCAATGGGTTCCACCTCATACTGAGACAGAGGAATAATATCGCCCTCGGCCACTGAACCGTTTTGTAATTCTCCGGTGGCTCTTTTCGCTACCAGTTGCGTTCCATTCGCTTTTCTAATTGGCCGGGCGATTCCCATTACTTCGGTGAGGGCCGTAATGTTTCGGCCGAATGAGGTCACAAAATCAACTTCCCTAGGGTTAATGGAAAATTGCTGAGTGGTAATAGTATTAGGTTCAGCCGCAAACAACTGTAAATTAAATTTCTTCATCTTATTTACCTCCGTATAAATAATTCTGGATTCTCCGCCATTAATCGGCGTCTTTCATTTGTGTCTTTAACGTTTAGAATCTGCTCTTTGGTAATCTCAGACGGTTTTCCCGCAGCCTTGGGCGTTGTCCCTCTTAAAGCGTCCTTAACTGCGGCCTGCACCGCTTCTTTAAAAGTTTTCGCGAAGGCTTCTACCGCTGTTTTTGTTTGCTCAGCGTCTTCGGAAACCAAATTAAAAATCACCTCGTCAGGCAAATTGATTTCCTCGTCGGCAAGCATTTTTCTGGCAGTTTTCGCCATATCTGAAACAGCATTTTGCCGTTTTAGATCATTCAGCTCTTTTTCCAGCTGTCTGGCTCGATATTCCGCTTTTTCTTCTCGGGTCATTTGCGCCAGTTTTTCAGCTTCCGATACCTTATCATCGGTTACCGTCTGCCACTTTCTTTGAGCGTTGCTGACAGCTGTTTGGATAGCTTTCTGTACCCTGCGGTCAAACTCCGCCTGATTACCCGGATCTTTTAAAAAATCATCAAAAGAAATGGTATCATTTTCCTGCGATGCTGTTTGTGCTTCCGAGCCGCTGGCGTTGCTTTCCGCCCCATCAGCTTCTCCCTCAGCAAAAAGCTGCAATTTAAAAAAATCTTTTTGAACCATATATTCCTTTCCGCCCCAGCTCGTCCAATGTCCGAGCCATTGCATAGTTTAACGTCGTTTCGGACTAAATTTTATTTACATATTCCGGAAATTCTCCGGAAATTTGAGACACGCCAATAAAAAAGGAATCTACCAGAAGCTTTCCGGCTTCCGATAAATTCCCATAGCTTACGCTTACATTACCTGGCTGTATATTCGTTTGTATCCTGTCTGTGGTAAGCTTTTCCATTGATTCAATTAATGTCTGAAACAACGCGGTAACTCCGGCGCAAACAATATCCTGGCCTTCGGGAGCGTACTCCGCATGCCCATGAATAGCAAATCCGTTACCGTTTCGTGTGATCGTTATCATTTCTTTTTCGTTCCCTTCTAGGAGCTCTGCTGCCAATCAGAGCCAATGCTACGATAGTAGCGCAGATAATTAAAATGTTAATCGTGACTACAGGCATTTCTATTCCCCTCCTCTCAAAAAATTTACCGCCTTTTCAACGTCCGGCATTCCCACATAATCCACTATCTTTTCTCCGTCTGTCAAAATCGCCGTGGGCAATCGGTTTACTCCGTATCGATCCGCGCAAGTCGGATTTTCCTGGACATTTATCATTTCAACTTGGATAGGGTCTGCCTGCTCTAAAACAGGATTCATAAATTCCCGTTCGAAAAATTTACAAGGCGAACACCAAGGAGCATAAAAAAACAACAGCTTTCTCATGTTTCATCAAGCCCCTCATTTTCCGCAATTTCTTCCGCTTTTTGCACGATAGAATCCGCGTTCGCCATTACGCTGTCAAGGATAGCGTCAGCCTGTATATTGGCTGCCATAACCGCCTTATCCGACATTAGGCAGTTATAATACCCTGTTATCACTTCACCTGTATCATGATCAATACCGATTAACGCCAACTTTTCTACTTTGCGCTTATCCATATACCCGATGGATTCAGAAAGCCATTGTGCGTATGCTTTATCGCTTATGATGTAGTTCATAAAGTCTCTCCTTAAAAATGGGCATAAGAAAACCACCGGCCGTTTTTGACTGGTGGCTTCTAAAGCTTTTTTTCAATTTGATCCGGCCAGACTGTATCTGTTACGGTCTTTCCGTCTTTTTTATTGATATCCATTTCATAGGCTGCGCCGTCGTCAAAAATTTCAACAATAAATGCTGTTTCTCCGGTTTTTAAGAGAACCTTATCAAACATTTCTAGTCTCACAGTATCACTCCTTGTCTATATAAGCGGAAGTTAATCTCATCTGTCCCGTATTCTTATCATCAATCCATGCGGTTATTACCTTTGCGGTCTTTCCATTTGGCCCCGTTAATTCCATTCTTACTTCGTAGCGTTTTCCCCAGCCTTTATCAGTTTTTTCCTTTGCTTCATACTCGGGAAGCTTATCATATATTTGCTGGATCAAGTCATCTGCATTTTCCATTGTATATCCTAGTGCCGATTTAAAAGCTTTAGCTTTGTCCTGATCCTTTTGGGGGTTGAGGGCATATTCTAAAAACTTCTCTCTTGGAATAGCAGCTTCCCAGTATCTAGGCAACTTTATTATATTACTTTCCGAATCTGATTTCAATCGATTTTCTATCGTTTCCGCCTGCTTTTTATCCCCTCCATGTTTTTTTACATAGTCGTCTATCCACTTATCCCAATCACCCACTTCAAATTCCCAAGCACAATGGCACCAAGGGTGAATCGGCGGGAAGTTTACTCCCGGCTGACGTTCGCTGATTTTAAACACCTTATCAGCCAGTCCTCTGCATATTGTACAAGTTTTTTCGTCCATCAGCGGGGACAGCTTATAGTATTCAAAATCCTCCTCGAACGGCTGTATAGTGGATTCTGCCATCACGTAGGTTCCCTCTGTGTAAATCAGGCGGTAAGCGTCACGGCGGTTTACGTTGCTGAAACGCTTTCTAAGCTGTCTCACCAGTCTGTCGTAGCTGTCGCCGCGCGCGATTCCCTGCGCGATATCCTGATTTAAATATTGAGCCAGCTTCTGAGTATCATTCCAAATTCGTTTTGAAAAATTCTCGCCGTTGCTCCACGGAACATCAACAAACCTTTTTATGATGTCTGAATTAACAGAATAAAAATTCTTTCCGAACCCAAGCGCTTCCATGCTGTAATTAATGCCTTTTGCCGCTAAACGATTCAAGTGAGAGGTAATCTCATCATTATCCAGCCCAGCTATTTCCGCCTGCCGCATAATAACGGAATATTGCAGTCCCTCCAGACGGTTCAGTTTGTATATGCTCTCGCGAACCGGCATAAGATGGGCGTACTGCGGGTATTTTTTGGCAAACTCGTCCATTTGTTCAATTAGAAGCCGCTTGTCCTCGTCAGAAAGAGCCTCCATCAGCTTCCTGTATTCAATTACATTATTTTCCCCATATTCCTGATAATAAACGGCAATTTGTTTTTCCAGCTTTCGAAACTCGGAATCATAATACTTGGACAGTCTCTTTTTTAACTTTGATTCTTCTTTTTCAGCCGCTTGATTCAATTGTTTCTGCCGATTCGCCCAGTATGACATCTTCTACCACCGTTCTGTTCGTCGGATAATCTGTCATATATCCGTCTTCGTCCTGCTCCTTCTCTATTTGATCAATCTCATTCTGAACATTATCCACAACGGAAAGAACCTTAAGCTGCGTCTGTTTACTTGTAATTCCTGCAAGGTTGCCCGCGATCTGGCTTTCTTCTAACAGATTTGCCGGAAAATTCTGCGTAAATTGATAAGACAGTTTCACCCAGTCGTCTTTTTTCATACCAGATACCGGATTACTGAAAATAAGTTTATAACGCCGGTTCATTCCGCTGGTAAACTTTCTTTGCTTTGTCATAGCTAAATCGCTCATAGCTTGCAGCTTGTATTTCAGCGCGATCCCAGAGGCAGATCCAAAACTCTCATCAGAAATATTAGCCACCATAGAAATTTGAAAAATCAGTTTTTCTAACCGGTTTAATAGGTTTTCCTGGGTGGTGTCCCCGTTCGGTTTTTGTAAAAATTCTACTATTAGGGAGCTGGAATCGCTTCCGTCAAAGTTTATAATGCGGTTATCTCTTAAACTAGCCAGTTCTTCCTTAGTGAGCTTTGCTCCCAGTATTTTTAAATAGGCGTCCGCAAAATACGCTACGTCGTTTGCTTTTTCAGAAATCGCCTCGTTGTACTCGTTAATCATAGTCATTACCGGCTCAAAAATTCCAATTTCTTCTTCATTTTCACGATATTCCGAGGCCGGAACTCCTTCAAATCCGTGCACCTTTTCGTATTCCGGAAGAAAATGCAATCCCCCTTCCATTGTGAAATAGCGCACTGTTTGTTCATCGGACACACTGCCGCTAATAATCTCATCAGAATCCTTATAAAGCCTTACAAAGCATCTTGGACGCTCCAGCACGGAATCATCATAAATAAAAAACGCCTCCATCGGGGAAACATAAGTTATCCCAATGTTGGCTTGTTCATCTACGTAATAAAGTTCATATCCTTTCCCGTAAATGTCGCATAATTTAGATAACTCCGCATTGTTATCGTCTTGATCGTTGTAGCTATCCAAAAACTCCACATATTCCGCAACTCTTTTATCTTCGTCACACAAGACTTTTATAGGAATACCGATAAAAAAACCGTTCATTGTATCCGTGATATATTTTGCAAAGTTAACAGCGATTCTCTTATCCGGTTTCCAATTAGGCTTTGATTTTTGAAAAAAAATCGGGTATTTCGTTCTATAGGCGTCCATTAGCGGCTTATATCTATTCTGAACAATTTCTCTGTGCTTATCAATAAAGCCTCCCAAATTCTCAACGGTTAACCGCTTATCGTTTGCCAGTCGAAACAAGTCAAATTCCTCCTTTTATGGGATTGTATTTCGTCCTCTGCTCAAGCTTTCTAAGAAGGCTCGCGGCAGAATCCGGGCTGTCGTCATGTTCCGCAAATTCAGAATAATCCAGAATTTCATTGATATATTCCGGATCTGTTGATTCCAACCAAAATATATCCTTCCATGCGCTCCTTAGATACGTCGATATTTTAACGAATTTATTCGTGGATTCGCTGTAGATATCCACCGCATAGCCAAGTTTCCTTAATTCTTTTGCCAGGTATCCTTTGTCAGCGTTCTTCTCACATGCAATTGACCCCGCCCTAAAGCGCTTATGTAAAACCGAAATTTCTTGTAAGCAATCGTCTACATGTTTATTCCAGCGCTTTCCAAATCCGACAACACGCCCATCTGAAAGCCTTTTGAACACTGTATACGCTGTTCCGTCTTCTCCGTCATAAGCGGCATCAATGTGCGCAAGCCCATTGTAAATGAGATACTCATCGTCAATAAATTTCGGGTTTTGGAACATAGCGTCTTTATCCGCAATGTGTTTCAATTCATAATTTGCCGCGAACAGTGAATCGCTCATAGACTGTCTAAGGGCGTTCAGTTTTTCTCTATCAATAAGGCCCGTGGAATAACAGTCAAATTTGTACGTATTCGGCATAATAGAGATTGCATCGTCCTTATGCCAAGGAGTTCCTGTATTAATAAATCTGCCGCTGCGGTTCTTTATATTTTGCAGCTCCATGTACTGTATTTTTGTTTTTTCCCTTTCGGCGCGGCTGATACGGTCTTTCAGATTCACAATATCGTCAGTAACTATAATATCGCCGTGCTTTCCGGTAATCGAAGTACCTATTCCAAGCCCTACAATCTGCGAAGCACCCTTTGTCGATGTATGAAGATTGGTATCTATTTCAGAATCCGTTTCTTTTAAAAGCACCAAATCCACACCGTAAAGCGTGTAAACTAGCTTTTTTAAAACTGTTGTATTCAATATTTTTTGCGACTGCCGGACTACCTCTGTTACGTCAGTGTCAGTCTTTCTAAAAAAAATTACATTTTCGTTTGGGTTTTCGATAATATGGAGCGCGAGAAACAATGATAAATCTGTGGTTTTGTAAGAACCTCTGTGAGCTAGTAGTGTTTGATCTTCTTTAGCGTATAAAAACGACCGAAGCCATTTATTGTGCAGTTCTGTTAAGTCAGCAAACCCTACCCAATGCCCGATTTTATAAGGTTCATTCCATAAAAGGCTGAGAACTTCTTTTTTTCTGCTGTTCAAAATAGTCCTCCATCTCCTTTATGGAATTATCTATCGGCTGGGTCAATTCCAGCTTATTGATATACTCGCCGTCCATTTTATTAAGCAGATCGATTGCTTTCATTCGTGAATCCGGTTTCTCTTGATCATCTCCCGCAATCTCCGTTAAAATCATCATGCGGTCAATTCTGCTTAAAATTGCCTTGTTTTTTGATTCATCGATTAATTCTTCATACCTTACCAAAACCTTATCATCGGAAAACAACTTGCTGGCTTTTACATCAACTGTTGTATCCTTCCACTTTGAAGCCGCTGGAAACGCTTCACGATATGCTTTTCTTTGGCTCATGCCCTGGATAAGCCCTTGTACAAATTTTTCGTGTCTGGGGTTTTTTAATATTGCCATACCTCCACCGCTTTACAAATTTAATTTAACAATTTCATTTCTGAGAATTTCAAGCTCCCGCGCCCGCCTGGTTCTGCCCTGTGACTGTCCTAAAATATTGGCTATACGGTTCTGTAAGGCCTGTTTTAGTTCACGGGGATATTGACATCTAGGCAAGGCGCAAATATGCTTTCCCGCCGTCTTGTAGCCGTCAAAAACACACCTTCCATCTCTTGGACAGTACATAAAAATCACTTCCTGTTTTTGGGTATCAAAAAAGCCCTCCGCCAAATGGCAAAGGGCTGAAAAATATTTAAAAAAGTTTTGAAAAAGGGTTGACATATACGTACGTAGATTATATAATATAATCAAAGGAAAGGAGGTGAAAAGTCCAGTGGGGAAAAAGAAAAAGCCCCCAAAGAATGTGGAAGATATCAAGACAATAGTTGAGATTCTCGCAGGTCTCGCAAATGTCGCCTTGGTAATCTACACAATCTCTAAGGGCTAAGAGGGAGGGGAGCGAAAGCTCCCCGAACTCCACCCTTATTATACCCCATTGAATTGATATGAGCAAGAAGAAACTATTAAGGAACTCGCCGCTGTATCTGCTGACCGCCGCCAATATTATTTATGCTGTCCAGCATGGGTTTAATTGGCTTACCTGGTTTGCAATAGGATTGACTTTAATTGTGTTTGTATGGGACATTGTGGAGGTGTTTAAGCGTGGCAAAAAGCAAAAGTGAGATTCAACAGGCATATATGAGGAAAAATTATGTCCGTTTCCCGTTAGACTTGCGCCCGGAGGTTCTGGAAGCTTTCCGGGCCGCGTGTGAAAAGAACGGAACAAAGCCGACTACCGAAATTAAAAAATTCATTGCGGAGTATATCGAAAAGGCAGGGGAATAATCCTCTGCCTATTTCTTTAGTTTAATGATACAATAAGTCAAGAGGGACATTCAAGGACATCTTACTCAATGTTCAATTTTTGCAAGGCAATTCCATGTAGTCTTGTAGTGTGGCGATAAGAGTAATTCATTTTAACTGCAACTTTTTCCCAAGACATGCCATTGATATAGTGCAATCTCAGAATACTTTCCAGCCCATAATCATTTATGCTAGAAATAGCTTTTTCAATTTTTACTCTCACTATATTCAAAGATTCTATTTCTTTTGCAATCTCCATTTCCAATCCTATGATTTTTTCGATTGAAACTTCAAGGCCTCCACTGCTTTCAGATTTGACTTTATCAGGAGAAAGGGTTTGTGTTGTTTTTTCAGCGCGTTCTCTGGTTTTCGCTAGTTCATCTAGCTTTGATCCAATGATTATTTCTATATTACGGTATTGATTCAGAAACTCCTTCTTTGTCAATTTTTCAACCTCCTGACAGTCTTTTTATCACACTTCTCCGGCGGACAGCCTCTAGGCTTACCGGTATCATAGCAATATAGGCAGTAGCGTTGCTGCCCGGAACCCTCAAAAGTTAGAGGTCTGTTATAGATACAGCCTTTACAGCTTTTTCTATTTCCGCTTTGTGGCCAGCCCAATGTCCTGAGCCTCCTTGCAGTAGAAGTCATCTTGTTTGTTAGTATGCCAGAAAATAGAATCTCCTGTCACATCGCATTCGATATGGGAGAAAGGGCACTCCTTCTTGTTCCTATGTACGCAGTCCTTGCAAGTGGTGTGCGGTTTGGGCGGGTCTTTGCTTGCCACCAGAACGGAACAAAGCAAGAAGCCTAACGGTGCGCCTAAAAAATAACCTAAAAGTAATAATTGCCAGTCACTCATAATTTCCCTCTTTTCTTAACTTCTCGATCATTTCAGACAGTTTCATAACGTCCGGGTGAGATTCAGACTTTCCGGAATTTAATTCGCACCGTCTCAGCCGTTCAAATTTTTCTATCAGGAGTTTAGGATCTCTCTTTTGCCTTTTTAATTCCTCTTCGCTTATGATAAGCGGGGGTCGCAGAAAATAATGCTCTTCATTCATTTGATTCCTTCCTTTCGCCGTTGCTGCAAAAATCGTCTCTGCCTAACCACTGGGCAACTGTAGGGATAGGGACAACATCGTCTGTATATAGTCTCATTAATTCCGATACCGGAGTATATTCGTTGCAGCCGAAACAACCAATAGAAAGCACTCCATTAACAATGTCAATAGTAAGAGCGTCACCACATTTAGGGCATAAAGCAAAATTTTCAAAAGCTAATGCTCCATTTAGCGCATTTTTGACTTTAGAAAGCTGTTGTTCGGCATTTTTAAGTCTGTCGCATATCTCTTTGATTGTCATAATGGAGTCATCATATTTAATTTTTACTTTTTTATTCTTTTCCTGCTCAAGCTGTTCTCTCAACTCCTGCACTATGGGAAGCGTTTCTGGGTCGATTGTTTCAAAGTTTTGTATATCGAACATAAATTGAGAAAATAAAAATTCCGACTCTTTGCAGTTCATGATTGTATTGCATTCAAGTAGTTTTTCTGTCTGAAAAAAAGCGTCTGCGTCAATCAATCTCATTTCTCACACCTCGGTTCAAAGCAACTGATAATTACACTCCCAACACCGCCCAATTGGTGGGGTTTGTCGGGTGTTCCATGCTTTTGGGAATTCTTTTATTTGTTCCCAAGACTCTAGATCAGAATCGATAAGCGCCGCGCGCATTCTCAACAGTTCAACTAATTCCTCATACATGGCTAATCCTCCTTTGGTGGTTCTGGTAAAGGTTGCCAGTGGGTGACATGGCAGTTGCACACACGATTCCAGTCTCCAGTTGAATCAAAATAACAGTCTAAAACACTCATCGCGGTATTTTCGTATCCTTTTGTTGTTCCATGATAAGTTGGATTTTTATCAAGACACCCGCCATGCCAATAGTTGATGCTTGTAATCACTAAGTAATGTCCAGGTTTCTCCGGCAGCCTGTCCTCAACACTGATCCAGCCGTTGCGTAAGGCGGCAATAGCAATATCAAGAGCTTCATGCAATTCGATATCTGACTTCCTGCCTTCAATGGTCGTTATAGGGATAAGCAAATCCCACCATGCACCATTTTCAAGAACTTCAATCGCTTTTTCTCTTGTCATAGCTTAGTCCTCCAAATCCATCTTAGCGCCACAGTTGGGGCAGTAATGATAAAATTCTTTAAACGCTTCCAAAAATTCTTTTTTAGGTTCTTCGTCTGGTGAGACCTCAAACATATCCGCACATTCAGAGCACTCAGCCACGGAAAAGTCATTATAAAAATTCAGCCACTTCCCATGCTTCACCTCTTCAACGTCGGCGGCGGGAAAATTTTCTACCCTGTCTACACATTCGTCAAATCCATCTGTATAATGGTCATAATATCCATTCTTACCTCTTAACGCTGATAGTCGAATGTTCAAATCTTTTTCAAGTGCTTCTCTCTTGATGTACTCAGCCATTTTCAATCCTCCTCGTCAAAGCTGTCTAAAGGAACAGAGATTTCATCTTCGTCGGTATCGTCAACAGCAACAAAGACATATCCAATCACAGGTACAACCAATTGGGAACAATCCAGTTCTTCACCAGTACATTGAAAAAAACTGTCGCAATCAATCTCTGTAATCTTAAAGTATCTTGCCATTGTCAGCCCTCCTGTTCCAAGCGAACCTTTAATCTGTGTGTTTTCTTGAATTTTTGAACTTCCACCAAATCCTCACAATCGTGAAGAATCATCATTTGTTCCAACATGATTTGAACGTCCGCGATCTCTTCAGCAATAGCTTCACGGTTATCTTTGCCCCTGGCGTGCTTACAAAGCTCCTTTTGCAGTTCTGACATTTCCTCAAAAACCATGAGTGTTTGAGCTTCAGCACCCCATTTATTCAGAGCTTCGCGATAAATCCCACGTGGTTTTAATTCATTCATGATTTGCCTCCTTCCAGTGCCGCTCAATTCTTTTAAAAACATCTTTTGCGGATAAACAGCCAAGCACGCTGTCATGTTCTTGCTCTTCCGGCGTTAAAAGGCCCATAATTTCAAGTAGATCCGATTCGTTTCCATAACTTCCATAATGTTCTATAGCGTCCATTACTCTATCAGGCGGGGATTCAACCGGATAACAAATTTGAAATCCGTCCATAAATGGCTTCATAGTATGTGGAATTTCAGCTTCTGCCAGCATTTTGTCCAATACATGAATCTCTTGGTATCTGCTGTCGGTAATATACTTTCCTTCTGCATCGAAAAGCTGGTCATAAGTTTTTATGCTCATTGCTTTTGCCCTCCGTTCCCGTCTGTGACTTCAAATCTAAGCTTCATCTGTGCGGGACATAAGTCCACGCTTGGACGTCGCTTTCCGGTCCATCGAAGCCCTCCAGCCCTGCCTACACATTTCCAGCCGGCAGCCCTCAGGCTTGCCCCGTTCTCACTTTCTAATATGTAAGTGACAAGCTTATGGTAGCCCATAGCCCTGGCCGCTCTCCAGGCCGCCGCATAAAGCATGCTGCAAGCGTTGCGTGTGCCGTCTGTGCAAAGCCGGTTAACCTCCAAGGTCCAGCTGTCGTCAAGATAACGGCTGACGGGCCTTCCTACAATGGCAACGCCCACAATTTTTTCTCCGTTGGTGCAGCCAATAGAAAATTTGTGCCCTGTGACAGGCTTATGGTGGCGGTGATGCTGCTCTACAAAAGCATTGGCCTCTTTTAAGCTTATCGGACATATCTCAAGCAACTAAATCACTCCTTATTTCCCGCCTGTTTGCGGCGGGGTTAAATTCAAGGGATTAAACGCTTCATGGAATCGTTAAGCTTTTGATAAGTATCGCTGCACATAAGCATAGAAACAACATTATCCGTCAGCGTTTTAGCCATAACATCATCAAAGGTTTGTTTAATTCCGGAATTTACTTGGCGTTTCAAAATATCTGCCTTTTTTTCTACTTCTTTTTGAACGGTTTGTAATATCGTTGTCCTCATGCGTTCAATATCAAATTTTTCTTCTAAAGAGTTCTTGACGCATTCATTTAAGTATTGCTTTCTAGTAAGTTTCTTTGGTTCTTCTCTCCAATTTCCACCAATAGTTACAGTCTCTTCCATGAATTCGTTAACCGAATTGGAAATTTGTTTTTCAACCTCTTCCTTGGTGTATTTTTCAAAAGTTTTGTTATAAGTATCCTTAACTAAGCTTACTATCTCGTCATGCGCCGTTTTATATATACCCATTTCCACTGAGTTCTTAACGGTATGGGTAATATATTCGAGCAGGTTAGTCATATCGACTTCCAGCTTTGCTTCATTAAGTTTAAAATCGGCAGTGTCGTTATAGGGGCACGCTTCATAACCTCCATTACGTTCACAGATTGGCGTTCCATCGCTATAATCATAACCACAAAAATATTTACAGTTTTTACAGTCTTTCATTCTAATCTCCTTTCTTATTTAGAGAGGTAAATTCCTCCCGTCCAAAATCTCAATGAGCCTCCTGCACACAGGGCAGCCGCTCTGCTCCACCTTCTTAAACCAGCCTGCCAGCGCTGTACGGATTTGATCGACGTATTGGTGAAGCTTCAGGTCGTCCTTCTCTTTTTTCCGCGCGTCCTCGTACTCTCTCCTAAGGGCTTCTTTTTCCTCAGCGGCTTCGTCCTTGGAAAAAGCACCGCGCCGGTAAGCATGATACAGCCAGGCAAGCCCGCGGTATGCAACTCGCTCTAAAGGAAGCGCGGAACGGGGAAGAGGCTTCCCGTTTCCGGCGAGAGCGCAAAGCTCGTCAAAGGTCATGGCTGATCTCCTCGATGGTTACCTTTACGCAGGGATCCTCCGTGTACCGCTTGATAACCGTTAAATCGGCGATCTGCGCGTCGTCGTCATAAGCGATCCCGTTTAAAGCGTCCGCAACCACTTTCGCGATATTATCGGAATCAGGCTTTTTTGTAGGGAGAAGGTCTCCGCTTAACGCCGCGATCCTGTCTTTGTTGGAAAATGATTTGGGAACCTGAAACCCCGCGTAAATCTCCATCTTCAGCGCGGGCTTTTGTTTTCCCTGAGTCTTGATTTTACCCCGGGCCCCATACCGTTCCAGAAATGAAGTTTTAATCAGATTTTCGTACAGCACTGTATTTTCCGGCGTGTAGCTGTGCCCGGTTTTACATGTCCTGGCCCTGGCTTTTCCCTGCGGCTTGCCAGGAATAACGATAAACAGCTTCATTGTTCCTCCTAAAATTCCGGCTGGCGTAAATTAAACTCAGAAAAGGTCTGATGCTTCCCGTCAAATCTGAGAAAATTTTTCCCCGTTTCGCCTTCCTTGTTTTTCGCGATAATCAGTTCCCTGGTGCTGTCCTCCTGATCGGGCCAGTGAATCAAAAGAATCGCGTCCGCGTCCTGCTCAATCTGCCCGGATTCTCTCAGGCTGGTCATATCCGGGTCTCCTTTCCCAGCACGGTTAAGCTGTGCTAGTGCAATGACCGCGATTTCCATCTGCTGCGCCAGGGTATGCAGGTCCATTGAAATCTGCGTTGCCCGTTCGTAAGGCGTTTTCCCGGAGGCTTTCATTAAAGTCAGATAATCCACAAAAATCACATCTGCCCTGGCCTGTACCGCCTTTGACTTGATCTGCTCCGCTGTCCAGCCCGCAGCCGAAACAACCTCCAGCTTTAAAGCCTGGAAGCTCTCGTATTTTTCCGTGATTTTAGCGGCGTCAGCGTCGTCAACCTCCCGGCGTTTTACCTTTGAAAAATCAAGCCTGGCGTAGCATGTAGCCAGCCGCTCGAAAATTTTTTCCGGAGAGGTTTCCAGAGAAAAATATACGCATTGGTATTTTTTCGCCATATTCAGCATCATTTGAAGTGTCAGAGCTGTTTTGCCGGAGGACGGTCCCCCGCCGATTACGATGTAATCCCCTGGGCTGATAAAGATATTTCGGTCGATCCAGGGAATACCGGTTTGTATGTACTCCTTATGCTCCTCGAGGTCTGTCGAAAAGTTCAAATAGCCCTCTTTCGCGGTCAACCCTTCAGCCTTAACGCTGTGGTCAAAGCATTTTAACAGGCTGGAAGCCATAGACTGGCAGCGTTCAATATCTTCTCCCTTTTGGATTTCATCGATTAGGGATTCAGCGGCCGCCAGCGCTTCATTTTTCATGCGGGCTTCTTTTAAGATCCTGATATATTCCAGGTAATGGGAAACCGCAGGAGTATCACAAGCGCAGGCAAGGCAAAAATCCCGGCATTCCTGCCGGTCGAAGCCTCCGCTTTTCGCTGATACGGTGATGGGGTCAATGGGCTTTCCCAGCTTGAAATATTCTACACAGGCGGAATACACCTGACGGCATAAGCCGTGGTAAAAGCAGTTAGGGGATAAGGACAAAGCAGCTTCCGGAATCACCTTTTCGGGAGCGATCAGCATTGCGCCGATCAGGGAGCGCTCCGCCTGAAAATCATAGATCAGTCTAAAATCTTCCATTTGCGTCCCTCCTTTTTTACGGCGGCTTCCGGTTCGTCTTCCCAGCGCATACCCCGTATCCAGGAAGCGGGGAGAGGGATATACTGCCCTCCGTCCTTGGTCCAGTCAAAGCTTTTTTTCTGCCATTCCAGTGCGGACAGCATTTTCTCCATTAAGCCGTCGTCTGGGTTCAGTTTGTTAAAGGCTTTTAAAGCGTCGCCCTTGGCCTTCTTTTTCGGATAGGCTTCCCAAAAGCTTTGAAAGCGGATCTGCACAGAGGTCTTGGAGTGGTTCACAGCCTTTGCTGTCCCTTTGGCCTTTTCAACCTTTAGGCTCTCGCTCTGTTCCGCTTCCCCTTGGGGGGTAAGGGGGGTATAACCTATACTATTCTTATCTAATCTATACTGGGTATCCGGTTTGGGTACCGTATGGGATACCAATTGACAACCATTGGTATCCATTAAGATGTATTCTTTGCTAGGATTTTCGCGGATTTTTGCTTTCTCCTCTAAATATTTTGTTTCTTGATATCTATCAGACCGAATTGTGTTATTTTGCTTCCAGTGCGTTACAACCAGCACACCGCTTGAAAAAGTTATCACAAAATTTAATTTTTCCAGTGTTTTTAGATCTGATTTCGAGGCCCCTATCATTCTCAAAACGCTTTGTGGATTACCTACAAATCCATCATCATCGGCGTGCATAGACAAGTGTATGTAAAGCATTTGTGTTTTCGGCGTCATATTCAGAAACAAATCGCTTTCAATAATTGTTTTTGAAAACATTCTTTTATCTGCCATTTTTATGATCACCGCCTGTCCATGCGGCTTTTCAACAGTAGAAACTGCTCATTGTGGATCAGGATTTTTTGCAGTTTTCTGATTCTGCTGATCAGTTCCTGATTAAATTCTTTGATTTCAGGTTCATAATCGCTGACCCAGTAGCCTCCGCTATGGCTTGACGATAGGATCACGCCAACGGGGTTGATGGTTTCGCTGGTTCGTTCCTTTTCAATGAAAGCGCGGTTAGTTCTGTCGTCCAGGCCGGTTCTTTTCTCCAGTTCTTTTCTGGTAATTGGCGGATCACCCCGAAACGGGATATATTCTAAAATGTTCATAGCGCACCTCAAAAAGGCAAGCTTTCGTCTTCAAACTCTTCCTCGGCTTGTGGATTGTTTTTGATCAGAGCTTTGTAATCCTCTGATTTTTTGATCTTATCCTGTACCCATTCCGGAAGCTTGTCCATGAAAGCCAGACATTCCGGTGCAGACAGATCAAAGTACACTGTTTCAGATTTCGGTTTCACTTTCGGCATGTTTTTAGGCATGGCCATGATTGCCGCAACATTAGCGTATCCCTTATCGTTATGCAGAATTTGAAGCTGGCAGCTGGTGCCGAGGATATTCACCATATCAAAGCAGTCCAATTCCTGATCGGTAAACTTCTTTCCTCTCCAGGCCTCCAGGTGGCTCCTTAAGGTTGCTTTCTGGGAAAGGGAAAGAGTATATTCCTTGCTGATCACTCTCGGCTTTTCCTCGCCGTCTATCGTGGTTGATTCGTCCGTAACCTCCCAGGTGATCATGACCTTGTGATTTGTTTTTTGGAAAGCCTCGCTCCACTGTTCTCCGAGATCGATTACCATGATACAGACAGCAGTATGTACGCCCTCGGTAATTGGTTCAATAGCGGTTCCTTTTTCTCTTGCGATAATTGCCATAGTTTAACAGCTCCTTTTATTTTTCAATTCCGTTGATCAATTTCTCTTCGATTTCCAGAGGGCAGTCGGTTCCCCTCTGCGTGTAAATATCAATATCGTTTAAGGATTCGTAGGTATGAGCGCAGATGATCCGCAGGTGTTTATTTGTGGTTTTGCTTTTTTTGAGCCAGCAGGAGTTGCAGCACAATACGCCGTTGGGGAAAAATACCGGCTCTGTTAAATTGCCTTTCGCGTAAAATTCAACGCCGTTCTTGGTAGGCATAATATACCTCCTTCAGCCACTCCAGGGCCTCGTATTCCGGGCTTTTATCCGTTTCCGGTTCTTCGTTATCGGTATCATACAGGTACTTAAATTCCGCGCGGGAGAGGCCGTTATCATTGCTTCTGTTCATTTCTCAGCCTCTCACATTCCCGGAACCAATAGTCGCCGGCTATCTTTTGGTTTTCGAGTTCTTTTTCCAGCTCTAAACATCTTTTCATTAGATAGATCATTAACTCTTTATCGTCCATTTGACAAACCTCCTGTTTTGGTTTAAAATATATTCAGTTGTTTTTCGTTTGCCGCTTTTCGTGATGCCAGTCGCGAGGGCGGCTTTCTTTATACTTTGCGTATCTGCCCCTGTTTTTCAGGGCTTGTCTCAGCTTCCGGTTCCGGTACCGCTCGCCGATATATGCCGCTGTGAATACGGCGCTCCATACCGCCAGAATGATAAACGCTACCGTCATTTCTGTGCTCATGTGCTTGTCCTCCTTTCAGAATTAAATAAGCAGATTGATGATCCAGCTGACTAAAAAAGAGACAGCGAAAACTAAAACCAGTAACACGATATCTTTCTTATTTACTGTCAAGTTGGCTTGTCCTCCTTTTGGCCTCCTGCGGGGGTTAGCCGCAGAACTAATTATCAAATTCTAAGGTCTTTGCGTGTTCATCAAAGTCCGTCCAATCGAGCGTAACTTTTGTTGGATATCCATTGATACGTGTGTATATCTTACAGAGCACTTGCCTAAAGTTTTCGCGATTCCGCGCTACCTCCTCCGGGGTGCCGTGCCTTCTATGTATAATAACCGTTGGCTCCCCGATGTACTTCCCTTTCTCGTTTACCATTTTCATCACCTCGATTCTATGTATATGATTAATTTTGTTTGTCCGTTGCACGTCCAAAAACATTCAGCTTATAAGTTTATTCAATTGCTGTAAGATCAGTAAACATCGATTCAACCAATCAATAGTAAAGCTAGCGAAGTTATTGAATCTGACAGACAACAATAAAACAGTGACTGTAAGAGTGTTGATCAAAATGCATAATATAAAAGTCAAAAATTCCAAATGCTCGATTTGCTCCTGTTGTGGCCCAATAGGAGTTTTTCTTTTACTTGTCCTCAATCCTTCACCCCGCTTCCTTTCTTAGTGATTTTGAGTGTTGCGTTTTAAGTTGAAAGATGTACTTTTATCACAGTTTGGTGATAAATTTGGCAAAAAAATATTCCAATACTGTTGTTCTGTTAAATGTAAT
>OLZR01000221.1_pt1 | contig 37382 bp, 32 predicted proteins | sample 1644421 | NCBI WGS metagenome assembly OLZR01 (sample SAMEA103958132, study PRJEB25191) | human gut metagenome | biome: human-associated habitat [ENVO:00009003]; feature: intestine environment [ENVO:2100002]; material: feces | place: Germany | collected 2013/2015 | reverse complement strand
AGCTGTTTGATGTAATGAAGTGGACATCAAGAATCACCGGTACTATTTCAGGCGGAATGGGATTATTTGATACAGCCGCAATGGTAGTCGGTTTGTTTGACCCACAAAATGCTTTTGTACAATTTAATCAGAAACTGCATACAAGTAAATTATATAACGGTTTTCAGTTTACCGTTAGTGCATTGGCGGTCTTTAGCAGCACTACATATAGGGCAATGGGTAAACATAGAGAAACATTAACTTGTTTTGTAGCGGGAACAATGATTCTGACGGCTACAGGTATGGTAGCAATTGAGAATATCAAAACAGGAGATAAAGTTATCTCTACAAATCCCGAAACATTTGAAACCGGTGAAAAAACGGTGGTTGAAACATATGTAAGAGAGGTAACAACTCTCGTTCATCTGACAGTTAATGGTGATGAAATTATTACAACTGTAGACCATCCGTTTTATGTGAAAGGCAAGGGGTTTGTTAATGCCGGTGAACTTTGGGTCGGTACTCAGCTGCTTGATGTAAATAATAACATTTTAGTTGTAGAAAATACTCGTCTTGAGCTTGTAAAAAATCCTGTTAAGGTTTATAATTTTCAGGTGGAGGACTATCATACTTATCATGTTGGTGAGAATGAGGTTTGGGTTCATAATGCGGATTATGAAATTGAATTGTCAATAAGTGAGTATCCTGAATCTGCTAAGCATATTGAAGATGCAATAAAAAAAGGTCAACCTGATGAGCTTACTTTAGATAGAAAAAGTGCTTATGCTAATAGAAAAGAAAGCTTAAAAGGAACGAAAACGGTTCCTGGAATGGATAGAGATGAATATCCTTTTGCAATGACTAAAGAGGGTGGCGCAGGTGCGGATATTCGTCATATACCATATTCTGACAATCGAGGTTCAGGTTCATATTTGAGATGGCAATTGGATAAAATCTCTGACGGAAAAACATTTAAAATAAAAATTGTGGATTAAGGAGTAGCAATATGATTAATGTTGATTTATGGAAAAAAATAAATAAAATGCTTCAGTCATCAGACCGAAAGATCGAATTGTTTCAATGCGACGAAGTGAGAGGAATAAATATTATAAAAGAGATAGGGTTGAATAATACCACAACTTTATCAACTATAATTGCCAATTGTGCAGGAGTTATTGTAGATGATTGTATACGTATTCTTGGTCAAGGTGATGTTAATGTTCATGGGATTTACGAAGTAAATTTAATTGAAAATGGTTCTGCAAATAGAGTTATGGGAATGCTTTTAGTAGCATTCGATATTTTCGGCGGTCTTTTTGCAATGAATATGGGAGCTATCAATGATGAGATAGGTGTTATTTATTACTTTGCACCTGATACATTAGAATGGGAATCAATTGAAATGAATTATTCTGAATTCCTTCAATGGTGCGTGTTGGGGAATATTTCTAAATTTTATCAATCGTTTAAATGGAATGATTGGCGACAGATGGCTAAAGAGGTAAAATTTAATGATGGGATATTAATCTACCCTTTTTTATGGTCTAAGGAACATAACATAAACACCGCTGAGAAAAAAATAGTTTCATTTAATGAATTATTTAATCTTAATATGGATTACAGAAAAAAATTTTTTGAATAAAGTGATTTATATGTCGGTAACGGATATGTTATTTCAACAGCCCCTGAAACATTTGAAACCGCTGAGAAAATTGTTCTTGAAACATATATAAGAGCGGTAACAACTCTCGTTCATCTGACTGTTAACGGTAAAGAAATTATTACAACTGTAGACCACCCGTATTATGTAAAAGGCAAGGGTTTTGTTAATGCTGGTGAACTTGCCATTGGAAATGAACTTCTTGATTCAAGCGGCAACATACTTTTTGTTGAAAAGTTTGATGTTGAATTGACAGAAAAACCGACTAAAGTATATAATTTTCAGGTGGAGGATTTTCATACTTACTATGTTGGTTCGTTGGGTGTGTTGGTGCATAATGCTGGTGATGATTATGCTAAACCAACTGAACCATACAATAGAAAAAAGCATTATGGCAATACTCCAACAAAGAAGGACAGGCAAGTAGTAGGTGGTTCGCCAGATCATGATCCTCCACTGGTTAAACGATATTATGAAGGTAATCCTAGCATAGGTGAAAAACCAGGTTATCAAATGACTGCTGCTGAAAGGCGAGCAAGCGCACAGGATCGTAGTCGAATGAACCCTTCAACTAAGGCAGAACAAAATTCGCAAGGTGGACGAATGTCAAAATATTCAAAGGAGATGAAAAAGAAGTATGGACTTGATAAAAATGATTAAAGAGCATTACTTATTGAATTGGAATGAATATTCCGAATGTATTTTTAATAAAGAGCATATTCATGAATTATTGCCCTCATTTAATGTACTAAAATTTGCACCTACTGAAAAAAGAAACTCATGGATTTACGCAACTTGTGGAATGTCAGAAAATGATGAGGAACAGGGGTTAGAATTATTTATACTCGCACCAACTGAGAATGACTTTTTAATTAAGTTACTTGCTGCTATAGCACATTACCATGCTAGTGGAAATGTTCTTAACTTAGGGCACACGGTTAATTTTGGTTGCGCTTGGTATGAAGAGTCTAAATGTGATCATGGTTTAATTTCATTACCATATTTATATGGACCGAATTTGGAATGGCTGAAATCAGGTGCTATGGATATTAGGTTTTTATGGCTCATACCGATAACCGCAGAAGAACTTCAATATAAAAAAGATTGCGGTATAGAAGCTTTGGAAGATAAATTTGAAGAAACGCAGTTTAATTACATTGATCCTTTTCGTAACAGTGTGGTATAATAAGTCATTAAAATAAGTTTACATAAATTTGCATAATAGGTCTACATTCTTATGAGGATTCCAAGCTTATTCATTTAGTTATAAATGGCGAAGAGATCATAACTGCTGTGTCTGGATCAGGGTCCTCACTAATTAGTGATTTAGGCGATATATTAATTAAAGGCGAAGGTATTTCATTTGGAGAGGTACTTTTTAATACCACGTTTTCTGGTGTATTTGGAGCTGCCTTTGCTGGTATTGGTTATGGGGTGTCTAAAGGTTATACTGCGTTGAAAACGATAATCAATAGCAAAAACAATCCTTTAAATATAAAACCAAAAGTATCAAATCCTAAATTAAAAAATATTGTTGATGATTTGTACAAGGGGAAAAATGGTAACAATACAATTGGAAACGGCACAACTATGGATGCTGTTAGAAATGAATTAAAAACCGGCATGCCAACTAATGGGAAATTTCATTTGCAAAAAGCAAAAGATTATGTGAATGCATTAGATAGAATACTGCGAAGAAATGATGTTAGTGATGCAGATAAAGCTATAGCAAAAACATTATTAGAAGATCTAATAAAAGCAATATCAGGAAATTAAGTTAATCGTCATTTTTGTCATTAAACAAAAATTTAGCTTGTAATGATTTATCTCAATGTAACAGGAGGTTTATTTATGTTTTTATATAAAAATGCAATTGAATGTTTAATTGAAAATATACCAGAATTAAAGTCTTTATACGAAGAGGATCAAGAATATTACGAGGATTTACCATATGTTTTTTACGAATCTGTTTTTACAAAATATATTGTAGAAATGCTTGAGAAGAAAATGGATTCAAAATTGGTACGATGCTTTGATTTTGTGGAGAAAGGTCTTAGTGAGGGAGATACAGATTTTAAAAACCTATTAGAGGTTTCTGTTATTGAAGCGTTATTTTTTGAAGGAAAATTTAATGATAAGTATACTTTGAGCTTTTTAGGTAAGACATCACAACAAAGTTTGAGAAAATGTAATAATATTTGAGCACTCATTTTGTGTAAAAGGTAAGGGCTTTGTCAATGCTGGTGAACTTGCCATTGGAGATGAACTCCTTGATTCAAGCGGCAACATACTTTTTGTTGAAAATTTTGACGTTGAGATAAAAGATCAGTTCGCTAATATCTTTATGGTATTTAATAAAATCAAATATAAAGTTATGGAGGTGCAAAAATGCAAACCAATCAAGAAAAAACAGCACAGCTTTTAGCCGATTCGCATTTCGCATTCATAAACAGCCAAAACAGCGAAGCTCTGCATCTTGCGAACGAAGCAATGAGACTTGCTCCAAAAAATCCCGACGCATATCAGTGTGCCGGAAACGCATATATGTCATTGGGTGATTATAACAAGGCTGTTGAGAATTATGCTTTAGCGGTTAAATACGATTCTAATAATGGCAACAGGTACTATGATCTAGGCTTTGCCCTCGCTACTAACGAAAAAACAGCGGACGCTATAAAAAATCTTGCAAAAGCCGAAGAATTAGGCTGTTCGCCTGAGAATACGGTGCAGCTGTATAATCTGCTCGGAATTATCTGTTTCGATATCGGAAGATATAAGGACGCTCTTGTAAATCTTGAAAAAGCGGAGCAGATAATCGGCGTGGATATGGATATCATGAAGCGCAAGGTCATTATTTACGGAATGAAGAACGATATCAGAAACGGGCTTCTGACTACCAATCAGATGAAGCTTGTCGCTCCGTCCGACTACACAGGCTATCAGCTTGCATTTAAACTGCTTTGTCAGGCGAAGCGTCTGGAAGCCGCAGAACGGGAGCTTGAAATGGCAAAGAAATATGCCGAACTAACCATGGATTATTATTTTGACTGTGTGACCTTTGAAATCCAGAATTATCAGACCGATCAGGACAAGCAGCACTATAATAAGGCGCTGACATTTATTGAAGAAGCGCTTAAAACGTTAAAACCCACATCTGCTGAATTGATCGAAAGTTATATCAATGCCGCAGAAATATATCTGCAGCTTGAAAACCCTGACAAGACAATAGACTGTCTTAATTCAGCGCAAAATCCTGCCGAGTCATATAATCTGGGATTTGATATTATTGATAAGGAATTTGAGCCTGTCAATCTGACAGAATACGACGTTGAGGAAATGATTGAGGCCGATAAGGAACGCATTGCCGAAGAATACGGCGATTACGGTCTGGAGCAACTTGCCGAAAGTATTGAACCTGATGAAAACGGTGCAAGAGAATATCTTACGAACGTTGAAGATGAAGCCGCTACCGAGGAAGCGACGTACAAGCTTGACAAATCGGAAGAGATTGAATTGTCTCCCGAAAATATCGATCAGATTAATCGTCTGTATGTCGGAGCTTATACGCTGAAAAAGGAATTTAATAAAGTAATTAATTATGCAAGAAAATTGCAGACCAGCGAGAGCGTTCATAGTATGTATATTGGTAAATACAGTGAAGTAAACGCTTTTAAAGAACTTGGCAGTCCGGATTCCGATCAGAAATATGAAGAAACAATAAAGTTCTTCAGAAATGCTATGATTAAGGATCCGAGTGATATTGCAGCAGTAACATTCCGTATTCAGTGTTATATGGATATTGGAAATTACATCCAAGCTGAACAGCTTTGTGATTTGCTGTCATCAGAAATAAGGAAGCCGCTGCTTGAAAAAATACAGGAAGCAAAGGCTGCGGGGGGTGATAATAAATGAGCTTAGAAAAGGACATTAAGCTTAAAGATACAGCTTTTACAACCGCCTCTGCGGATATGAAAGCGCTTAAAGACAGAGCAGAAAAGCTTAAGGCGGAATTGAATAGTATGTATGAAGATCTCACAACGGCGCTGGACACACCGGCAGGAAAAGAAATTCAAATAACCGCTAAAAATGTCCTTATAAAACCAATTGATGATCTTATACTTGTAATCAAGCAGATGTCAGAAACGCTGGAAGATATAATTAGTTCAGATTATTATAAAGGCGTATTTGACAAATATGCAAGCTTGGTTCAGAATCTTTAATGTAATTAACAGGAGGAAAAGACTATGGCAATGGGAAGTACCGGAACAGTAAATGTGACGCCGGAAATGATCAATAGCGCAATAAGTGCGATTGAAGAGTATGAAACTACAGTAAAATCACTGTATTCAAATCTAGAAAGCACGATGAGCGAATTGATACCGGGCAATTTCAGTGGAAGTGCGGCGCAAGGTTTTAAACAGTTTTTCGATGAAAATATTACTAAACTTGCTGACGCAAATGATGAAAGCACAGCAGTAGCACAAATAATCAAGCTTTTAAAAGAAATAGTAAACGGAATCTCTGACGCAATTCCGAAGGATAATGACGGTCTTGACGATCAGCTTGCAGAGCAAAACACAAAAGCTATGGGAGGTAATTAATTATGGCAGGATGCAGAATAGTAAATCAGGGCGTACTTACGGCTCTTCAGTCAATTGAATCGTGTCGTGCTTCTTATGCAGAAGCGGGACAAACATTGATCAGCTCATTAACCAGTGCAATTGCCGATATGGAGGGAGCGGCAAAGGACGCTTTTCAAGCTTTAATTGATAAAGATATAAAAAAATTTGCAGAAACCGATTTGCCTGAAGCAATCAAAGGTATGCATACTCTTCTTGAGGAAAACAGAAGGAACTTCGAAGAAGTTGATCAGAAAATAGCGGATAATATAAGCGGCAGTTAAATACATAAAAAAGCGCAGCCTGATATTTTTTTGATTAATAATTTAGGCTGCGCCTTTTTTCGGAGGTGCATACATGGCTTTTAGAATACTTAATGAAGAAGAAATTTTATTGCTTACCGATAAACAGCGTGAGAATTATGAAAACGAACTTGAAGTCCATTGTCAGAGAGCAGCTTTTGTAGAAAAGCTTACCGAAATTGAAAAAGCTGAAATCAAAGAGTATAAACCGTCATTGCACTCTGTCTTCGTTATTAAAGAGCGTCCGTCGGCATTTTTCACAAAACCCGAACCTACGAACTTTAATTTTAAGCGTTTGGTTAAACCTGAGCTTCCTCTTAAACTTTATGGCAAATCAGATATTAAAATTGATTTATCTGAAATTATTAATAAAGCAGATGTAACTAAAGGCGGCAGTAAATTGAACAATATATCTTCCTTAACTACTAAAACGAGCGGTTTCATTAAATACGAGCCGAGGCGATATAATGTCACAAAATTTTCTAAACCAACCGTACCTAATAGAAATTTTATTCAGGTATATACCGTACTTCAGGAACACGTAAAATTTAAAACTCCTTTAAATATAAAAAACTTTAAGCCTTTCAATACTTCTGTTCAAACTAAAGTGGTCTTATCCAACATATCAAAACCTTGTAAAATTGAGAGGTCTTTTGTTAAACCCGATAAGCCTAAGTTTAATAATAAAACAAATAACAGACATGATATTCATATAAAAAACTTTAAAATGCCTGAATTTAAATTGAAAGCTTATTCAGATATATATAAACCAAATATAAAAATTGACGATTTTAAACCTATAAAAATTAATAAACCTGAATTTGAAATCAATGTTACAAGTAATATTAATTTCAGGTCATTTAAAATGCCGGAAACCGTATTGGAGAATATGTCCGGTGTGTTTATTCCTAAAGTTGAAATCAAAGGTTTTCAGCCTCCTGCGAAGCCTGCCCCCAGCATTACGGTAAATGCCGGAGCTGCAAATATTAAACCGTTTAGTATTCCTGAGCTTGCTGAAGCAAAACTGCCTGAAATAAAGAAAATAAGATTCAAACACCACAGATTCAGCAAACCGGATATATGCAAGTTTAGCGTTAATACGAATATAGCTAATAACGTCAATATAAAAACCTTTGAAAAGCTTCAGACAGTTAAACCCAAAATGTCTGAAATATCCAAACCGGAAATTAAAATGAAAAATTTTTTAAAGATTCAAAATACTGATGTTAAAATTTCTGCACAAGTTAAACCGGCAGCAGCGGTAAGAACCATTAATTCATTTAAAAATGCTAAACCAACGTTTGCCGATATTATAATTCCCAAAAAATATGCAGAATTAGACGTCGGCGAAATAATTAAACAATTCAAGGAACTGTGATATGAAGAATAACGAAATAATGATTTCAACAAAATTTGAATTTAATAATCATAAAACTCAAATTTTGTCTTTTCTCGTGCTTAATGACATTACGCTAAGCGCTTTGATTGAAGCTATATATTATGGATTAAAAAAATCAAAGGAATATGGAGATTGTTTCGAGCTTTTTGATGAATATATCCGTACACGCAAGGAACTTCAAGTACTATATACGTCAAAGGGCAGTCATAGTATTATTGATTTTACACAAAAGGTAAAAGACGGAGAAGAAAGTAAAAGAATTTATGACATGGAACTTTTTAAGCTTGGATTTGTTACGTCAAGCTGTATTTTAGTTACACTAAATACCGAAGTGAAGAATTCTGCTTTATTTACGAAGGTTGAAAACAGTTATATTTTGAAGGAAAAGGATTCTCTTGAATATAATATAAGTACCCGCAGACTAAATGTTATCGAATCTTCTGTAATTGATATTATATCTCCGAACGATATGCCTCAAAGGGATAAATCAACGCTTCTTGATGTAGTTATTCCTACGGTACTTTCAACAGGAGGTATGCTTGCCGCACGATTTTTGATAATGAGGCTGGCGCCCGGCGCATCGTCTATGGGAAATACAATGCTTTTGATGTCAGGAGCAATGGGCGTAGTATCTTTGGTAACTTCATTTTACAGCTATATGAAAAAAAGAACTGATTATAAGAAAAACGTAGAAGAGTGGAAAACCAATTATGAAAATTATATTTCAAGAATCATCAAAACAATTAAAGAATGGCAAGAAAGCGACATAGTATATCTGAACAGCGTATATCCAAATATGGATACCCTTTTTAACAATACGTCCGAAATTAACAATATTATTTTTTCTCGTTCTCAAAATGATAATGACTTTATGAAGATATCTCTTGGAACATCCAATGAAGTCAAACCGCTGTTTGAAATCAAATCTGAGAAGAAGGATAATATTTTTTATGATATATATTATAAAATGCGCAAAAGCAATGATGGAATTGATATAATAGTTCTTTCAAAAAAAGCGGATAAAAAACTGAAAAAGCTAACGCCCGAAGAAATTTCTGAAAAGGAAAGAAACAAATTTTTACTTACGGATCTGGCATATAATTTTGCTAATAAAGGAGTAGATGAGAAAAACGATGAAATTATAGGCTTTAATTACCTGAGAAGCGTAAGCGGAAAAAACCCTCCCCTGCTGCTTGACCTGAAAAACTGCGGAGCTTTGGGCGTAATTTCAAACGATATTCAAACGTCTCATAGTTTTATTCGTCATATTATATTTGAATTGTCATATTATCATTCGCCTGAAGATATTCAGTTTGTTTTTTTCTTTGATGAAGAAAAGAATCTTGAAAGGCAGAATGCGCTTATAGAAGATTACAGATATTTACCGCATACCAACGAACTGTTTGACGGTATTTCACAATTTGTTTTTGATAAAGAAAGCTCCGGTATAGTTTTTGGACAGCTTCTGAGTATTATGAATAATCGTTCTTCAAATAAAAGAGAAGACATTGAGGATGGAATTTCGGATCAGAAGCAAACTCAGGTTGTATGCGTGGTTTTTTATGATTATGATATTAAGGAAACAGGTTTTTCAAAATATCTGCCCGAAGTTCCGAAGGAAGGAGAACCATATGTAAACTCGCTTGGATTGACTTTCATTTTTATTCAGGCGGTAAAGGATATGCTGCCGAAATACTGCGGTAATATTGTTAATATTGATAAAGAAAATGAAAAGGAGAGAAAAGTAAGTCTTAGATACAATATTCTCAGCAGAGAAACTTTGAACGTTTTAAGCGAGGATAAGGATGATAAAACTAAGGCAAACGATACAGATAAGCTTATTGAATATAAATATTTCCGGAATGAATACATTTTCGATCATGAAAAATACAGAGACAAATATGCTCTTGCTTTTAAGCAGCTTAGCGCAATTTATTATACGCGAGTTGCGGAAAACGGTAACGTTCCGTCTATGGTTACTTTGTTTGAACTTTATGGTTATAACTCAGAGAAGATTGAGAACGGAGAAGTAAGGCAAAGCATAGCTGAAAGCTGGAAAAATACAGAAAAAAATGACGTGACCAGAAATCTATGCGTTCCGATAGGCAAAAATGAACACGGATCTATGTATCTTGATTTGTATGAAAAAGCGGACGGTCCTCATATGCTTGTTGCCGGAACAACAGGATCGGGTAAATCAGAATCAATAATCACTTATTTAATAGGATTGTGTATGAAATTTTCTCCTATGGATCTTAACCTTATGCTTGTAGATATGAAAGGCGGAGGATTTTCAGACCGATTGGGGAACTTACCTCACTGTGTAGGCGTGGTAACGGATACTGCCGGAGAAGACGAAGGAACTTCTGCGGCGTATATGCTCAAGCGTTTTCTGGAATCTCTGAACGCTGAGATTAAAAGACGCAAATTACTGCTTTCAAGCTTTGGAGTTGATAATGTAGACTCATATATCAGAGCTCTTAGAATTATAAGACAAATTAAAGAACTTGAGAGCGAACCGGAAAATACTGAAATAATTTTGAAATTAAAAAAGAAGCTGAATGAAAAGCAGACAAAGCTTTTAGATAGGGATCTGAAAGAGCTTTCACAATTATCTCATCTTGTACTTGTTGTTGACGAGTTTACTGAGTTGAAACGCTTTTCTAATGAAAGCAGCGATGTTGATTTTATTGCGGAAATAACCACCATCGCGCGTGTCGGCCGTACTTTGGGATTTCATATAATTCTTGTATCTCAGAATATAGAAGGAGCAATTACAGACGATATCAGAGTTAACTCCAAAGCAAGAATATGCCTAAAGGTAGCGACAAAGCAGGCGTCTAAAGAAATGATAGGAAACACTGCCGCTGCAGCGCCGACAATGCCGCTTAACGGACGAGCCTATCTGCTTGTCGGAACAGGTACAAGATTTGAATATTTTCAGTCCGCTTATACCGGAGCTAATAAGAACCTGAATATTGAACAGCCTGTTATCGTTACTCAGGTTACGAATTCAGGAAAGTTCAACAGTGAATTTTATTCTTCTAAAAAAGATAATATAATTAAAAAGAAAAAAAGTGAAAATGTCAGCGAACATGATACGCAGCTTGCGTATATAGTCAATACGATAATAGATATAGGCAAAGAATCGGAAAAACCGCGTCAGATATTTCTGCCGCCGCTGCCTGCGATAATTTTAGATAAAACAGAATGGGAGGGGTTAGATTGAGCCGTGAGAATATGCTGTGTACGCTTGGCAGATTTGATATACCCATAATTCAGCTTCAACCGCCGTTTACTGTCGATCTTCTTGATTCAAATCTGATTTTATTCGGTTCTGCAATGAGCGGTAAAACAACTTTTCTTAAAACTCTAATTAATATTCTGCATAAACAGTTTGACGAGCACGATGAACAGATTTTTATACTTGATTTCGGAGGCGGATTATCTGATTATAGGAATATGCCTTTGGTATCTGCATATTTTGATAATTCTAATGAAGAATACGTTAAGCGGGTATTCAAGATAATGGATAATATTCTTAAAGAAAACATCCAAGCGCTTAACGGAAAAAATTTTCGGGAAGTATCTGATCAGCCCTTGCATACTACGTTCATAATTGATAACCTTAATGCCTTTATAGATGAACCGAGGTATACGTCATATCATGAGAAGCTGTCCAAACTGTGCCGTGACGGATTGTCTAAGGGAATTACAATTACAGTAACAGCAAGTGAAACGAAAGGTATTACTTCTTATCTCGGAAGCTTCAAGCAGAAAATTGCACTGGATATGCCGGCCGATAAATATATAGAAATATTTAGCGGTAAGGCGGATCAGATAGGTAATAATCCCGGACACGGTTTTGCAAACGTCACAATAAAACCATCGGGAGTTACAGGAACCTTTCGAATGAATCTTCCTTACGAAATACAGTGCTTTAAAGCTCAGGATTTGGACGAAATTGAAAGCCGCGATAAAAGAAATGAAACTTTATCGTTTAGATCTGCGCTTGGGAAAAAATTTGGTTATAACAGTGATACTGGAGAGTATAAAAAGCATGTAAAAAAATATCTTACGTTTCCAAAGGAGCTTACAAATTCTGAATATGAAAAGCTTAAGCAAATTCCGCATACTAAAGGCCACTCCGTAATTCCTGTGAGCGTTGGCCTCGATTATGTTGATTTTTATCCTGTGACTGTGGATTTGGGCAAATCTCATATTATCGCAATTTACGGAAAAAAGGAATTCGGCAAAACAAATTTACTAAAACTGCTGCTTAATGGTTTGGTAAGTCAGAAAAATAATGTACGATTGGTATTTTTTGACGATGGGCGCAATCAGTTAAGCTGCTTGTATGATGAATATAAAAATAGCCGGAATTGTGTGCTGATAAATAAATTTGATAAAAAAGATCTGCCTTTGAAAGACGGGACGACAATTAGCCGAAAAATTTCACCTCTGCAGCAATTCTATATATATCTCAATGAAAACTATATTGAATTGGATAAAAGGTTTCTTGCCGGTATATATGGCGTAAGCGAGAATCTCAAAAAAGAATATGAAAATATTCCCGACTGCAATGCCGTAGAAACGCCTTTTACTGCATTTGTAATTCAGAGTAAATTGATTTATTTAAACACACCTGACGGCAAACGCTTTATAAATTCAATACTTCCACAGCTATCTGCCGTCGCGGAAGAACGCGGTTTTTTGTTTATCTTTACTGATGTTCAGAAAATCTGCGACAGTGAACAGAATTCTTTTTTTAATAACAATATTTCAACTGCATTTTTATTGGATAATATTGCAGAATTTGCAGGAGAAAGAGGTCAGAAAACCATTTTCGGAAATATGGATGTAAAAACATTAAAAGAGGATTATGCAAGATGCGAGTTAGGCGACGGGTATTTTTATGACGTGGAAGCGGATAAATTATCAAAGCTAAAATTTATTAAATATTGAAAGGATGTTGACTATGTCAGGATCAGCTTTTGTATCAGCGGATATTGAAAAGCTTGTAAGGTTTGAAAGCAGAAGCAGAAACGCAATTGACGAATTCAGTGCTATTAAGAAAAAATTCAATGACATTAATAAAACGCTGCTGGATAATTGGAAGGGTGATGGAAAAGAAGCTTATCAGCAAGTATCGGACCATATACTTGAAAACATAGGCGGAATAAAAGATATTTTGGATTCTATAAACGAATGCGTAGTTAAAGATACAAAAGACGCTTATCTGAAGCTTGACGAAGAGCTCGGCGATTTTAATAAAAATCCTAAAACTGAGGAAGGAGCATAATTCGTATGGGTAAACCGACCGTAGGCGAGATTGCTCCGCAAAAAGGAAATATAAGAATAAAAAAAGAACAGACAAAGCTTTCCGAGCTTGAAAAAAATTCTCCAGAAAGCATTTATAAATTGATTTTTACTGAACATAAAGGTAAGGAAACAGTAAACAATGAGCAATGAGATTTTCGGAACTGATTTTAAATATACCATAGACTCCTCTTACGGTATAAATAAAGACGGATTTATAGCTATAGGTACTGAAAGTATCGTATATAAAGGACTTAAAACAGCATTAAAAGGCGGACTGCAATTTTCATGCGTATTAAAGTTTAAGCCGAAGACGGTTCCTGTCAACGGAGAAATTGTAGACAGACTCGAAATTTTTAAAAATGAAGAACTGAAAATTTTTGAGGAACTTCAGGAATGCAGATCTATTGTACGTATATATGATGTTATTGAAGATTTAGGAATGTTCAGTCTTCCGTGTGACAAAATTAAAATAGGAATAATAAATAATACAGGTTATTTCTGCGTTGTTGAGGAATTCATTGACGGCTGGTCGCTCGAAGAATATTGCCGTGAAGAACGATGGAAACTGAAAAAAGTCGAGCAGCTGGAAAACGGATTAAATAAAATAGTGAATTACCATGAATTCACCGAAGAAGAAAAATACCGTATCAATCTAAGCTATTATAAGAATTATGATAACGTTCTAAAATACCAAAATGAAATTTTTCAGTTTATGATAAATCTCTGCGATATCCTTGAGTTTGTAACCGAAAAAAAACAAATTTTACATATGGATATCAAGCCGGAAAATATTATGGTAACAAAATATGGCAAGGAATTGGTTTTAATAGATTTCGGCAGATCAAAAAGAATTAACAAGTCTGAAGGATTTGCTTTGAGCAAACTATCTAAGGTTGATTACAGAGATAATGAAACTGTTGAAAAAATGTTTCAGCACGGTACGTTGGGTTATGCGGCTCCCGAATGCTATGCAAAGCCGGCCGATGGATCTGAGTTTCCTTTTGAACTCAATTTTACTCAAGGTAAATTGTCTATCGAGAGCGATATATTTTCATTTGGAGCAACCTTCTGGGAGTGTCTTAACATTTTTGAGTTAGTAACGAAAAGCCGGAAATTTTCAGAAGATGTTCATGATTTTTATAAAGATAACTTTTTAAACGATAAAGCTTATTGCAGCAGAGATTTATCCTTTACTTCAATACATTATCATAAGAAGCTTGAAGACGTTATTAAAAAATGCACGAGGAAACGCAGCATGGATTATTTGAATCAGGACAATGACAGTTTCTATCATTCATATAAGGATTTAAGAAGGGATATAGAAGAGGCGAAGAACTCATCGCCCACAATTGTCAGATCAGAAAATATAAAGGTAAGAAACGCTTTTAGTATGTTTGGAGGAATGATTGCGTTATGTATGACTTTTTTAATAATATCAGGCGTTTATCGTATAGTGGGATTTAGTGTTGCTGAACAAAAGTGGTCTAATCTTACTTCAAATTATAACGCAACTCAATTTCATAAATTAGAAATAGTTGCAGACGATCTTATCAAAACTGCCCCTAACGGAAGATTTGACGAAACATACTCTATGATTGCAGAATTTACTTATAAAAACGGAGATATTGATTATCAGGAAGCCGCTCTGCTTGTAAGTATTCTTGAAATCAAAAAAACAGACTTATTGAACGAATACATCGACGAGATAATGCAATATGCCAACTCTAAAAATTTCAAGGAAATTTCAACAGAAATTATAAAACTTGATGTTAAAAAGAAAGGCATAGGTTACGAACTGGCTGAAGCAATATACAATGTAGAGGTAGGAAAATCAGGTATATTGGACGCTTATGGCCTACTGGAAAAACTTAAGGATAACGGGCGGTTTAAAAATGCTGTTGTCAAGCTAAAAAATGTACTTGACAACGATGAGACTATTGAGCTTATAGCTAAAAATAAAAATGTAAGCAGAGCCGAAATCCAGCAATTTTTAAAAAACGTTGACACAGGGAAATGAGGATTAGATATGAAAAAAATATTACAAAAATATTTGCTGCTAAAATACATAGTATACTCGTTTGTAAAAACATTATTAATTTCATTGCTGACTATAGGCGTGCTTTTTACAGTACTTATTCTGACGGGCGCATATACTGAAATTGAAAACAGACTTGACTTGAAATATAATTCTCCTTGGATATTGGGGCCATTAGTTATAGCGGCAGTATTAGCGGCGGCATCGTTTATCTTTGGACTTATTATGTACCTTTATAAATATAAAAGAAACATATCAAAAGGAGAATTTTATAAGGCGCTGTCCGGCGTAATGGATGAAAAGGAAAATTGAAGATAATTTAAAAGCTATCTGTACGGAGGTTTTAAATAATAAGCATTGATTTAATGGTGATTATAATTAACTGCATAAAAACATTCGGCTTTTTTTCAGCTGAAACATATTGAATATAAACAGAACGGAGTGTTTAAAATGAAAAAAAGAATTATGGCTGTATTTATGATAATTTTATTTACTGTAAATAGTTTTCCCCTTTCAATATTAACCGCTATAGCCGAGGAAATTAACTTAATCGAAGTATCTCTAGACGACGATTTTACAGAAAAAATAAAAGTTATAAATAAGCAGTACGACGGTACTGTAACAGCCGAAGTCGATTTTTCTGACGTAGAAATTAATAATAAGAATCCGGAAGACGAGGTTTACTTTGCCGCTTCAGCTGAATTTGCTAACAAGAACGCTTCTGAAGGTCCTATTAAAGTAACTATTAATAATATTCGGTTGGAAGGCGCGGATAAAAGTAAATATAAAATTATAAATAATATAAACAGCATTGAAAAATATGCATATATAACGCCTAAAATAATAACAGTTACGCCTGAAGCGAATTCTATATTCAACGGGCAAAATATACCCGAGATCGAATATAGTATTGATCAAACAAACATAATTGCAGAGGATTCTGTAAAATTTACTGTAAAAGTTGATTTACAGAACGGTTTAGCCGGAATCGGAAAATATAACTATACTTGTGATTCGGATAATAAGAATTATATAGCTTCAATTGCAGACAATATCAAATTCGAAATCAAGGAATATGATCCTGAAATTACGGCTATTCCTGATAATGAAAGCAATATATACTATACTAATAAAGCGGTTCTTCATTCACCGGAAGGTTTTTTAATAAGCAGCGACGGTATCAGTTTCAGTGATTCTATTGACGTGGACTTATATGCAACACATAATAATGTTCCTAATGAAATTACATATTACCTAAAAAATATTGACGCATCTTCTCCGGCTATAAATGCTGTAAGCAAAGAAATGAAATACGAGTATTATTGTAGCTGCGATATACCTGAAATTATAAGATCGCAAATAAAGCCGTTAAGTTCAGAGGACAATTTAAATCCGTTTTCATTTGGATGGGTAAGCAGCGGCAGTGTGGCTGTAGAAATTACGGCAAATGGTACGGAAATTGATCAGAGAACATCTATATCTCTGAATAATAATGGATTTGAAGAAGAAAAAGAAGCGGAAGGCACGCTTGGCGAAGACGGAATATGGTATTATTCTGCTGAATTCATAATAAATTTGACCGATAAAGAAGCCGATGATTGCTATTTAACCGCACATTCACTTAATGAATCCGGTTTGGAAAATGAGAAACAGCTTATACTGACAGATGAGTACAGTAATACTGCTCAATATAATCAAAATCGTATTATTTTTGATAAGATAAAACCGTCAGTTGATGAAAACATGAGTATTTACTATAACAATAACGAACGTTATGTAGAAGTTAAAGGAGAAATATATGACGCCGATTCCGGTATAAATAAAATTGAGTATCAATGGAACGATGACAAGGAAGATGGATATACTATTTACGAATTTGACATCAAAGGCAACGAAAATCCAGTAAGAAATGTTAATTTTAATATAAACACAGCTTATGGCAATTTTAATGATGACTATGTTGATTTATATAGCCTGTATTTAAAAATTACCGATAACGCCGGAAATATATCAATCGTTACTATAAAAAACAGTGAGAATGGACGCGATACAGAGCCTCCCATTATAAACGACATTTATTTCCGTAAAAGCGTAGGAAGTCAGGACGATACGGATTTATCTGAATTTATGAATATAACCGAAAACGGAAATCTTGCTAAAGAAGAAATTGAACTTGTTGTTGACGCTGAGGACGTATCTGAAACAAAGTATAAATCCGGAATTGAATCTGTTAAGTTATACGACGGTTATAGCTGTAAAAATTATGAGCAGTATGAAATGAATGGTCAATACATATTTGAACTTCCTTTGAATACAAAGATAGAAAATATGGTTATAAAGCTTACAGACAAAAACGGTATGGAATCTTGTATAAATGTAAACGATAAAATGGGGTTAGATTCAAATCTGCTTATCATTGAAAACGACGCGCCTAATGTAGACTTTATCGTTAAGAACACATTGAATAATGAAGTGAAGGTTTCAGATTCTAACGATTTGCAATTAAATTCCGATGGGAACATTTGGTATAATGAAAATGACAGCGAAATATCATGCGAAAAATACAACGGTAATTTTATTATTTCTGTAAATGATTTTTACAGCGGAATTTGCAAGGTTGTAATTTCGGAGTCTGGTAAGAATCTAGTTGATAATATATTTGATAATTTAGAAGAAATAAAAACCGAATACAATTTTTCAGTAAAATCGTCAGAGCTGGATAATGGAGAACATCACTATATAATTGAAGTTACGGATAATGCGGGTAATGAAAAAATTTATGAACAATTTATATACGTTGATAAAGAAAAACCTAATGGAAATATTTCAATTGAAGGTCCTGATGGTAAAGAAATTAATGGAGAGCTTTGGTTTGATAAAAATGATATAATTACAGTTCGTGTAAACGCTGATCAAGATCTTTCCGGTCTTGATGAAGTTATAATTTACATAAATAATAAGGAATTCATCTTTAAAGGCGATCAGATTATAAAAGACAAAAACGGTTATTATGTTAAAGTAAACACAAATGATCTGATTTATAACGACGAACATAAATATCAGATATCGGGTTCATTAATTGACGTTGCTCAAAATACGTTTAATTTAAAGCCTCTTACCGTTTACATCGACTGTTACCAACCATCGATTGACAGATTTACAGTTGAGAAAAAAACAATGTAATTGAAAAAGTATTAAACGTTCTTCCTTTTGGCGTATTTTCAAACGATACTCTAATTTTTAAGGCTTATGTTTCCGATCCGGAGTTTGACAGCGGAATAGATTTTGTAACTGTTGAGTACGACGGTTTGAATAAGCCGATAATTATGCACAACGAGGGCAACGGTATTTATTCTATTGAAATTCCGGCTGGAACAGAAGTTTTTCAGAGCGATATTATAGTTACCGCTTATGATAGATATGGAAAAACAAGTCCTAATTGTCCTAACCTTGAAAATACAGAACAGGGAAAAGGCGTTTCAAATAACGTTTTCGCAATGATAGAAACAAACAAACCTTATGTAAATATAAGTAAACCTAAAGGCGACGGTATTAAAAGAACAGACGGTCAGGTATGGTACAATACTAATAAAACAATTGCTGCATATGTCCAGGATGAGGATTCGGGTATACGCAACGTAAATATAAATGTTAACGGAATTGATATAACAGAAGATAAAAACAATTTTATTATTCCTAAAATATCCGATACTATGTCGGCTGGAAATAGAGATAATTCTAAATATGTTTATACCTTTGATACAGACTATTTAACCTCTATAGCCGGAGAATCTGAAGATGGTAAATACACTATATATATTGAAGTTACAGATAATGCAGGAAACGTAAATTCACAGGCTCATACCTATTATATCGATAAAAGCAACCCTGTTATCGAGAAGTTTGAATTTGTTCCTCATGCGTCGGACAGCATTAGTCAAACCAACGAATATATAGAATATCTGGAATATGGTTTTTATTTTAAAAAAGATTTTATAGCAAATATATATATTTCAGATGTTTTGCCTTCTTCCGGACTTAATAAAATTGAATATCGCTTAGTATCGTATGAGAATGGAAAAATAAAAAATGAAGATATCGGATATAAGATAATTTCGGACGGCGTGGCAGCTTTGGAAATTCCGGCTGGATTTAAAGGGCAGATATTCGTCAGGGCTTATGATAAAGTCGGAAATTATTCTGACGAGGAAACGCCTAAGGCTTTTGTTTCAGATAACGTCCCGCCGGAAATAAATATAGTAGGTATGGACAAAACCAGCCGTCGAGATGCGATGAGTCATATGCTCTATACGTCTGATGTTACTTTTACAGTTACCGTATCAGACGAAAAGTCAGGTATAAAGGAAATCGGATACTCGCAAAGTTCTGAAAAAAATAGTTTTGACAGAGTATCAGTTATTATAGGCGATAATAGATATTCTGTTGGCGATGATATAGGAGAAGGCTGGATAGTTTCAAAGGTAGATGAAAATCTTGTTACCGAGGTTACTAAGACATTCACATTCAGCAGTGATGATAATGATATAATACTGTCATTTGATTCAATTGATAATTCGGGTAATGTAAATGCGGGCGTTCAATGTGATATGTTTACTATAGATAAAACGGCTCCTATTATAAATGCCGAAATCAGCAGCGGAATTAATAATACAAATTATTATAATTCTGAAAAAAAGGCTTTTATCACTATAACTGTTATAGAAAGAAATTTTGACGAAAATCTAATAAAGACAGTTATAGAAAATACATATAACGGCAGAATACCCAATCTTTATTTTGAAAGTTTGTCTTTGACAGAGCATAAGGCGGTTATAGCGTTTTCAGAGGGCGACTATACGTTTGATATCAGAGGAACTGATTTGGGCGGTAATTCGGCAGAAATAAATATGGATTATGAGAAAATCAGGAGATTTTTTGTTGATGAAACGCCCCCGGCTATTGAAGAAAATTTCAGCGAGTTTATAAATGAAGATACCGGAAATTATTTGAATACGAAAAGAACCGCTGTAATAAAGATTATAGAACATAATTTTGATCCTAATTTAATGGGGCTTAAAATTACAAGAAAAGAGGCCGGCAGCATACACAATGAAAACGGTTTTGAAGATGTTACTTATTCGATGGTTAGTATGGCGGATTGGATCAGCGAAGATGATAAACATACTTTATCAATTACGTTTGATGTCGATGCAGTATATATGATTGAAATATTCCCTTCAGACCCTTCAGGAAATCGTTCAGAATTCAGAATATCGGAAATATTTGAAATTGACACGACCATACCAGTTGTCGCTTTTAAAAACGGAAACAGTGTTACAAAAGATAATGATATCGAATTTTTGGATGTATATACCTGCGAAAGAAAGGATGAGTCGGCTCCGACAGTTGAGTTTACAGATTTGAATTTCGATCATATAAAATATATTATTACGGAATATACTCCGGAATATATAAACGGAAAAGAATTAGCAGATGTAAGGCCAGTTAACGTTTATATGGATGAAGATAAGAATAAGTCAGGAACTATCGGCAAAAGCTTATTCACACTACCTGATTTTAATAAGGACGGAGTTTATTCGGTAGAATTAACGGCTGTAGATAAGGCAGGAAACGAAAGCGTATTAAATTCAAATACATATATGAGAATTGTAAATAATGATGTTCTGGCTTACATTCCAAACAGTAATTTAACTGCAAAAACAGGATGGTATTCATTCCAATATGAAAACGGTGATCCTATTAGTATGAAACCTGATAATTTCAGCGATATAGAAATTATTGTTATTGCTAAAAGCAATTCAAATACGGATATTGTTTTGAGAGATTATAATGGCGAAGAAAAAAATACCAATCTGCAGGCTGAAACGGAAGATCAGTTATATGGTATAAGCGTAAACAGGTATACGTTAAAATCAGATTATTTCAAAGATAATTTTCAGAACGACACAGATATAGAACTGTATTTATCAGTAAAAAATGAAGGTCGAAGAATAGATTTAGGCAAAATGCATATTGATAATATCGCGCCTTCCTGTGAATTACCGGATGAATTTGAATCATGGCATTGGTATTTTGGTGAAGATCAGCGTACAATTTCCGTATTGAATATAAATGAACTGCTTGACGAAACAAAATGCAAGGTATATGATAATGGCATGGAAATTGACTTTAATTATTCAAGTCAAGATAAAAGTCTTACGTTTACACTTGAAAAGGGTTGGCATAATGTAGGAATTAAGCTGGAGGACGTCGCAGGAAATATAAATAATATTCAGGAAATAAGCAATGTTTATGTTGGATACTTTTGGCTGTGGATTATTGGCTTGTCATCATGTGTAATAATTGGAGCATCTGTTTTTATTTTTTACTTGGTAAGAAAAAAACGCAATAACTAGTTAAACTAATGAAAGTGATTACTTTAAAAGCTGTAAATTGAAAATATAAATACCTAACATGGCATTTTCCTTTATTTTTTTGACACACACCCCTTGTCACCATGAAACGGGAAAGCTAATAAGAAAAAGGAATATATATAAATACAAAGAGAAGTGTATAGTAATTTAAAACGGAACGTGTAAAAGCGTTCCGCTTTTTTTGTCTGCGAATCTATTAATTGTTTTACTATGCTTAATAACAATAAATAAGAGTTAATATCCAGACTGCGCGGAAACGTATTTCTAAAAGGCTATATTAATGTCAGATGAATTATTTATACCATTTAAGCACATATTTCGGCATTAATATAAAAATATAGACGGCTTAGTGGTATAATTAAATATTAGTAAAAGCAACCAATAAAACCAAAGAGTAAACAAGCTTTTAAGGCGTGTTTAGCTCAAACTCTGTTGTGCTTTAAAGGCAGAACGGAGCTTTTTTATGCCTGTTTTTAAGTGGCAGTGCTATATTGCCGAATATCCATAGCCTTTGATCTGATTTAAAACTTATCAGATCGGAGGTGAAAAGATGAAGAAATACATAATAAACGTGAAAAACACGTTTACGGATAAATATGAAAATATCGAGGTCAGTGAGGAAGTGTATACAGCGTATATGAGGACAGGCTGGAACATCAAAGATAACGATGATTCGTTCTTTAAGCATCAGATTCAGTTTTCAGTGCTTTTAGGAAATCTCGACGACGCAATAGAAAATTTCAAGGAGCTGATGAATTCAAAAGAAGATATAGAAGAAATTGCTGAGTTGAATATTGAATTGAAAATACTTTTCAAAGCAATGAAACAACTGAGTAATGACGAATTGAAACTAATATCACTGATATATTTTGAGGACAAAACAGAACGTGAGTGTGCTGAAATTTATAATATTAGTCAGAAAAATATCAAAAAAGCGGATTTTGTGCAAACTCAACAAACTCATAAAAAACTATAAATTTTAGGGGTATCAAGCCCCTTGCAAATACCCCTATACAAGTGAAAGGGGAAATAAGGCTCCTTTAGAAGGTAACTTGAAAATTGAATAACAGCATCAGAAATACGTTAATCCTGCGGGCGGTATAAAATCTCGGCAGCCAAAGAAGCCATACGCTTGCGATAAATATGAATCTTCAAAATCCGGAACAGCTATTCGGAACGGCGATGAAACGCAGGAGGATAATGATACTTCCGTCCAGTCACAGCGCCCCTTGACCGGGGAATCAAGCAATGAGGGCGGCTCTGTGAGAACCACAGAGGGATGAGATTTCCATGAGATCGATAAGCTGTCGATCGTTTCCGGTATTCCGAACGTGATCGGATAAAACGCTTTTTAAAGCGTTGGATAAATTTCACGATAAATCGTCTGATGCAACGAATCAGACGAAGGCAAAACGATAAAAGCTTGTCCGCGCCGTAATCATGTTTATTCCATAAAGGAAAGCGGAAATAAAGGACGGCGCGGATATAGCTTAAACGCGGGAAATTCCCGCGCTTAAGCTATATAAACGACAGAAAGAGCTGATTAAATGAGTAATGTTTCTAAGGATAAAAGACGCAGAGAGGAATACGGCTGGCAGCCTATGGCCGGCGACGGATCAGGTATTTCGCTGAACGTTCCCTGCGTCAGATTACCGGATGATCATAAATGCAAGGGCTGCGTATGGTACAGCAGGGATACCGACGTTCTGTACTGTCCGTTTGCCAAATGCATAAGGAAAGACCAGCTATAAAAAGTCAATACCCAAAATGAAAAAATCAAGATAAATTTTTAGGATTTTTCGTAGGGGTTGGCAAATAAGGTCTGTTCTCTTTGAGAATAACAAAAATAATATTACAAAGCTTGCGAGCAACACCTCCGACAGCAGTGAGATGGTGCTTGCCTCTGGCTCTGAGAGATTGATAATATTCAGATAAAACGGGGTCGCAGAAAGCGGCACGCTGTGCGGCAAGCCAGATAGCTCTGCGCAGATAAGGTGAACCACGCTTGGAGATTTTGTTTTTAGTTCCTGAAAACTCTCCCGATTGTTTAACGGTAACGTCAAGTCCTGCAAAGGCAACAAGCTGATTAGGACGTTCAAAGCGGTTGATATCGCCGATCTCACTGACGATGATTGCACCAAGAACATCACCGATACCGGTGATAGTGGTTATGTATTGATTGGTTTCGTGAAGAAGATTTGAAATCTGTTCTTCAAGCTCAGAAAGCTGATTTTCAAGGAAAACAACCTGCTGCATAAGCTGCTTGATCTGAAAAGAAAAAGCGTCTTTTGCAAAGGCGATACCAAAGGTGTTTTTAGCAGCAGCTTTGAGTTCTTCAGCCTTCTCTTTGCCAAATTTACCGTGACTTGCTTTGTTCAAAATGTTGGTAAGCTTTCTTGTGGAAATTGCAAGCATATCTTCAGGTGTTGGGCAGTTCAGAAGCAACTCGGTTGATGAGCTTCCGAATGTATCTGAAAACAGCTTGTCATACTCGGGGAATACTTGGTCAAGCAATGCAATTACACGTCTTTTGCAGTCGCCGCAGGCGTCCACAAGTGCAAGACGATAGCGTGAAAGCTGTCTTAATGCAATGATATTTTCCTCAGAAAGCGAGGTTGCGGAATATTCTCCGAAACGCATAATCTGAGCGATGATATATGAATCCTTAGAGTCGTTCTTGGTCTGACGAATATACATTTTTCTGAAAGCTTCGGACTGAATAGGGTTGATAACCTTGACAGTATATCCAAGCTCAAGGAAAAAAGCATATACGGAAAGCCAGTAGTGACCAGTTGCTTCCATTCCGATGATAACATCGTCAGGAGCAATTTCAAATTTTTCAAAAACAGCAAGGATTTTTCCACAGCCTTGCTTGTCGTTGGAGAAGGGGATGCTGTCAAGCAGAGTTTTGCCGTTTATGTCGATGACGGAAGCCTCGTGCTTGTATTTAGCGATGTCAATTCCGCAATAAAACATTGTGATACACCTCGTAAAATTTTGTTACAGCAAAGGTTATCCTCTGTATTTTACGGAAATACAACCTCGTTAGATATTCAGCACTTAAATGCTATCCAGCTCATTCGCATCTGTCCGTAAAGCAGAGGCGCTACTCTTTCAAAGGAAGCCTTGCTTCAAGGAAGCGAACAGCGCCCTCTGACTGTACAGATTTATTATCTCACATTTCTGTGTGATAAACAAGAGGTTTCATAGGGGTTCTCTTTAAATTACCCTTAAATTTATTATACGAGGAAGCGATAAAAATGCTGATTAAGCGGGGAGATATATTCTATGCGGATCTAAGTCCCATCATAGGTTCAGAGCAGGACGGAATACGTCCCGTTCTGGTTATACAGAACGATACAGGAAATAAATACAGTCCTACCGTTATAACGGTACCCATATCCTCCAAAAAGAAAAACAGCCTTCCGGTCCATGTTCCTCTTTCGGGAACGGAAGTACTGCCGAAGGAATCAATGATCCTGACGGAGCAGATAAGAACGTTAGACCGCAGACGGCTGAAAAAATACTTGGGTTCTCTGGATAATGAGATAATGGATAAGGTCAATGAAGCGCTGAAAATAAGTATGGGGGTTGAAGATGATGAATAAGTACGGTCAGGCGGAGTACGCCGCGGAAATTCTAAAACAGATAACTGAAAAAATGGTCTCGGCAGGTATTATTACAGACGAGCAGAAAAAACGTCTCGATAAGCTTAATACTGAAGATTGCTATAGTTGTTTCTGCACAGTATTGGCGGCTTGAATTTGTCAGGTTTGATGATACCATTTTGAAAAAATTTGTAGTATCCTTATGAGTAAAACGGAGGTGATATAATGCCAACAGTAACGGTAATACAGCCAACATTGACAGAAGAAAAAACAGCAAAAATACGCTGTGCCGCCTATTGCAGAGTAAGTTCTGACAGCGAGGATCAGCTTAATTCCTTTATGGCGCAGACAAGGTACTACAGTCAGCTTTTTGAGGATTCAAAAGCGGAAGAGCTTATCGACATATATGCGGACGAAGGGATCACAGGCACCCGTGAGGACAAGCGCGGCGAGTTTCAGCGGATGATGAAGGACTGCCGCAGAGGTAAGATAGACAGGATCTATACGAAATCTATCAGCAGATTTGCCCGTAATACAAAAGACTGTCTGAAAAATGTAAGAGAACTGAAATCCCTTGGAATAACGATATTTTTTGAAAAAGAAAATATCGATACCGCAAAGATGACCGATGAAATGATGATAACCATTATGGGCGGTCTTGCGCAGGAGGAATCGACTTCGATCTCGCAGAACTTACGTTGGGGAATAAAAAAGCGAATGGAAAACGGAGATTTTAATCCTGCTTCTTTACCGTTTGGATACAGACGAAAAAATAAAACAGTAGTAATTAATAAAACAGAAGCAGATATTGTAAGAGAAATATTTGATAAATATCTCTGTGGTGTTGGTATGGAATCAATAGCTGACGAACTCAATAGAAAGCACATTGACAAAAATAATAAAGGCTTTATCTGGTGTAAAAATACAATAAAATATCTATTGAAAAATGAAAAATATACTGGAAAATCAATTTTCAGAAAATTTTATACTACTGAAAGTTTTCCATTTAAACAAAGAAAAAATAATGGAGAATTGGAACAATATCTGGTTGAAAATACAATGCCGATTATAATATCAGAGGAAAAATTTAATAAAGTACAAAAACTCATAAAAGGACGAAAAATAAACTGTGAAATCGAGAATATTTCATATATATTAAGCGGAAAAATGAAATGCAAAAGTTGTGGCAGTGCTTATAGGAGAAAGAAGATTAACGGTGATATAAATTGGGTTTGTACAAAACATAATCTTAATGCAAAGGACTGTCCCCAAAAAGCAATATTGCAAAGTACAATCTATTCATCATTTATCAGATTATTTAATAAGCTTTGGTACAATTACAAGGATATACTTCTCCCCTTACATACCGCTCTTCAGAATCTTAAGCTCAGAAAGTTCAGCGGTCAGGCTCAGGTAATGGAAGTCCGCAAGGAGATCGCAAAGCTTCGGGAGCAGTCTCATGTTCTCGCGCGGCTGAAAACAAAAGGATTTCTGGACGAGGCAAAATACATTGAGCAGACTGCGGAGCTTACAGCTAAAATCAATAAACTGCAAACGGAGCTGAAAAAGCTTACACGTTCCGACAATGAGGATGAAACGCTTGATCAGATTGAAATACTGACATATGTTTTGGAAAAACGAGAACAGATAATGACCGAGTTTGAGGAATCGGAATTTGAAAGCATTGTTGATAAGATTGTTGTCATAAATCAGCATGAACTGGAATTTCACTTGATCGGTGGATTGAAGTTTAAAGAAAAAATATAGACCGCATTGACATTTTAGCGTAATTGTGATAAAATATATTCAGGAGGCGATGATTATGGATATGAATATGATCAGACCTGTTTCGGATTTAAGAAACAATTTTGCCGATATTTCAAAGACCGTTCACGAAACCGCACAGCCTGTTTTCCTTACAAAAAACGGTTACGGCGATATGGTAGTTATGAGTATGGAAGCGTTTGAGAAAATGCATTTTGAAAGCGACGTATATTTCAAGCTTGCCGAAGCTGAAAGAGAAGCTGAGGAAACCGGCGAGCGCTTTTCTTCAAAGGATGTTTTAAACGCAATGAAAGCGGCGGCGAGAAAAGAATAATGTATACGATCGAGTATTTACCGATAGCAGGACGCGATATGGTTGACATTGCAAAATATATCGGCGTAAAGCTTGAAAATCCCGAAGCCGCTGAAAGACTGGCTGAGAAAATGATTGAAGCTGCCGAAAAGCTGACGGATATGCCGTATAAGTGTCCGGTGTATATTCCTGTAAAACCGCTGAGGCATGAATACCGCAAGCTCATAGTTCAGAATTATATCATGTTTTATTGGGTCGACGAGGATAAAAAACTCATAACAATAGCAAGGGTTGTTTACTCCGGAAGAGATTATGAAAACCTATTATAACGAAATGCCTTATGATAAAAAATCGTAAGGCATTTTTGTTGATATTGGTACTGGATTTCCGCAGAGCCTTGTGGTATTCTATTGATTGAAAGGAGTGAAATCAATGCCCAAAAACAGAGTTATCCCGTTTGGTTACTGTATGAGAAACGGAGAAATAACCGCCGAACCGAAAGAAGTCTATGCCGTATCAACGATTTTCAGCGAATATCTGAAAGGCGGCAGCTTGCTTCAAATAGCAAAGCTGATGGAGTCTGAAAAAATCAGATATACCGCCGATTCTGATAAATGGAACAAAAACATGGTCAAGCGTATAATTGAAAATGAGAAGTATTTAGGAAACGATAAATATCCGCGGATAATTGACGAAAATATTTTTAAGCAGGCAAATGAAAAACGGGTACGGAAAGCCGCTGCGCTTAATCTGATATGTGATGATTTAAAGGAAATCAGAAGGATTGCATACTGCGCCGAATGCGGAGGAAAGCTTTTCAGAAAAACTAACGGCAAGGGACGTGAATACTGGAACTGCTCAAACCAAGGCTGCTTCAAATTTGAATATCGGCTGACGGATCAGATGATAAACGGAGCTGTATTAACTGCTCTGAACTCTGCTATTGCAAATCCAAGCTTAATAGAATGCGAGAGCGAAATCAGCGCCTACTCCCCCACTTCCGATATTCTTCGTCAGCAGAATGAGATCAGCCGGATGACAGATTCCCCACAGGTGGATTTTGAAAAAGTCAAGGCGGAGATTTTCAGACTGGCTGAAATAAAATACGAGCGCTGTACATACAGCGATAAACCGCAGAAAACAGCGAAACTCATATCCTTACTTAAAAATCATAATCAACTGAATACACTGGATATCGGCTTATTTAAGTCTTGTATAAACAAGATTTTGATAAGCCGTTTCTGTACTATAGAGGTCGAGTTTATCAATGGAATAAAAATAAAAAATACCATTAGGAGGGAAAATGATGAATACAGCGCCGAATGTCAGAATAATACCTGCGAAAACGCAGACAGCTGAAAACCGTGATAAATACCACCAATTAAGAGTTGCCGCATACTGCCGTGTTTCCACCGAGCAGGAGGAACAGCAGAACAGCTATCAGGTGCAGATCGCATACTACACCGATTTGATTAACAGAAAAAAAGAATGGACTCTGGCCGGAATTTTTGCCGACGAAGGGATCAGCGGTACTCAGACAAAGAAAAGAACGGAGTTCAACCGCATGATCCGTATGTGCAAAAGTAAAAAAATTGATCTGGTGATCACCAAATCAATATCAAGATTTGCCCGAAATACAGTTGACTGCCTTCAATATGTCAGACAGCTGAAAGACCTTGGAATCGGAGTAATATTTGAAAAGGAAAACATAAATACTCTGACCATGACTTCGGAATTTATGATAGCTCTGTACGGCAGCTTCGCTCAGGCGGAATCCGAATCAATAAGTAAAAACGTTAGCTGGGGTAAAGAAAAAGCGTACCGTAACGGTAAAGTTCCGTTTCAGTACAAGCATCTGCTGGGGTATAAAAAAGGAGCTGACGGAAAGCCGGAGATAGTTCCCGATGAAGCTGAAACGGTGAGAGCTATATACGATCTCTTCCTTGACGGCTTAATCATGACCGATATTGCCAATAAGCTGACGCTTTCGGGCAGAAAAACAGCTCACGGAAATACGGAATGGCACAGGGAGATAGTAAGGTCGATACTGAGAAATGAAAAATATGCTGGCGACGCTTTAATGCAAAAAACCTTTACCGTTGACTGTATCACTCACAAGGTAATGAAAAATAACGGGGAGAGGCCCATGTACTTGTGACCGACCACCACTCCCCAATCGTAGACAGAGATACCTTTAACCGTGTTCAGCAGGAGCTTGCAAGACGTAATTCCAAACGGAAGATTTCGGATAAAACAATCACGGAACAAGGCAAGTACAGCAGCAAATATGCGCTTTCCGAGCTTCTCATCTGCGGAAGCTGCGGAACTCCGTACAGACGGCAGATATGGAAGTCAAACGGTAACAGATACGCTGTATGGCGGTGCATAAGCCGACTTGAACACGGAAAAAGATACTGTACGAACTCGCCTACTTTAAATGAAACAGTTCTGGAAAAAGCTATTCTGAATGCGGTAAACGAGTATTTCGGTTGTCGTGATGAGATTGCCGAAATACTAAAAGCCAATATCGGCAGCATCTTGGAATATCAGGGGCAGGATGAGATAATATCGATAGAAAACCGCTTAAAGGAAATCGATCGGTCGAGAAACGATCTGATCGGGCTTATAGCTTCCGGCGGCTGCGACGAGGATAAGCTGGATGCCGAATTCGCAAAGCTTTACCAAGAAGAACAAAGCCTTAAGGAACAGAAAGATGACTTAAAAGAAAAAATGCGTTTATCAGCCGATACGCAGGATAAAATCGATTCGGCTATGGATATGATAAAGGGTGAAAGCTTAAGGCTTGAATTTTTTGATAACGTCATAATCCGAAAGCTTGTAGAATGCATTAAGGTTAAAAGCAAGATGGAGCTGCTCATAATTTTCAAGGGCGGGATCGAGGTTAAGACAAATATAGAAAATTAATTTTCAAAATAGGTTGAATTTATCCTAACTTTAGTATATAATATATATGGAAGGAGGGATTTAATATGACTATCAATACTAAATCTTTAGTCAGTATATCGGAGGCAAATCAAAACTTTTCAAAGGTTGCAAGACTTGTAGATGAAAATGGGACGGCTATAATTCTCAAAAACAATGTGCCGAGATATATTATTATGGAGTTTTCAGAAGCTGAGAAAATTCAGGAAGCTGACGATGAGGATATAACCAAACTGTCGCATAGAATAATAGAACAGAACAAGGAAGCATACAAGGAGCTTGCAAAATGATAAGGCTTACGGAAAGACAGATTGTAAAAATACATTCTGATCTTATTGCAAAAACCGGAGGCATAGAAGGTATTAGGGATAAAGGAATTCTTGACTCCGCTGTAAATTCACCGTTTATGACCTTTGACGGAGAGGATCTATATCCAACAATTCAGCATAAGGCTGCACAGCTTGCATTTTCCATTATATCCAATCACCCTTTTATAGACGGCAACAAAAGGATCGGACTTCATGTAATGCTGATATTCTTAGAGCTTAACGGCGTTACTCTTAAATATACGCAAAATGAATTAATAAAGATCGGTTTAATGCTGGCAGATGGGAATATGACTGTAAAAGATCTTCTGCTGTGGCTTATAGATCATAATGAACAATAAAAGCTTGCTGGTAACGGCAGGCTTTTTCTGTCGGAATAATTTTCCTATTGCAAAGCCTAATTAACATAGTTAAAACTAATTCAATAAAAAACGGATATCCGAAAAGATACCCGTCGAAAGATGTCGTAAAATAAATCGTTTTACGAAATTCACAAACAGGCATAGAACAGCGCTAACACGCCAGCCGATTGACGTATTTGCGTTTTAATTTTTCCGAGGAATGGACATAAGTATTGAGTGTAATTTTGACGTCGCTGTGACCGAGCAGCTCGCTCAGAGTTTTAATATCAAACTGCTTTTCCACGCACATTGTAGCGTAGGTATGGCGCAGAGCATGGAATGATATATCGGATATTTTACATACCGCAAGAATTTTCTTAAATTTATGCTGTAATGTTCTTGGCTCGGTCGGTTTTTCCCTGCCGGAAAGAATAAAAATATCAGGCTTCTGCCTGAACTTTTTCAGCATTTCAATAATAAATAACGGAATGTAAACTACCCTGACAGAGCTGTCCGTTTTAGGCGTATCAATGGAGATAACGGTTTTTCCGTTGCCAAGCGATATTCTCTGAACGGTTTTGCAGACTGTAAGACAGCCCCGTCTAAAATCTATGTCCTTCCATTGCAGACCGCATAATTCACCGATTCTTAAACCCGTATACAAACACAGCAATATGCTGACGTTGCATAAGCATATATTATCAATAAGGTACTTTTCAAGCCTTTTACGTTCCCTGTCCGAAAGCGTTTTTGCTTCGGGCTTCTTTATTTTCGGAACGGTTATTCCGTCGCAGATATTTTTAAGACCGTATTCAAGCTGAGCGTATTTTGCGATCGCTCTTAACGCTTTGATAATATCTCTTGTCATGCTTACCGACAGATCGCCTTTTCCGTCCTTTCTGCCGCTGTTCATTAAGGACGAAATATATTCATTGATATGCTGCTTGTCAAGAGCAGTATATTTTTTGTCCCCGATATCAGCAAAAATATGGTCGTTCAAAAGCCTTTTATAGTTGTTATATGTAGACGGTTTAACGGTCATCTTTTTATTTTCAAGCCATTGTTCCCCAAGGAATCTTATTGTCATATTTTTCTTTCCTGAAAGCCTGAACATAGTTATTAATTCTCCTTTTCCCCTTTGTCGAATTGTAGGTTTTTACACCATATACAAAAATCGACATTTAATTAGTGCATTTTGCACAAGAATTTCGTGCCTATTTTTGGAATATTGGAAATCAAAAATATTAAATTAATATGTTATACTGTAAACAGTTAAATAAAATCAATAAAAACCATAAAACAATTTAGTGTATGGTATTTCTTATTATATCAAATAATTATTTGATAGGGGAAAATAGAATGTTAATTTTATTTAGCTGTTTGAAGCTTGACAATAGAATATTGAATAACAAGGTGCTAAAGTCAATTAAAATTTATTGATAATAATTCCGGAATTTATTATATAAGAAAATGCCTTAATAGTGAAAGGAGCAGGGAATGTTAAAAAAGAGACTGTTTTCAATGTTTTCTGCTGCAGCGCTGACTGTAACAATGGCTTTTAATGCGTCGGTAAGCGTGTCAGCAGAAAAGGACATGAATATTAACGGAACGTATAATCAGGGCACAACGATCAGTACGTTTCTAAAGGAAAATTACGAGGGCTACGGCTCAATAGAGCTTGGCTACGAGTATCTTTCCATACCGGAAACACCGTCCGCAACATTCGGTCTGATAGCATTTGATACGGAATGGGGAGGCTGGACTACTACTTCTGTAGGACAAAGCAACCCGGAATTAGGCGTGGATTATACGAGCATTGTCGGTATTGAACAAATAGAATCAACGCTTAATACAGGAAAAGACGCTTACGGCTTTAATCTTATAACGGACAATTTCGGAGAAGGATCAGTAAAACTAAATTATGTCAGGCTAAATGACAAGCAAGGAAAAGAAGCTGAAATAACCGGAGAATGGACAAAGGGAACAGCTTCGGCTATGACTGTAACAGGAGATACCGATATAAAGGTTGACGCCAATGAATATAACATATATATGTCGGGATTCTCGACCTATGGATTTACCAATCCGACAGTAGACGTTACAGTAACCTACAATGCACAGGCTGAGGGCTACAAGGAAGCCGCTTTGTATTACGTTGATAACTATAATACTTCGACGGAAACATGGACGCCTGTAGATTCCGATACATATAAGGCGGTTGAAGCGAACAAGACAGTAACTTACTCGTTTAAAGTTGACGATACCCGTCATTCGCTGTTCGCTTGCTTCGACGCTTGTACGGTAACGAAAATAGAAATTTATGATAAAGTACCTGATGATATTGTCATCACAGGCAATTGGACAAAGGGTACTGAATCAATTATGACAAGCAGCGATCCGAATGTATGGCTTTATGCGGGACCTGATAACATTTATGTGTTTAATTTCACATTGGACGGTTATCTGAATCCAACAGTTGAGGTGACGGCAAATTATACGTCAATTCCGGCAGACGGAAGCTATATGCAGGCTGAGCTGTACAGCGGAGGCGCTAAAATTGCGGGAGATTACGTTCCGGTTACGGAAACAGGCGAAAAGGTGTATAATTTTGATATAAGCAGACAGCTTACATCATTTAACGTATGCTTTGACGGCTGCACAGTGACAAAGGTAAGAATTTATGACAATCGTTCACAGGTGCCTGAAATCATTATGAATAAAACTGCTTCTCAGTTAGTTCCGATGATGGGCAAGGCGTGGAACTTAGGTAATGCGCTTGACTGCACTACTAACGGTACAGTCGGTGAAACCCTGTGGAATAATAAAGTACCTGTAAGCAAGGAACTGTTTGATCTTGTTAAGGCAAGTGGCTTTGGAACAGTAAGAATCCCTGTGTCTTACATGGACAAGATTGTTCAGACTTCCGATGGAACGTACACTATCGATTCAGCATATATGGCAAGAGTAAAACAGGTAGTGGACGCGGCTCTTGACGCGGGACTTTTTGTAATCGTTAACATTCATCATGACGGAAGCGACGGAGTTCAGAGCAAGTGGATAGACATAGGTAAAACCGGAACTGAATTTGAAGCTGTTAAAACAAAGTTCTCTGACGTATGGACTGAGATTGCCGGAACTTTTGCAGATTACGATCAGCATTTGATATTTGAGAGCATGAACGAAGTTATGATACACGGACAGGAAAATACGGCTTCTTCACCTGCTTATGCAAATATCAACACGCTTAATCAGGCTTTTGTAACGGCGGTAAGAGGCGTTGACGGAAATTCAGACAGATGTCTGCTTATACCGGGTTACAATACAAATATTGACGCGACTGTAAGCGGTCAGTTCAAAAAACCTGATGATACAACCGAAAACAAGCTTATGCTTTCCGTTCATTATTATGATCCATACAACTTTACTCTGAATGAACAGGGTACAGACGAATGGGATTTTGACACAGATTATATGGAAGGTCAGCTGCAGAAAATTTCTACATTTGCAAACGGACTGAATATGCCTGTTGTTCTTGGAGAATACGGAGCTATTTATAAGGGTAATGATGATTATAGAGCTTATTATATTGGAAACTTAAATTTAATAGCTAAATCATATAATATAGTTACTGCTTATTGGGATAACGGATATACCGGACAATATGGTTTCGCTTTATTTGATAGAACAAGTAATACTGTTACATCATCCGGAGAGATTTTAATAGATGCGATTAACGGTATATATTAAATTTTATATACAGGTTGTATAACAACAAAATAATAAAAAATTGCTATTGCCTTTAGTGGTGATAGCAATTTTTTTGGGGAAATTGGAGGGATTAAATTGGAAATAAAATTTAAGCGTATAGTGAGCGCTTTTTTAGCAAGTATGTTGGGTTTAGTAACATCAATTTCTGGACTATGTGTAAGTTCTGATTTTTCGCATATTTTCACCTATAAAGAAAGCAATGGTAATAATGTATTGGTGGGTTTAGTGGATAATTATCAGGACTTATTAGGTGGTATAACTGAGATTACATTACCTGAAACTTACGACGGAAAAACTTGTACATTAAATGCAACAACTTTTCAAAAAAATACGTATTTCACAAAGATAGTTGTGCTCAAAACGTATGTGGACATAACCGGATTTATGAATTGTTCATCAGTTAAAGAAATAGTATTATTAAATGATAATGAGGTAACTTTTAAATTAGCTTGTTTAAGCGGCTGTACTGCACTTGAAAAATTAGAAATATATGCTTCCAATATATCGGGAATACCTGCTGTGGCGACATTTAAAAATGTTCCGTCAACAGCAGTTGCATACGTTAAAAATGAAACTGTAAAAGAACAATTAGTAAACTGGCCCGGAAATATTGTGGTTGATCCGAATATGGAATATGGGCAGGGCAGCGATTCCGGCGTAAATAAAACAGCGCTTGAAAGTAAAATTGAAGAGGCAGAAGCATTCTTGGCAGAAATAGATAAATCACAGTACAATAATGTAGAAGCTCTGGAAACAGAGCTTGAAGAAGCAAAAACAGTATATAACAATGAATCTGCAACACAGGACGATGTAAATAATGCGCTTCTTGATTTATCAACAGCGCTGACTAACGTTGTGAAAAAAACAGATAAAACAGCTTTGGCAGCCAAAATATCCGAGATAGAAAGCTTTCTGTCGGGAATTGATAAAACAAAATATGTAAATATATCCCTGCTTGAAAAGGAACTTGAAAACGCCAAAGCTCTGTATAATAATGATAAGGCGACGCAGGAAGAAGTCAACGACGGAGTTGAAGCCCTGATAACGGCTCGGAATGACGTTAAGGAAATTCCTCAGACCGTAAAGGGTAATCTTCTGAAAGCGGTAACGAATTACGAAAGCTGGTATGCTGAGCTTTCCGCAGACGATTATACGGCTTCAAGCTTATCAAGTGCAAACGCTTTGTATACAAGAGCTAATAATATGCTTCAGGGAAAAGGAAATACCATATTTGCGACACAGGAAGAAATAGATCAGATGACAAAGGAAATGAATGATTTCAGAAATCTTCTTGTAAAAAACGACGCAAGCGAACAGAAAGCGGCTCTCGAAAGTCTGATAGCTTCTGCTGAAAAAATAGAAAACAGCAATTATTCCTCAGCAAGCTGGGAAGCTTTGCAGACAGCTATTTTATCAGCAAAGGAAACTGCTTCGGCAGATAAGCTCAGGTCTGAATATAATGCTGAAAGCGAGGCGCTTCAAAAAGCGATTGACGGACTTACGACAAAAACAGATACAAAGGAAGAAGCCGGAGATCCGTTCGCAAAAATATATACAGGCGGAAAAGAGGTAACAGCGGCGGACTTTACCGCTGATGAAAATACAGCGGGAGCGACGAAAATAAGGATAACCTTTGATTGTGCCGAAGATGTTTCGTTCAATCCTTATTGTACAATAGAAGTTAAGGCGGCAATAAACGGAGCAGAGGATTATATGAAATTCACCGGAACGGACAATTCATACACTAACGGAGCTGAAGGCTGTACAGTCGATCTTCCTTTAACCTCCGCAATAAAATCCGGCGACAGCATAAAAATATTTGCAAGCACATATTCATGGGAATTGGCTGCCGATTATGTATTCGCGGTAACAAAAATAGAGCTTATAGACGATATGGGCACAGCGCTGAAAACCGTAACCGACAGAACTATCGCGCTTGACGAACTGAAAGCGGCAATAGCGGAAGCTGAAAAAATTGAAGCTTCTGATTACACCGAGGACAGCTATGCGGAACTGACAACAGCTTTGACAGCGGCAAAGGAATTGCCGGAGGATTCTGAAAAGGCAGATATTGAAGCCGCTAAAACAGCGCTTGAAACGGCTGTTGCGAGTCTGGTTGAAAAGACGGACGTTTCCTCGTCTGAATCAACTCCTGATTCCGAATCAACGCCAGATTCCGAAAGCTCGTCCGATACAGACGCCGATTCGTCATCAAAAACAGACGATGAATCAAGCTCAAAGACCGATGATTCGTCAAGCCAAACCGACGATTCGTCAAACGACATCACGTCAAAGACGGATTCCGCAGGCTCCGACAGTAAGGCGGGGACAACGGGAATTGCCAATAACTCAGGAGCCAGCGGAACGTCCAATCCCAACACCGGAGCAGCTTCGGCTGCGGCAGCGGGAATAATTCTGTTGTCAGCAATCGGCGTTATCGCCTCAAGAAAGAAGTAACCTCCTTTACATCTTCATGGTTTATTTCACTGCTTCCGACTTGACTTTAGCGCTGAAAGCAAAAACAAGGGTACAGTTATCTGTGCCCTTGTTTTATTAACTTCGGCTCCAT
>OLZR01000195.1_pt1 | contig 40135 bp, 38 predicted proteins | sample 1644421 | NCBI WGS metagenome assembly OLZR01 (sample SAMEA103958132, study PRJEB25191) | human gut metagenome | biome: human-associated habitat [ENVO:00009003]; feature: intestine environment [ENVO:2100002]; material: feces | place: Germany | collected 2013/2015 | reverse complement strand
AGCCCCAGTAGAACTCATACCGCCGCTCATTGTGCTGGTTGGAGGCCGAGTGGACACCCAGGGCGCAATCCGGATCTGCTTTGGGCTGCTTTTCCGGGTTGAATTTATCCTTGGTAAAGGACTTGGGATTGTTCTGCTTTGTATTTGCTGCAACGGGTGTGGAGTCCAGACCAATAAATGAGGCATCCACAATCCCTATCTCATAGAGCTTCTTCACCAGATCCGCCATGATCGACTTCAACGCACTGTTGTCCAACTGCCGCAGGAAGCGGTCATACGTCCAGTAGGACGGCAGCGGCTCCATGATGTTAAAGCCGCAGTAGTGGGCAATGAGCCGGTTGTTGTCCAGATAATCCGCCAAATCTGTGATTTGTGAGAAACCCTCACATTTCATAACGATAAAAGCACAGACCATGGCTTCTTTGGGGAAGCCCCGCCGCCCGGTTGCCGCTTTGGGCAGCGTGAAGTCCAGACTGCTGAAAAGCTTGTCGTAGAACATGGCGGCGCTTTGGGATGTAAACAATGTCACATCCTGAATGATTTCCTGTCGGTAGATAGCGGCCAGCCCCTTTCTGGTTGGTTTTCTCTCAAGTCAATTTTACCAAAAAGGGGCTCCGCTTTCTATACCATATGAGTGATTTTCGGTTTCAGCCATGACCGGAATCCCTTACAATCTCTACTCTTTTGGAGTTTTGCTCATGGCTGATCACAAAAATGAAAGGATGTGCAAAGCATGAATAAGAAGAAGTCCATTTGGTCTGGTGTCTCTGTCCTTATCGCGGCCGTTCTGGCTATCGTTGCGTTTGTACGCAGCGACACACAGATCTGGCTTCTGACAGCCGCATTTACCATTTGGGCGATTTGGGTCACGGTCGCGTTCGTGTTCCCTTATATACAGGAGCAGGAAACCGAGAAGCGGCGTGCTGCCCGCAGAGCTGCCTATGACGCACAGCGGCAGAGCCTTCGCGCACTGTCCATGGAAGAGGAAGATGGCTTCGGCCCACTGCTGCTCCGCCATGTCAATCACAGGATCTCCGCGTATCTGAAAGCGGTATATCCGGATGCCACATGGGAGTGGCGCAGTCCGGAACCAGAGAAGCTGATCCTTCATGGCGGAACAGGCCGTATCACTATCTCCGGTATTCCCGACTACGACCAGGCAGAGGTGACATTTGACCAAAAGGCCAATTTTTCCTGCTCACTGCTGAAAGTCACACCTGTGGTACAGAGTGCGGCAGAGAACGGCACCTCCGAGAAGCTGCCTGCTCCGCCCCGTGAGATCGATCCGCAGGTCTGGTTCGAGCAGCAGGGCCGCAAGGTTCTGGACGATCTGATCTACGACCTCAACTCCCGCGGCTACAGCAGTCTGGTTATCAAGGATAACGGTGACGTCTGCATCCGTCAGGGTGACGTGGAGAAAGCACAGACCTCATTCAAGAATTTGCCGGAGAAGCATTACTGGCCCCGGCTCCTGAAGGTATTCGAGCGTGAGGGTATCGCCGCCAGCATGACGGATGATGCCATCGCGCTGAACTGGTAAGGAGGGGGCTGCCATGAAAACAGGCTTGACGCTGGAGCAGCTTGCCGCCGAGATCACCCGGCAGCAGAATGCCAAAGAGGATTATGTGGTCAATACCGGTAACCTTCGTCTTGAGAGCTACGGCCACGATCTGGCGCTCCATGTGCTGGACAATGATGGCTCAGACCGCATTGAGCCGCTGGAGATCGGCGATATTGCCCACCGGCAGATCGGTACGCACCTGAGCATCCCAGCTAAGTACTATGAGCGAATGCGCAGCGAAGACCCCGGACTTCTGGCACACAATGTCAACACATGGCTGGAGCGGACGCCTGCCCAGCGTATGATCCGTGTTCTGGATGGTAAGGCCCGTGCCTACCTCAGCAACCGCTATCTGCGTATGGACAACTACAGCATCGCCTCGGCGGTACTGCCCATTCTGGCGGAGATCCCCGATGTGCGTATCGAGAGCTGCCAGATCACCGACTCCCGCATGTATATCAAGGCGGTCAATCCCCGCTTACAGGAGGATGTGACGCCGGGTGACACAGTGCAGGCCGGTGTGGTTATCAGCAACAGCGAGGTGGGCTTAGGCTCTGTCAACATCCAGCCCCTGATCTATCGATTGGTATGCAGCAACGGCATGGTGGTCAACGATGCCGCCACGAAACGCAACCATATCGGTCGAGCGACAGATGCGGAGGAGAACTTCCAGCTCTATTCTGAAAAGACATTGGCTGCGGACGATCAGGCTTTTCTGCTGAAGGTACAGGACACCGTCCGTGCCGCCGCAGAGGAGGCACGGTTCAGTCAGGTGGTGGGCATGATGCGGGAGGCTGCGGCTGTCCCCATGAATACCACGGATGTACCCGGCGTCGTGAAGCTGACCACCCGGCAGTTCGGTCTTACGGACTCGGAGGGTGAAGGTATCCTGCAATATCTGATCGAAGGCCACGACCTGAGCTTGTACGGACTCTCCAATGCGGTGACTCGGTATAGTCAGGACGTAAACAGCTATGACCGTGCCACGGATCTGGAGATCATCGGCTACAACATTCTGGCAATGCCCAGAAGCGTGTGGTCACGGCTGAATCAGGTATCCACAGCGTCCGCAGCGTAATGTAAAAACAAAATGATTTAATGGAGGATCAAAAAATGAGTTATCCTGAAACTACGACGATGGCGACCCCCTACACGTTTAACCTTCCCTCTATGGACGGTCTTGACTTCGGCAATGATGATCTTGCCGATGATATGGAGGGCTTGACGCTCTCATTCCCCAAGGTTAAGATCCCGTCCGGCGGCTCTCTGCAATTCGAGCTGCCTACCGGCGACCCAGAGAATCCGGAGTATACCCGCTTTCTGCAGGGTGTCATCCTGTTCCACCACGCCAGCGGCGCCTATTGGCCCGAAGGCATGGAATATGATGATAACACGGTTCCCCTGTGCTCCACTGTGGATGGGAAGCAGGGCTACGGTACGCCTGGCGGTGCCTGCGCTGCCTGTGAGCTGAACCGCTACGGCTCGGCAACAGACACACGAGGGAAGGCCTGCAAGAATATGCGTATTCTGTATCTCTTGCAGGACGGTGACTATATCCCCGTGCAGCTCTCTCTGCCGCCTACCAGCCTGCGGCCGTTCAATGATTTCATGAACGCCGCGTTTGTGGCTCGGCGTCGTCCGGCATGGAGCAGCGTGGTGCAGATCGGCCTGAAGCGCGTGGACAATGGCAACACCTACAGTGTGGCTACCTTCCGCAAAATGGCCGACCTTCCTCCTGAAAAGGTGGGCGAATTCCGCGCCTTTGTGGAATCGTTCCGCCAGCAGGCGAAGGAGATGCTGAAGAGCCGTGCGGAGCTGTCTGCCGCCCGTGAGAACGAGGATGACCAGTATACTGCCGCAAACACGGAGTATACCGTTGCTGACAGCGGCGATCATTTCTGCATTTCCGGTGCGGATGTGATCGACGGTGAACGTGAGGAGCTTCCCCAGTAAATGAATCCGTCAGACCCCGCGCGGGTCTGAGCCATGTGAAGAGCCGCAGCCTGAGCAAAAACTCAGGCTGCGGCTCTCGGTCTATATGAAGGAGGATCTGTAATGAACGAGAATACCCCCATGTCTCAGGCACAGCAGCTTTTCGCGGAGGAGCACCACAATCTGGTCTACGCCTTTCTCAAGGAGAAGAAGCTGCCGGAGGATGAATATTACGATGTTGTGATCTTCGGCTACCTGCAGGCGGTCATGGATTACACCTCTCAGGGCGAGTCCAGCCGGTTCAGCTTCGCCACCATTGCATGGCGCAAGATGGAGAGCCGCCTGGCAGACCATTTCCGCCATCAGGCGTCTACCAAGCGTGCGGCGCCTACTGTCAGCCTGAACGCTGTCATGGACGAAGCCGGCCTCTCCCTTTCCGATATGCTCTCCGCAACGGATGAAAGCTTTCTGGATATGGAGACCGGTCTGATGTTCCACGATCTTGGCCGGCATATGCCCCGCCGTGATATGAACGTGCTGCGGCTCAAGGCAGATGGCTATGGTACGCGTGAGATCGCACAGAGGGAGAATACCACCGTACATGTGGTACGGAGCATTCTCAAATGTGCCTATTAGATCATACGCAGGCTATTTTTCAATTCAGATAATGATCGCGCTTTTCATGACCATACCGGTCAAAGGAAGGGGTTAAAGAAATGAATAAGAAGCAGGTCATTCTTACCGGCCAGTTGGCTGCGCCGCTCTGTGAGGGCTGCCGTGCATGGATACGCCATTCCAGCGGCCTGATCTGCACCTCGCGGGTCGTCCGTATCCAGTCGTTTTCTGACCGAAAGGCCGTTTTTGAGACCATGAACTCCATGTATCATGTGTCCTTGGAAACGTACCCTTTTGTGATGGAGCTACCGGAGGCGATGTGCGCATAGTGTGACGAACGGTATAGGAGGGCGGCAAAAGACGCCGCCCTCCTATACCATATCGTTGACAAATATATCGAATATGATATAATGCATTCAACGCACGCGAATGTAAATAACCGGACGATAGCCCGGGCATTGCAATAGGAGGCGCAGTAACAATGACGTTGCACGAATACAAGGCGAAGACATTCAGTAAAAGACCTGATACCAAAGCCGAATATAATGCACTCGCTCCACAGTACGAGGTTATTCGCGCCGAGATTGAGTGTCGTAAGGCTATTGGTATGACTCAAAAGGAATTGGCGGAACGTATGGGAACCGCCCAAGCCAATATTTCCCGTTTTGAAAGTGGTAACTATAATCCGTCGCTTTCTTTTCTGCAAAAAATGGCAGAAAGCCTAGGAAAGAGCCTAAGAATTTCTTTTGAGTAATTGTATCTTTATCGCCTGCATGCGTGCTCTCGTCCCCAGCAAATATGGAGCGTAGCTTGATGCGAGGTAATAATTCGTCTATAATAAAGGTGTAGTAATTGAGTAAAGGGTGTGCTGCAATATGCTGATCCGTTCGGCAACATCACTGCGCAACGGCTATGATGAAATGGTGAAACTGGCTAAGGAGAAGCAGGAGCCCATCTACCTGACGCGAAACGGCGATGGTGAGATGGTTTTTGTCCCGCTGGATCTCTGGGAAAAGCGCGAGAAAGAACTGGATCTGCTGTTCATGCTGCTCCAACGGGAGCAGTCACGGCTTGCAGGTGTCAAAATCTCTACGATGGACGAAATGGAACGTTTGACACGGGAAGTCTTGGAAGCAGATTGAGTGGCTGAACGAGGCGAGAATGGTTTATGCGGCAATAACACGCAGCGTAAAACCATGTCACTTCCCCGATACTAACCGAAACAGCACAATAAGATATAAATGCGGAGAAGCACCGCTGAATTGTTTGACGACAGTTCAGTGGTGCTTTTATTTTTGTAGGAGGAATTATAATTATGGGATTACTTGATAAATTGGAGCAAGTCGAAATCAAGGCGGATTCCCGTCTGCCGGAAGACGATCTCATGTTCTGCGAAACGCAGCAACAGGCCTATGACGAATCCCGCCGTGCGTTCCGCGAAATACGCCGACAGTGGGAAAAGGCCCTTCAGGCGCAAAAAGACCTGCTTGGTACATCAAGTGATGGATCGCTGCCCTACTTCGGAAGCAACTACCGGTTTGGGATAACGGATATTAACCGAGAACTGGAGAAGCTTCACAGCAAGTTCATCTCTGCACTCACGCGGCATTTCAATACGAAGTACAAAGTGACGATCTCAGTGGAGGCCATTGAGGAGCATCTGATCCCCACAGAGCTAGACCCGTACAAATGTGATAAGGATACGAGTAATGAGTATCATCGCACGCTACGGGCTCTTGCGCTGCACTATGAAGATGTGGTTGACCAGATGTTTATACAGCTGGACGGACTCAGCTTCGTAGAACGTGCTTTTCAGGAGCTGCGTACCAAATGCCATAAGGCGGCATATTGGAGTAATAGCAATGCAGGTTACGACAGAAAAGGAGATACGCTGCGCTTCGGCGGATACTTTTGCAGTTGCGATGAACGATGGGGCCGTGAAGAGTGGAGGCTTGCAGAGCGTATGCAGGACATTTTTACCGCTGTAGCACACTATGAGACCAATACCTTTGGGCGCTTTCCCGCAGGCTTTTCCGAGTTGCTGGGGTACTCCGACGTATCCACATCGCTGTTCCAGTTTCCAACCTGCCAGAAGCTCGTGCATCTGCGTATGTTCAAGAACGGACGTGTGGATCTGAAGTTCAAGACCGCTGCTTTGGCAAAGGAATTTGCCGAAACGTATCTTGACTTTTTGTGTTGAGGTGCCGCCATGAAATATGCACCCTCAACAGAACCGGTCCCGCAGAGCAGCCGCAGAGCGGTCAACGAAAAGCTTCTCTATCTGATCGACAGCGGCGCATACGATACTTACGGTATCACAAAGGAAGATGTCTTTCAGGGCTATACAGGAGATGGCGGACTGCACGGTCTTTCCCGGAAGGACTATGAGAACTACCATAGATACAGCGAGGCCAAAAAAGAGCTGGAAAACGGCCAGTTCTTTACGCCGCCCGCCCTGTGTCAATTCGTAGTGGACTGTCTTCAGCTAGAAAGGGATGATCTGGTGGCGGATCTCACCTGCGGGATGGGGAACTTCTTCAACGTAATGCCGGTGGAAGCCAACGCCTACGGGTGTGAACTGGATACCAAGGCATTCAAGGTGGCGTCGTTCCTCTATCCAGAGGCCAATCTGGTCAATAAGGATATCCGCAATTATATGCCGCAGGTCCGCTTCGATTATGTGATTGGCAACCCGCCCTTCAATCTGAGATGGTTGTCCGAGGATGGCAGAGAATACCTGTCGCAGCTCTATTACTGCTTGAAAGCGGCCGAGCTTCTGAAGCCACTGGGCATCCTGGCCCTGATCGTCCCCTGTTCTTTTCTGGCAGACTCTTTTTCGGATAAGTCAACGATCCGGAAGATGGAGGCTCACTTCCGTTTCCTTGGTCAAGTTCTGCTGCCGGATAACGCCTTTGCCCAGATGGGCGTTCCACGTTTCCCCGTGAAGCTGCAATTCTGGCAAAAGAAGAGTACAGATACCGAAACGCCGGCCCGATACCACATAGAGATGGACGCCGATCTTTCCAGTGGCATCTATGATGGTGTGGCACAGACGATTCACATGACACTGCTGCAAATGCCGAAGGCCATGCTGAAGGAAAACCGCGCCAAAATCCTGCGGGAACTGGCGAAGGAGCGCCAGACGTCCGAATCGTTCACCTATACGGTAGAAAAGATGCTGTACCAGATCAGGATACATCCTGCTTTGAAAGACCGTTACGCCAAGTGCTGTGAGTACCTGCACCGGTTTTATACAGAAACACAGCCACCGGATATGAAGTACGAAGAGTGGTGCAGCCGACGACTGACTGAGGCAAAGGTACTGCATTATCTCCGCCAGACGCTCAGGAGCCAGCACCGCCAGCCGGAACGCGATGAGATCCGTCTCGTCAAGCAGGACTATGCTTTCGTATATAAAGGGTATAGTGCGGCGGCGCGGCGGCGTATGACTGCTGAAATGCGCCAGCCTGTTCCGGCCTACAATGCGGTACTGCATGGTAAGACGCTTCCGGGCTACGAACGGCTGCTGCGTAAAAAGCGAAATGACTATCTGATACAGAGCCAGTCTTTCCCTGAAATGAGTCAGGATGCCAAAATTGGGGAATGGCTGGATGATTTCTGGCTGTGGGATTCGGAAAATGAGGAAGAGATCCTGCTGAACGATACCCAGCTCCACGACCTGAACCTTGCGCTGCAAAAGCGCTACACGCTGCTGCAGTGGGAGCAGGGCTCCGGCAAGACCATAGCCGGTATCGCCTACGGGAAATACCGTATGGAGAAGCAAGGCTACCGCAACACATGGGTCATTTCATCGGCCATCTCTATCCGCAATAACTGGAATGTGGTGCTGCCCAACTATGACGTGTCGTATGTGTTCGTGGAACGGCTGCGGGATCTGGATCGGATCGAACCCGGCGATTTTGTTCTGATGACCTTCAACGCGCTGTGCAAGTACCACAGGCAGATCAAAAAGTGGCTGAAGATCCATAGCCGAAAAACCTGCCTTGTACTGGATGAAAGCGATGAGATCTGCAACCCGTACAGCAGCCGAGCAAAGGCGGTGCTGTCCTGCTTCAGACGCTGTTCTTCCAAGCTGCTGACCACAGGCACCAGTACACGGAACAACATCTCCGAGTTCGCACCGCAGATGGAATTGCTTTATAACAATTCCATCAATATGCTATCCTGCTGCCATACCATCTATCACTATGATAAGGACGGCACGGCGACACGAGAGACTAACCCGTGGTACGGTCAACCGATCCCGGCCTATCGTCGTGGGTACACGCTGTTTGCCAATTCACATCTGCCGGAGAAGATCACCGTATTTGGTGTCGGACAGCGCACACAGGACATCTACAATGCAGATATTCTGCGTGATATCCTCGCCAAGACAGTAATAACCCGTACCTTTGAGGAGGTCACCGGGAAGGACATCAAACGTATCCATCAGGAGCCCATTCCGTTTTCAGCAGAGGAGAAGGCCGTATGGGCACAGGCGGTCAAGGAGTTCCATACCATGCGCCAAAAATATTTCACCTCAACGAATAACGCGAGGAAAGACGCCATGCTGCGGATCATCCAACAGATCACGCTTTTGCTGCGGATCAGTGCCGCGCCTAATACGGTTTCGGAGTATAGCGGCGAGCTTTCTGGAAAGCTTCAGAAAGCGATCCAGCTTACCGGTAGCTGGCCCAATGAGATCGTGGCCATAGGTGTACGTCACATGGTGGTGCTGGACGCCTATGCGGCAGCCCTGCGGGAAGCGTTTCCCAACCGGCCACTTTTCATTGTGACCGGCGCGACGACTACCTTTGCAAAACGCAGGGCATTACGACAAACGCTCCGCGAGAGCAGAAACGGCATCCTGCTGTGTACGCAGCAGAGCTTGCCCAGCTCAGTCAACTTCGAGTTCGTCAACAAGGTTATCATCCCGGAACTGCACTATAATAACTCCCGTATGAGCCAGTTTTACATGCGCTTCATCCGCTTTAATTCCGTTGACTGGAAGGACATCTATTTCCTGACCTATGCACAGAGCATTGAGTCCAACCTGATGCAAATGATATTGGCAAAAGAGAAGCTCAATCTCTTCATGAAGGGCGACGAAGCAGATATGAATGATATTTATGAACGATTTGGAGTGGACTACGATCTCACATCGCTGCTGTTATACCGCGACGTGGACGAAGAAGGCCATTTCAGCATTCGTTGGGGTGAGCAGGAAATTACGTAAGCATGTCGGTAGTTGCGAAATACAAATGCCGCCTTTTGCGGCGGCATTTGTCAGGTAGTTATTCGTCGTGATCCCCGTCCGCTTCTGTCAGCAGTTCTATGAACGCTTCCGGAGCATATACGGGAATCGGTGCTTTGCTGTAATCCTTGGTATTTCGTGTCACGATGCAGTCTGCACCGGAACGCACCGCGGTTTCGATCATAACGGCATCCTCGAAGTCGGAAACCTCTGCTGAGATCGCCTTGCGAATATCCAACGCAGTGGTATCCAATAGGCTGAATAATGTGCAGAGCTTCGTTAGAATATCACGGGTCGTTTTATCGCTGTGGGTCTGCCGGTGCGTTAGGTAGTAAATGTCCGTGATGGCCTTGGCTGTCAGGAACCCTTCAAACTGCTGGTTCGCACAGAGCAGGAAAATCGACTGTGCATCTTTATAGAATGGTTCACGGCTCTGGAGCGCATCCACAACGACGCAGGTATCAATGACAGCTCTCATATCCGATCCAGCCTTTCCTCCCGTGCCTCTTCCAATGTGACATCGGCTGGAAGAATACCGAACAAGGATTTCGCAATGTCCACTCTATCCTGATAGGGATTGGATATTTTGGCAACTACCTTACCGTTTTTAGTAACGAAAATATCCTCCGTTGCTGCAAGCATCAGGTACTTTCCAAGATTGTTTTTCAGTTCTGTAGCAGTGATCGACATAGCCAACCTCCTCTCTTTATATTTGTGTTCCTCTATAGTATACACAAATCGTGCGAAATATGCAACCACTTCGTTCGGAATTATTTACAAAACCGTCCAATAGTTGTTCGTGCTTTGGTGAGGTTAATGGGCTGGCGTGTTATATCATGTCATGAATGAAGCGAGTTACCCGACTGTGTATGGGTGACTAGAAGACTGTGTAATAGGAGGTCTTGAACATTGAGACAAAAAGAAACCAAGGCGGAACGGTTCGTGCGTGTGGCTGAACAGCGCACACAACGCGCCGTAGACGCTATCCATTCGCTTTCTAATTGTGCAAGCCGCGTGTGCTACGATTACACACCGGAACAGGTAGAACAGATCATAGCGGCACTGGAAGCGGAAGTAAGACGCCTGCAAAGTGCATTTACAGGCGAGAACCGCTTTACGCTGCGCCCATAAGTCGGAGGCCCCGGATGATTTCCGGGGCCTCACATATAAATCAAAATAAGGAGTTTACACATGAAAAGAGAATCTGCCCCGCAGGAGTATACCTGTCGGAATTGCCCGGAACGGCATTATCATGTGATCCCCGCTTCCCAGAAGTCAAAGGGGCTCATGATGCAATTTGGCGAAAGCTATTGCACCCTACCGAAAAGAGCCAGGCATCTCAAAGGCCATGATATGAGCAGACGCGCACCGGAATGGTGCCAGAAGCGGAAGGTGACGAACGAGCTGCGGATATACTATTACCGCAACCCGGAAACTTATATGTTGGCCAACGTGCTGCATCAGGACATGGTTTTTACACCGCTGCCCACGGCAAGCCGCTACGCAGTAGAATACGAGGGAACTACCAAGCTCACTCCGCGGAAATTTTGGCTGAATCTGACCACACAGAAGGATGCGGAGCTGTTAGGCCGGTCAGTTAAAGTCAAGTCCGTAGTGGAGATAGACAATGGACTTGACCCGTGCTTTTTCTTCAAGACGGAAGAAGGCTATACGCGCTGCTGGAACTTCGATGCTGGACGCGCACGCGCCAACCGCATGGAAGGCTGGGAGGAATATCATCAGGAGGACATGAAATGATCATCAATCAAGAAGGTATGCGTTATACATACAATGGCACGACCTATACCATAGGCGCCGCTGTCGTGGCAACAGAGGAAAGTGAATATCAGGGACTTTGCGGTATCATCACGGAAATCCGTGACAGTGTTGACCGTGAGACAGAGAACGATACGCCTGACATCTATTGCTGTTTTGAGCCGCCTCTGTTTCCGAAGGAGATCCAAGAGCTGGAGCAGCGGTTCTCCGAGCTTTACCGGATGCCCAAGAAGCTCGACGAGATCGCGTTGGATATGGTCATTATGGCACCGGAGATGGTGCGGGTGATCTCGCCCGATCCGAAGGAGTGCAAAGCCTGTGAGTTTTATCTGCTTACCACACACTGTACGACGAATCTGGATTCGAGCTGCTTCACTGAGCTATACGTCGACTATGACGCCGGCCGTTTTGCCCTACTGCAAAGTGTCCGGGAGGAACAGGAGGATGGCTGCGTGAAGGATTGGGCAGATAGGGGCGTACTGGAAGAAGAATATGGATCCTACTTCTATGAGGCATGGCACTATGATGAATACTCCGAAAATCATTTTACCATATCACTTGAGAAGCTGTCCCTCATGCTGCCGCCAGATTTTGTAGAAAAGTTGAAAAGTTATAACTGAGGTTATAATAATCCAAAGTATTAAAACAGGCGTGGAGATCCACGCCTGTTTTTTCTATCTGTTGCAGTAATGCGTATTAAAGTCGTATAAACACAGTATAAACACAAAACAAGGAGTTGATTCTATGTTAGTCTGTATCGACCACGGAAATAAACAGATCAAGACCACCAGCCGGACATTTACTTCTGGCCTGATGGAAAGCGATACCCGACCGCCCTTTGGCGATAACATCATGTTCTACAACGGGAAATATTACACCCTCTCCGACCAGCGTATCCCTTATATTCGGGATAAGACGGAGGACGACCGGTTCTTCATCCTGACGCTATTCGCCATCGCCTATGAGATCAATGCCGCAGGCCGGTACGCGCCGGATCAGCTGATGGACATTCAGCTTGCCGTGGGGCTGCCGCCCGCACATTACGGTACGCAGTATAAGCGCTTCGCCCAATACTTCCTTGACAGGGGTATGATCGGCTTCGAGTTCAACGGTAAGGTCTATTCCATCTGTATCACGGAGGCGATTTGCTTCCCGCAGGCACTGGCCGCCACAGCGCCGGTATTCAAGCAGCTCCAGCTCGGCACGGTTGCCAAGGCTATTGTGATCGATATTGGCGGCTTTACCGCCGACTATCTCTCCTTGCGCTACGGCGCGGCAGACTGGGCATCCTGTGATTCGCTGGAAAATGGCATTATCACGCTCTATAATCGGCTGCTGTCCAAGATCCGTGCCGACTATGATCTGCTGCTGGAGGAAACGGACATTGACGCCATCCTTACCGGTCGCAGCACAGAGTATGGAAGCGAGATCCAAGCGCTGGTAGAGCGCGGCGCAGAGTCCTTTGTGGCAGACCTTTTCCGCACTCTGCGTGAGCGGAAGATCGAGCTGCGTACCGGCAAAGTCATTTTCGTAGGCGGCGGCTCCTTGCTGCTCCGTAAACAAATTGAAAACTCCGGCAAGATCGGTACAGCCATCTTTGTGGAGGAGATCGGTGCCAACGCTGCCGGGTACGGGCTCCTATACGCAGCCACGAAAGCAAATAGGTGAACAGTATGGGCGAGAAGAAAGACGCCTTCCGATTCACGGTGCAATTCAATGCCGGTGATCCAAGCCACCAACAGGTAGCCGCTATTCTGAACGAACAGGGGCGGCGCAAGGCACAGTTTCTTGTCAATGCCGTGATCCACTACATAAACTGTCCGGAGTCACCGGAGGCCGCAGCTGCACCCAAGATAGACCGGCAGACAGTGGAACAGTTGGTACGTGAGATACTATCCAACATGCAGCCGGAAGAAACATCCACAACGGAGGGGAATACGCCCGGAGAGATTCCGCCTACCACGGCATCAGAAAGCATCCCGTTCGATGCCGCTGCCATGCTGGGAGAGGATGGCTTCCATTCGCTTCTGAACTCCCTGGCTGCAATACAGGAGCAATAAGAATAATACATAACACAGGAAAGGTGAGGATGCCCCATCCTCACCTTCTTTGTGCAAGGCGTAGAATTTTTCCGCGCAGCTACTGCCTTACCACCAGTCTCTTTTTTATCAATGCACAACTGCTGTAAACGCTGTGCACAGAGTTCTCCTACATTTTGTATTGTCAAAATGCCAGCACTACACATAGCTTCCTCGATTTACCACTTGCACGCTTAGAACTCATGTTCTATTATAGAATCTGAAAAAACTGTGAGGAGGGGCAAAGGATGGGGCGGCATATTCTGCATGTGGACATGAACGCATTTGTGTGACACGAAGTCACTGGATTGACTGTTCTCCGGCATGAGAGAACCCGCTGTACCGTCAGCGGAGCCTATCGCTCACAAAGTAACTGGCAACGGTTATGAGGAAACGGAGCGAGACACAGTAGCCCTATCATCAAAGGATGAAGCTGAAACCGTGAGGGGACGGCAAGGCTGCCAGCAGCAAGGCGGCCAGGGAGCTGGCTGGGGCAATATGGCTAAGAAAACTGAACTGCTGATAAACGTCGTTATCATGAACAGGCCAAAGCTGCTGACAGGCCTGACCCAAAACGGGAATGAAGTCGAGTTGTTCTCCTGAAAGCATGGAACACACGGTTCAGAGGGCTTCCGGCGAAAAGGCAGAGCCTAAGTTGTCAGCGTCAATCCAGGGAAACGTGGTAAGCCTCTATACCCTCCGCCAAAGCGGAACGCTGACCGTAAGGAAAGCCGATGGGGTGTGGAGGTAAAGGAGCGGCGGAGAAAGCGAATGCCCGACTGTAATGGCCGGGATAGGAGTTGAAACATCACTTCACCCGAAAGTGAGCAGACTTCCGCCTGGTCTTTCTTTGCAAGAGAATTTGAAAAATTTCTGAAAGGAGTAAGGCAGATGAACAGGCAACTGTGTGCGACTCCCCGCACCGCGCAAAGCTGGCAGGAGATAGATTTCAAGGCCGCAGAGCGCAGTGTGAAGAAACTGCAAATGCGTATTGCAAAGGCTGTAAAGGAAAAGAAATGGGGCAAGGTGAAAGCCTTGCAGTGGACGCTGACGCACTCGTTCTACGCAAAAGCGTTGGCGGTAAAACAAGTGACAGAAAATCAAGGTAAGCGAACTTCCGGCGTGGACCATGAATTATGGGATACTCCCAGCGGAAAGTCCAAAGCCATAGGGAAGCTGAAAAGACGAGGCTACAAAGCACAGCCGCTCAGACGGGTGTATATTCCAAAGAAAAACGGAAAACTTCGGCCGCTCAGCATCCCGACAATGACGGACAGAGCCATGCAGACACTGTACCGTCTGGCGCTGGAACCAATCGCCGAAACGACAGCAGACCCGCACTCCTATGGGTTTCGTCCGCAGCGATGTGTGCAAGATGCCATCGAGCACTGCTTTAATTGTCTCGCCATATCCACCGCCCCTCAGTGGGTGCTGGAAGGAGACATAAAAGGATGCTTCGACAATATCAGCCACAATTGGATTCTTGAACACATTCCCATGGATAAGAGTATCCTCAAACAATTTCTCAAAAGCGGGTACATTGAACAAGGGCAACTGCATGAAACAGAAGCCGGGACACCTCAAGGCGGCACCATCTCAACTGTAATCTGCAACATGGTACTGGATGGAATGGAAAAGTTGCTAAAAGGACACTTTCAGCGAAAGTGGATGAACGGGAAGCTATTCAACCCCAAAGTCAATTTCACAAGATACGCCGATGACTTTATCGTTACCGGCGTATCCCCGGACATCCTGGAATATGAAGTAAAGCCCATGATTCAAGGTTTCCTGCAAGAGAGAGGGCTGACCTTATCACAGGAAAAGACGGTCATCACGCACATCGACGAGGGATTCGATTTTCTTGGCTGCAACGTGAGGAAATATAATGGCAAACTGTTGATTCGACCCTCCAAGGCGGGAATCAAATCCTTCCTTGCGAAAGTCAGGGGCATCATACGCCAAAATAAAGCCGCCTCACAGCAAGACTTGATTATGCGGCTGAATCCCGTTATTCGGGGTTGGGTAAATTTCCATCGTTTCAATGTTTCCTCGAAAACGTTCCAATACATAGATGCTCAGATTTTCTTCGCGCTCTGGAGATGGGCAAAACGCAGGCACCATAATAAAGGCGCCAGATGGATTGCAAAGCGATACTTCCACCGCATCTATCGCCGCAACTGGACTTTCTCCTGTCAATGGAAACGGGAGGACGGAACTACGGGATACTATGCTCTGGAATATGCGTCAGACACTAAAATCGCACGGTTTCCTGCAATCCGGGATAAGGCAAATCCCTACGATGAAGAATGGCAGCTGTATTTGGAAGAAAGGGAAACAGAGAAGATGCGGGTCAGCGTAGCGGGCAACAAAACGCTTAGGAGGCTGTTCAACCAGCAAAAAGGTCTATGCGCCCTGTGCGGGGGAAAGCTGACTTTGGAAACAGGTGGCCAATGCCATAAATACAGGAACGGTACCCAGACGACCAATTTTCTGGTTCATCCTAACTGTCATTTGAAGATTCACACATTCCAACCTTTTCAGCCGGCTTATTGCGGCAGCAATAGGCTTTGAAAGGCTTGAGCCGTATGATGGGAAACCATCACGTACGGTTCTTAGGGGAGGGGCGAGCAGTAATGTTCTCCCCTTACCCGACTACGCATCTGTAGAATGCCAACGCCGCCCAGAGCTGCGGCTAAAGCCAGTGGCGGTCTGCGGTGATCCGGAGGCCCGTCACGGGATTGTCCTCACCGCCAACTATGTAGCAAAGCCACGCGGCGTCAAGACCGGTATGGCTATCTGGCAGGCGAAACAGGTCTGTCCTGATCTGGTGGTGCTGCCTGCCGACATGAATGAATATATCCGGTTCAGTAAAATGGCCCGCGAGATCTACGAGAGATACACCGACCAGATTGAGCCGTTTGGCCTTGATGAAAGCTGGCTGGATGTGACCAGCAGCGTTGGACTGTTCGGCTCGGCCATGAGTATATGAATGGAGCTTGAAAAGCGGTATGTGTCGGTGACGGTACATTTTGATGCAGGTGGGAAAATGCGTCCCATCGAGATTGAATTCGACGAGACACGAAGGTATCATATTGACAAGATACTGGATGTACGCCGCGCTGCCTGCCAGAGCGTGGGCGGCGTGGGAGACCGGTATACCTGTCGGATACGGGGGCAGGAGAGTTATCTCTGGTTTGAAAAAGGCCGATGGTTTGTGGCCGCAAAGGACGGTAAATAAAGAAATATCAATCGGGTATTCTTCAGAAACGACAGCAGCGGAGATACATAACGCATCTCCGCTGCTGCCATATAGAGAAAAATCAAAGAAAGGCTAGTTGTTAGTTCTCCTTGCGCTTACGGATGACGATCACCGCGCCAGCCAGGACGGCCACAAGGCCCATACCCCAATACAGGGTAATGCCCGCGTCGCCGGTATTGCCGGACTTCACGTCCTTGCCGGTGGACTGGCTGGGCTTCTTGCTGCCGCCGTTGCCGCCGGGCGTCGGCGTGGGAGTGGGATTCTCCTTGATGATCTCCTCCATGCGGTTGGTCACTTTCTCCATCTTGTCGATCTGGGAGCCGGACAGATACTCCTTCTGCTCATCGGTCAGCTTGTCGTAAGCCTCCTGAGCGGCCTTGACAGCCTCCTGATCGTCGATGGTCAGCTTGCCCGCGTTGGGCAGCTTGTCCAACTTGTCCTTCACGTCGTCGATGGCCTGGAAGCCCTCGATGGTCTTCTCCAGCTCTTCCAGCTTCGCCAGCTTGGCGGGATCGACAGCCTTCTTCGCCGCGTCGTCCAGCGTATCATAGACCGTGCGGGCCGCGGCCACGGCATCCACGAACTGCTGATAGCTGCTGTACTTCACCGCGGAGGCGCTGGGCAGCGCGTCGATCATATCGTTCACCGCACCGGCGTCGCCCTTGACGTTCACCACGCGCAGCGCGTACCAGGTGCCGTCGTTGGACTGCGTATTGCCCTCCTGGTTGTTCATGCTGGGCCAGGCACGCTCGCCGCAGCCCACATAGATCACGTCGCCGCTGGTGACGGGGATGTACTGCGTCCGCTTATAGAAGCTGGCGCCCTCGGTATTGTCGGTGACCTTGTTGTTCAGGAAGATCTTCGTCAGGAAGTTCTTGTTGCTGGCGGTGGGGGTCAGGCGCACCTCGGCAGCGTCGCTGTCGATGGCCAGGGTGTACTCATAGGTACCGCCCGCCTCGCCGGGGACGAACTTGCTGACCAGCGTGCCGCCCTCGATCTCCAGCGCCTTCAGCGTGGTGTCGCTGTTGTCCCAGGTACCGCCCAGATCGGCGCCAAGGCCGTCCTGCGTGTACTGGATGCTGATGTAATCGCCGTCACCCAGCGAGCGGTTTTTCACGGTGAACTCCGTGAAGCCATAGTTGGTGAACCAATCGTTCAGCGTGCCCATCCAGCCGGACTGGCCGCCGCCGTCGAACTCACCCAGCGAGTAGGTCTTGCCGTTCTCCGTCTTGGAGACGCTGGACAGATACGTGATACCGTAGTCCTCGCCCTTGTTCTTGTCGTTGCCCGTGCTGCCGTTCCAGGAATAGCCATTGTCCTTCAGGGCGCGGAGGATGACGGTCATGACGCTGTCATTCTCGCCCAGGGGATAGTTCTCCAGATACAGGAAGGGCTTCTTGTCCGGGTCGCGATAGAAATATCCGTCGTCGTAGGTGAAGTTCGCCACGCTGACGGTGACGGTGCCCACCTGGTCACCGGCGTCGAAGTCATCGCCCACGCCCCAGTTGGGGATGGCCGCGCCGTAGTAGCCGCCGCTGGCAGCCATCTTCATGTTGCTCAAGGCGGAGGCCTTGGCCTTGGTGATCTCGGCCAGGGTGGAAGCCTTGCCGATGGCCTTCACGCCGTCGTCATGGGCGGTCTTGATATTGGTGTAATTCTCGTTGCTGGGCTTGTACTTGGCCAGCTCGGCGGCCAGATCGGCCTTGGCGGCGGTCTTGGCGGCGGCGATAGCCTCGCTGCTATCGGCGTTCACCGGCGCCCAGGTGACGGTGATGGTCACGTCGTCGAAGCCGGTGGTCAGCCGCAGGAACGTATCGGGCACCACCTGGTTGCACTGGGTGACGTAGCGTCCCCGATACACGCTGGTATCGTAGAACGTGGCGTTCACCTTGTCGGCATCGGTCTCAAGCCCGCTGACGCTGATACTGCGGATGGCGTACTGCTTACCGTTGACCGTATAGGTCATGTGGCCCAGTACGCGGGTGATATTGCTGTCGTTCTCCTTCGGCACGAACATGGTCATGCTCTCGTCGGAGATGCGCCAGCCATCGCCGGAGATGACGCCGGGGCCGCTCAGCTTGCCCGCGCTGACGGCCGCGTCACGGCACAGGAAATACGCCGTGTAGTCGGGATTGATACAGGCGTAGATATCCTGCGTCAGCGCGGGGGCCTCGGTGATCTGGGTATAGGCATTGCCGTAGTTGACATACTTGCGGGTGCTGAAAGCGAACAGCTTGCCCTGCATGTTGCCGCCGATCTCCAGCGTGTACTTGTCGTCCGCGCGGGTATTGTTTTGCAGATAGGCGATCATCCGCTCCAGGGCCGCCTGATCGGCAGCGGGGATGCTGCTGTCAAACTGCTGCTGGAAGGTCAGCTTGCGCTGGATGGCGGCGGGCAGGCCGTCGGAGAGCGCCTTCACCACGGCGTCGTACTTCTTCTGCTCCTTGCCCGTCAGCTGGCCCCGCTGATAGACCGTCATAGCCTCATAGCAGGTCTGCAGGTCGTTGATCTGCTGCTCCGCCGTGGCGTCCAGTTTGGTCACATCGTCGGGCAGGGCGTTCAGCAGGCGGCGGAACTTCTCAAGATTGAGCCGGTTGCTGTTGTCGGCACTGTTCTGCAGCTGCTTGATGTCCTGGATGGCCTTCTGCTGGGCGTCACCCGCTGAGCCGGAGGCTTCCGCCGCGTCGATGGCCGCCACGGCGGTGTTGTAAGCGTCCTGCACCTTCTGCCATTGCTCGGCGGTGAAGTAGCTCTCGGGGTAATTCTCGTCATAATAGACGGCGTCCAGCTCCGTTTTCAGCTGCTTCTTCACGGCGCTCAGGTCACTGGGAGCCGTCACATGCACCAGCACGGAGGGGCCCACGGTGTAGCGGCCCTCCTCGTCCAGGCGGAAGGCGTTCAGCAGGGTATAGCCCTCACCGTACAGCGTGACGGTAGCCTTGCCGGTGGCGTCGGTCTTGGCGTAGGTATTCACGCCCAGATAGCTGACAGCGGCATCTTCGGCGGTGGCGGCAGCCTCGCTGCGATAGACCCCCGCACCGGCCACGGCGCGGGTATTGGCGTCGAAGTACGGCAGCGCCGCCTCAGACGTGACGGTGATGCTGAAGGGCTTGCCCGCCTCCACTTCAACGGGGGCGGAGATGGTGCTGTAACGGAACCAGTCGCGAATGTAGATAAACAGTTCGGGATAGGTGCCCACCTGACTGGAGTACTCCACCTGCTTGGGATAGATCCACACCAGCGTCAGCGCGTCGCCGTCGTGCAGCTTGATGGACGGAAGCATGCTGTATTCTCCGCCGGTGCCCCAGTCGCTGTACGTACCATTGCCTTTTACCAGCTCACCGTTCAGGAATACCAGCGGCTCTGAATCCACGTTATAGCGCTTCAGCCAGTTGTTGCTGTTCAGCAGGTCGTAGGCGCTGGCGTTGGCGTCCAGCGTCATGGTGCCGGTATAGGTATTCTTATTGTAATTGGTGGCAAACTCGCCCACGCGCTGGAAAGCGGTGTCAAAGGAATCCAGCACGGACACCTTTACCGCGATCTTATCCTGAGAGACCGTCTCCAGCCCGTAGGCGGCCTTGCGCAGCGTGCGCCGGGCTTGATTGAGCTGAATGTCGTCGTTGGTGCCCATATCGGCGATCACAAACTCGTCCACCAGCTTCTTCGCCTGCGTCAGGGCTGCCTGCAGCGCTGTGACACTTTCGGCGGTATAGCCGCTCAGGTCGGCGTTGGCATAGCGGTCATAATAGCGCTGGATCTCCTTGATAACATATTGAACGTCCGTTTTGGCATCGCTGCTGGCGTTTTTATCCAGCTTTTGGCTGGCGGCTTTCAGCTCCGCCGCCATCTTCTCGATGCTCTCGTTGGCGGCGGCCTTGTTGTCGTCGGTGGGGTTGCCCTCCGCGTCAAACATGGTGGCCATCAGGGCCTCGGCCTTGTCGCGGACGGTCTGATAGGCCGCCCATGACTTGGCGGTGTAATCCTCCGCAGTGAAGCTCTTGTGCAGTTCCTCGTACAGTGCCGTGGCGTTGGCCCGGCTGGCGGGGATCAGGTTGGCGATGGCGGCGGTGAGATCAGCGCACATTTCGTCAAGTGCTTTCTTGCTGCCGGGGCTTTCCAGAACCTTCTGCGCCTTTGTGAGGACGCCGCTTGCCACGAAGGCGTTCCAGTGGCCATTCGCCTCGTAGGTCTTGCCGTTCCATTTGTCCGAGCCGTCCGCCGGCTCGTAATACTGCGGCGTATCGCCCGCCACAGAATCGATCAGCGCCTTCAGCGGCGCCTTATCCGCGTCTGTAATGGTCTCACCGGACGATGTGCTGATTTGGACAATGACGATTGTTGCTACACCAGCACTCAGGTCTTGATCCGCAACAATCATAAATCCGGTGACATCCATTGAAACGAGAGAACATCCTTCGTTAAAAGTTATACTCGCTAAATCCTTCGCATAATAGGATGTGGATGGCGGGTTGACCATTTCGCTATTTGAAAGATAACCCGCGTCACTGAGAGTCTTTTTACGTGCCTTGGCTGTACCTGAGTATAAAACCGCTTTTCCGGAATCGGCTACAACCGAGGTCACTGCCGAACCGTATGGTAGGCTGATCAAAAAAACTGGGCCACGCACTTCATACCGTTTGCCAATCTTTTGGTAGTATGAGCCGATTAATGTTTCTGTTGCGGTCTGCTCAGTTCCGTTTACCGTATATTTTACCGTGACCTTTGACCCCGCAGCCTGTGTCACCGGCGTATTTATCTCTTCATCCTGCTGTTCTTCGACAGGCTGGACTTCCTGCGCTTCAACAGCGGGAACGTCCGGGGAAGCCGCATCCTCCACAGCAAAAGCGCTGACCGGCAGTAACGAGACCGCCATCACCAGCGCCATCAGGAATGATACAATTCGTTTTTTCATTCCGTGATCTTCCTTTCTTTTTCGTGATTTTTTCTCTATATTAAAAGGCCGTGCGGCCTGGGTTTTTGAGGTGCGGCGGGGAGGACCGGCAAATCCTCCCCGCCCTATGGAAAACACAACGGCGTAATGCCGTTCGGCTTGCAAAATTATTCAGCGACTTTCTCCGCTTCTTTCTCCGCCCGGCGCTTCGCGGCCTGCTCCTGAGCCAGCTCATTGCGGCGCTGGGCCTTCTTCTGGCGCTTCAGCTTCTTTTTCTCCTCGTGCTCTGCTATCACCAGCGGCGCCTGAACTTTTTTCTCCCGGTTGTACCGGGCCGTGTTGATGAGCTTGGGCAGGCGTACCGGCGGACACAGATACGCGGCCTTACATGCCGCCTCCCAACTGCCGAAGCGCTGTTCAATGAACGCGCCGCCGTCCACCTCGCAGGGTCCCGGCGTGTGCCGCAGCATATCGGCCTGGCGGCGCAGATAATGCGCCAGTTCATTCAGCGGCGTGTCCGCGTGTTTCTCCGCGAACGCCGCGTCGCGGGCGTCCAGCGCCGCTTTCGCCCGCTTGGCGATCTGCTGGCGGAGCCATTCCTGATAATCGAATTTGGAGTGGGGATTCCAATGACTCATGAGATGTTCCCTCCCATAATGGCGAAAAAATACCGGTTTTCTTCTGAAAACCGGCGCGTTTGGCAAGAAAAAAGCACTGATTTCCTCAATCAGCGCGCACTCCTGCCCTTCGTCACAACGAGGGTGCGCCGTTGTCAACGAGCTCTCAGCCGTGCAATTCTACTGCCCTTGCGCCACGGACTTTCGTCCCCGTACATGACCTACCTTCTCAGAGCTTTCGCTCCAATGGCGGGTATTGCCCAACAACTTTACGCCGTTTCGGTCATTTCCTTGCGCTCACAGTGCCGTCCGCGGTGGGTTTTGCCCCTCTTCCTTCTAGGCTGCGCCCTGACGATTCCTCGCCTTTACAACACGCAGCCACACGACGTCACAGAACTCAAACTATGCAATTCTTACCAATTTCTGGAATTTTTCTTTCGCAAAGTATCGTACTTTGCGAAAGAATCCGCAAGCCCAGTGTTCATGCGGGTTTGCGGGCGATTTTTTGTGAAATAGCAGGTTCTGGAAATGCTTATTGACATTTTGAACGACCTGCTATATACTGTATTCAAGCCAAATTTTGAGTGTTTTCGCAAAGTACGATACTTTGCGAAATTTTTTATGGAAAAGGACGCCCCCAGGCGTCCTTTTGTGGTATTCCGTATGCGACTGATTGGCCGACAAATAGTAGTAGCTCGAATATGTATCGGGTTTAAGGCTGCATAGGCCCAAAATGCTCGTTGATCTGAAATGTAGTCAGCTTGATAGGGTCTAACACCAGCACAGACTTATGGGCTATGTCTACGGCGTAGGCCAAGGCACTGTCCTCCGCGCTGCCTGTGGGCGGCGTGTCCCTGTCATAGACCGCCAGCACCACATCCGCAAGGTCGATGATCTTTTTATAGGCTTGAAGCTGTGCTTCTGACGCACCAACCTCGCGCACAGAGGAGATCAGGGTGCATTTCTCCAGCATCGTGAAGTAGCGTTCCCGCAGGTACGGAGCCCATTTTGTGGCCTGCTCCTCATGGGGCGTGTAGCAAATGAGCATCAGGTCTCTGTCGGTTGTACGCAGACCATTGATGATCTCGCCCGCATATAACCCAACTCCGCAATCGCAGGCGGTCAGGAACTGAGATACGCCGCTCTGGCGCAGCGCCATGATCTGCTGCGCCAGCTCCATTTTCATTTTGGAACAGAACGTATCTTCTATCGAAGCCCCACGGGAACCGCATGGGCTTCTGACCTATGACCGCACAGCGGATTGGCTTGTTCATATCCCCACCTACCCTTACAGGATATAGTGTCAGCTTGAGAAAAGTGTTTTTTGGGCCTCAAATTTTGCAAGAACTATGTCTAATTATACGAATGTACTTTCAGGATATTATAACATTGCCAAATTGCACATACAATACAAATCGTAAGAAAAGATTAGGAGATTTGGTTGTATGGTAAACTACGAGTTCATCGGCGCACGGATCAGAGAGGCCCGTCTTCGGAAAAAGCTTTCACAGGAACAGCTTGCCGCAATGGTCGATGTGGGAACTTCCCATATCAGCCATATTGAAACCGGCGCGACGATCCCAAGTACAAAGCTGCTCGTGCAGCTGATGAATATTCTGGACTGTGACCCCAACGAGGTACTGTGTATGGAGACCCGCAGCACACGTCCTATCCTGAACAGTTGGCTCTCTGAGCTGGTCGCAGACTGCAACGAGGATGAAATCAAGATCATCACAGACACGGTTATGGCGCTGAAAACCAGTCTGCGCCGCAATCGAATTGAAGACAAATAATGTTCAAAGCCTCGCTCTTACGTAGAGCGGGGCTTTGTTTACTATATAGGAGACTGTAAAAAACCAAGCGTCGTATTCTGCCGATAGGAGGGAGGAACATACAGGCATTCGGAAGGGATTTAAAGCATATGCACAGCGGCGAATAAGCTATGAGCACGATACCGGGTAATGTTGAAGACTACCCCTTACGAGAACACGACGCGAATTAAGGTCGTTCTATTTACTGGAACGCCCGCGCCCTGCTATGCGCAGAGTGCGGGCGTTTTCGTTGTATCGGATAGTTCTGGACTATGTCGTGAGATGCCGAAGCCCGCCCATCATGACGATTTTTCTGTGAAATCATCATGAATAGGAGGCCTGTTATTATGCGGGATAGTCAATATAAATCCTGTACGGCACAAAACCAGTTTACCGCTTATCTGCTCGCCGCGATCCGCAACTACAAAAGGACGTATCTCAAGAAGCATGCGGATACTATGCTGTTGGAACAGTCCCTCGAACGATATACTGAGGCACCTGAGTTATCAGGTGAGACGGATCTCTTTTCCGGATTGCCTTTAGCCCAACAGTTGGAAAATGGACGTCTACTTGCCGCCTTGCAACACCTGAGCGAGCGGGAGCGCTACATATTCCTGTCCAAAGTACTGGACGAAAAGAGCCTTTCCGAGATCGCACATACGCTTGGTATCACTTATGGTGCGGCAGCTATGTCCTATCACCGAACGGTCAAGCGTCTGAGAGATGCGGTGGGAGGTGAAAACCGTGAATGATTTTATTACGCTCTTTACGCTGGCAAAGGCCGGAGATGCTGCAGCCGTGGAGGTAATACTGAATATGTACCGGCCGCTTCTTTACAAGGAGTCCATGCAACAGGGGATCTTCAATGAAGATCTCTTTCAGGAGTTATGCCTGGTGCTCTTGAACTGTATCAGAAAATTTACCATCCGGTAAACTTGACAAACTGAGGGGCTTGCGGTGATCCGCAAGTCCCTCAGTCTCTTTATACGTTCTGTTCAATCTCTTTTCGCCACCAAGGGTATTTGGGTTTACCCCGCCGACACAGAATAGCTCATTGGCTTTTGCCTGCTGGAACAGCTCCCGCTGAATATCCGTCAGGACGGGAACAGTACTGCGCCCATGCCACTGACCGTCCGCACGGTGTGTCACCGTCAGGCGAACCGGAAAGCGGCCATGTTCCGGGCAGACAATGGCGCTGTAAAACATCTGCTCGTCCAACGGATACCAGCGACAAACACAGAAACGCTCCTGACAGATGGGGCAGTGAGCGAACCTTGCCTTTCTGCCGTTCATTACCTTTTCCCGCGTAGGAAATATGCCAGCCTTATACTTAGGCTGTGCGGGATACTCCAATGTGCTGAAGAACGCCTTGCTTTTTTGTGGCTTCTTGTGCTTCGGCGGCGTCGGCAGCGCAGCCGGATCGATCCAGCAGGTGATCAATGCAGCATACATAGCATCATAAAGCGCATTATGGAAGGAAAACGCCACCGGGAGCTGGCAATATGAGACTGCGGTTTCCAATGAGATCTGCCGGTCTGCATCCAGTGTGCGGCAAAAGGCCGCCTGAAGGTTATATGACTCTGTTACAGTGAATGTGGGTAACTCCCAGTGCTTTGCGTTCTTTGCCAGGACGCCTATATCCTGACCGCCCCATGAAGCGAATACCGTGTCGTCGGCACACCAGTCCACGAAGGCTTGGTAGGCGTCAGGAAATACTATTTCTGAGTCCATCGAGAAGGCAGCATCAGGCAGGCGCTTCGCAATCGGGGACAACTCCTGATAGACGGATGGCTTTATGTATACGGTAAAGCTGTCCGTGATCGGGCCGCCAAGTTCAGCTATTTTGACAGCGCCGATCTGAATGATCTCCTCCATGCTATCTTGTCCAAACGGCTGCGTCCATTCCAAGTCGAAAACGATCATTACATTACTCCGTATTTGCTTATGCAAGTTGTATATCTTACCTGTAGTATAGCAGAAATGAGCACGCTTGCCAATTCAAACAGTATTTTCCATGCCCGCAAGGGTATAAGAAGAAGCCCCGGCCAAATTGGTCGGGGCTTCTGGGCAATTATGGATTACTGAATGGCATCCTTCAGAGCCTTACCGGCCTTGAATGCCGGGGCCTTGGATGCGGGAATCTCAATCGTAGCGCCGGTGGCAGGATTCTTGCCGGTACGGGCAGCGCGCTCTTTGACCTCAAAGGAGCCAAAGCCTACCAACTGCACTTTATCGCCGTTCTTCATAGCGTCCTGGATCGTATCCAGAATGGCGTTGAGCGCGACTTCGCTGTCTTTCTTGGTAAGTCCGCTGGTTTCGGCTACGGCATTGATCATTTCGGTTTTGTTCATGATAACTCTCCTCGGTTGTTATTTCGTGCTGCCTTTACAGCACCTATACCTGACAATAGAATAACTATCAGATGACCGACGATCAGTATACACGCTTTTTGCCGAAACGTCCAGCAAAAAAGAACTGAACGCCACATTACCCAGCAGCCTCTGCTTGCTCAAGTCTCTCAACAGCTTCCTCATAGGTATACACCTGCAGAAATCTTGTCCCTTCGTAAACCGCTGAGAACGCAGGCGGCTGTCCTCCTTCATCGCAAGCGAATACGCCCTCCGTTTCCACGGCAGCTTTCAGGCATTCCAGATACATATAGAGGTTTCCGGAAAGATCCATCATGTACTCCGGTGTATAGCTGATCTGGTGCTGTCCCATATAGAGCCGTGTCTCTTCCGGCAAGGGCATCAGTAGCTTACAAGCGCACTTTCGTGGCTGCCTGTCTATCATCGGCGCAAAGAGACTGGTTTGCGCACCGTATATGGAGCCTCGTCTGTGTATACGCTCCTGATACGGGAAATGGCCGGTCTGCTGCTGGAGCATCGCCGTAAGTCTGAGGACATTCTTGCACATGGCATAGGTGTCGATCATCTCATGGAGGCGGTGCTCGTTGAAATAGCCTGCGCTGATATTGACAGCCGCAGTATCCAAATGCGGCGCGACCACAGAGATGTCACTGAACGATCCATAGTTTTCTTCAAAGTCGAAGCTGCAAACGAACTCCGTAAAGTCGGGGTTATCGCAGTTGTAGAACACAGCATCATTTGTGCTGCGCCGATCCAGTTCAACGATATAGTTGACCTCCGGCCGCAGCTTGCTCTTGGCGAATTTTCTTGCACCCACACCGCCGATCTCTTCCTCTTCACAAAAAAGGATGTGGCACCGACACTCGCGCATCAGCAGTAAGATCATATACACACCGGCCCGGTCATCACCGCCTATCCCGTAAGGCGACATCAGATAGCGGCCATCCTCAGAGCGGCAGATGATATCCGGCTGATGGGTATGAACAGTATCCAAATGGGCAACCAGCAGCACTGGGACAGTACCTTCTGCATAGAGGAATCCGTTTTCGCAGACAGGCTCATAGCCGTACACGCGCAGCTGCTGCGCAAGATATTCCTTCAGCTCACCCTGCGTCATTTTCAGAATGCTTTCAAAGCAGGCCATATTCATTCCCGCAGTCTCATAAGTGTTCATCATGTTCCTCCTCAAGCTACCACCGGTATGGTGGCTTTTTTGCAAATCGTAAAGCCCATTGTGCGGCAGGCTGCCGCCATGCTGCATGACGTACAACTGGCAGTCAGTTGCTGGTAGCAGTCATGGCAAATCTGCAGCAAGGACCCGCGCCTATCATAAGCGGGGTACATAGTGCCTAAAGTGGGCCGGCCACAGGCCTCGCAAATATGCAGGCAGGTCTTGCAGTAAAAACCATCTTCAAGATAGATCCCTTGACCACGCGCTACTGTCTGTCCGCATTTCCGGCAGACGACTACCTCTTTGCAAGAACACTTTATGTCACCATTGCTCCATAGCTCATTGCCGCAGCAGACACACAGGGCCGCAGCTCCGATAGGCAGAACAGTGTCTTTCTTGTGCCCTTGCAGGATAGAGAGATTCCCATGAAAATCATAATCCGGATAATGCAAGCTACCCCTGCGAGTCGAGTAATGGGCATCTAAGTCCGAACGCTTTGTTTTCAGATACCAGAGGTTTGGCTCCGTCAGGCAGCGCGAAATGGCTTTCTGCACCAGATGTCGGAACAGCTTGGACACTTCCAGGGCGTTTCCCGTATCGGCAGGATAGAGCCGGGACTGATACAGAGTGCCATCCTTATAGAAGAACATCTGACGGTATCTGCGTATGGCCTTACGGTACTCACCATGCACATCGGCATCTACGGCATAAAACACCATACTGACGCTATCGTTCATGTAGGAGAGGCACCCCGCCTGGTATCCTCCGCCGTTAAGCCGGTGACAGGACATCCATGTGTTGGATTTGCTGGACATTTCCAGATAGTCGCAGGGATGCACAGAAAGTACGCCGGTCTCCTGCATGATCAGCGGGTTCAGAGCATCAGCCAACTGCGCAAAGACAGCGTTGTACCGATCATGGCTATCGACGCCGAACTTTCTGCAGAGTTTTCCGATAATGCGGCTGGCCTTTTGATCGCTGGTGCAGCGTATTCCGCCGCGCTGGCGCAGGATCTCCAGATTTTCTTCCGAGACGGTACGGCTATAGCCTGACACGGCGGCGTGCAGCGCTGCGCGAAAATCTTCCAGTTGCTCACCGCTGAGTATCTCGGAGGCAATGTCCAGCAGCGTGAAAGCCGTTTCATCTACCATGTCCGGCTGAATAGAGAGTGCCTGATTGCAATCGAAGATGATGGCCTGCTCTGTCTCGTTCCAGTCAGGGTGGCACCGCAGCAGCGAAATCAGGTCTGCTTTCGCTGTCTGCCAGGCTGTCAGATCAGCCATAACGCCTTTCTCCGAAAAGCTCTTTTCGTATTTATACATGACTTCATAAAACTCATTTTTCAGCTCTGAAAGCTCTTTCATTTCATATACACCTTTCCTAAATTATGGAAAAAGCAGGGCGAAATACGCCCTGCCTCTCCATTGATCTACTTGCGGGTTTATGCTGCGGCCTTATCGGAGGCATACAGCACCCGCTGTTTCCATTGTTCAATAAATGCCGTGATCTGCGCTGGAGGCTCCGCATTGTCAAAGCCCCGTGCCTGCGTAACCTGACCATCCTTTACCTCTACGGTACAAAGTGATTTGTCCGGCTCGTCAACACTCCTCACAAAGAGAATGACGCTCTTTTTTTCGGCAACATTTTTAACATAGAGTCTCACACAGTGATGAAGCGCCGCACCTTCATCCACGATCTCTTTTGCGGAATGCGGAGGGATCATCATGAGTTCTTTGCTCTGATATTGATACCGCTTCTGCCATTCGTCAAAGCTGCCTGCGATAGCTTTTTCATGCTCTGCCGTGCGTTTGTCCTTCAGTGTCTTTGCTACACTGTCATGGGCAGCCTTCAGCTCGCGCGGAAACAGTATGAAGCTATTTTTCACGTCATATTGCAGTTCCTTGCACATACAAAGATAGTCATGGTAGTCGGTGATCAGCGTGTTCATCTTGTAATAGTCTACACGCTTCAAAGCCGCTTCATCTTCCGGAGCAAACTGCTGCTCCACATAACGCTGCAGTTTATGCACACTCATGTGAGCAAGCAACTCTTTCGCCGCGTCGGCATTGCTGATCTTGCTGGCAATAAACCACTTTATTTGTTCCGTGCTCGGTTTGTGATCTGCTTGGAGCAGCTGACGAATCAGATGTAATTGGTCGATTGAAGGATTCAACTCCCGTAAGAGTGGAAAATAAGGCCGATCAATACCTAATATGGCCCGCATGTTCTCACCGTTGAAATTGATGGCTTGAAGTGCGGAGTAACTATAACCTCCATATATGATGCCACTCACCAAGCGGTAAAGCTTCATCTTGATCAAATGCTCAATCTTGGGCCGTTTTATATATGCACTCAAGAATGTTGCCACTCCCGAAAACGAAGCGATGCCGGAAAATGCCTCCAGCTGTGAATAGGCCCACGGCGTATCCTTCAGCGTATCAGATAAGTTGCGTTGATATAAGACCCCACTCATATCTGCCATAAAATTATATTTCCACCGGTCGAATACCGGGCGGTATCCATTGCACCACGGAGTCAAATCGTATCCAGCCTTATAATGATAGTAGTAGGCATCAACGCTGCACTGTCCGCTCGATGAAAGGGTAATAAACTGCCGTGCATTTTCCCAGATCTCAAAATGGTTTGGGATGTCTGAGTCAGCAAACGAACGGTACACCTTTATGATCCGCAGTACCAGTCCGTTACCCTCCGCCTTTTGCAACACTTGGATCGTTGCACGGTCAAAAACACGCCCACGCTTTCCTCTGCTTTTGAACGTGATCTTCTTTTTGCAGCGAGGGCAGGTGCCGGAAGCATTGTGCTTGGCTGCCGCGATACTGACCTCGTGCCGGCACGCGGTACAGAAAGCGCGTTCTGGACCTTTCCGCTGGTAATCATAGAAGATATACTGCGGCATGACTTCGCGGTGGATGAAACCTTTCAGGTCTCGGGGCAGCACTGGCACATATTTCATCCGTTCTATGATCGCACGCTGCTTCTTCCACTTGCGCTCCAACTCTCTGTGACGTGAAATCAGCCGTTGCAGATACCCTAATACCGAAATAGCGCCGCGCTCACATTTACAAAAGCGAGCTACGCGAGCTTCATCCTGCTGCCGGTAGAAAGCACACTTGCTGTCAAAGCCTCCTATTCGGTCCAAGGAATCCAATGTTGAGCATTGCCATGTGGCCTTCGCATTCTCTCTAAATGAAAGTGTGGCGAAATCATCCCGGCTGTGGAACATGACCCAACGGGGCTTGATGCTGCCCGCCAGAATGTTCTCACTCTGATAGATATAGAGTACCAGGATACGCTGCCCGGAAATATTGTGCACCGCTGTGCGGATAATATAGGGGCAGCTCTCCACATGAAGTATACCTTCATTCAGATTGAATTCCAGCTCCGGTATGGCAAACTTGCGGCAGGCGCGTTTGTCTATCTTCCGCGTCATGCGCTCACCCCCAGACTATCGAAGGAGAGTTGGTCGTCCAACGGCTCATTTTCCTTTGCTGTATTGGCAGCCTTCTCCTTCTTGGCGGCGGGCTTTTCCGCTTTTTTCTTCTCTGCCTTTTTCGTCGTGCTGCTCCTGCCGCCGTAATACGGTCTGGGAACAAACTTTTCTTCTTGTCCACGATCCTCCTTTGCGTTCAGATCCTTGAAATACTCTTCCGCCCACTGATAGCAGAGCTCGTCCGGTACATCGGTGCCATAGCCTTCAGCAGAGGGCTTGACGTCATTGTCCTCCATCTCCTGCTTGGCAAACTCAAGCGCCTTGCGGTTGATATAGCGGAAGCAGTTGACCATGTTCTTGCGGGGGTGCATGACATTCCGGGCAAAAGACACATCCTCAAGGCAAAGCGTCTGGATATACTCGGTGACACACTGCTTCATGTTGCGGCGGGTCAGTCGTTCGGAATCGTCGCCCACACGCTTCATGGAGGCGGCCATCACTTCATCATCACTCATCGCCACCGCGTTTTCCCATGCGGCTTGTTCGGCTTCCTCCTTGGCTCGCTGCTTGGCTTCCCACTCGGCTTTCCGCTTGGCTTCGGCCTGCTCATGCTCCTGCCGTTTACGATCCTCTTCCGCCTTTTTCTCGGCTTCCGGATCAGGGATGGCAGGGGCGGCATCCGCATTTTGCTGCATCTGGGAAAGCAGAGCCTTCGCCTGCTCCTCCTCAGCCTGCTGCCGCTCGTCTGCCCGTCTGGCAGCCAGCTCGGCGGCATCCTGCACCGCCGGGGTGCGCTCCTGCACATCTTCCCGCAAGTCTGCGGCCATTTCTGAATATACTCCCATAGAGTTCCTCCATTTCAAAATAAAAAGGCATTGAGCGGGTGATAGATACACCTGCCCAATGCCTTTTGTTTATGGTGGAACAGCTCAGTGCCGTTCCCGCTTATCTTTTGCCAGCTTTGGCGAGAACTTTACCGGTAGGAATTTATCATTTCCATCACAGTAAAAGTATCTGCGCCCGTTTTCATCATAAAATTCGATCACCGTGGAGGGTGAAACGCTGCGTCCATGATAGTCCGCAGGCAGATCACCGCTGTATCGCGCTGCGACCAGTTTCAGGCGTATGGTGTCGCTTTGCTGCGCTTCACACATCAGTATCCCATCGTAGACCAGCGCGTACTCTGAGGCGGGCGGCTGTTCATAGCCGGCTTTCTGCAAGGCCTTGATCCCGCCAAATGCGAAATCCGCAGCCTTGCCCTCAGATACATCAGGCTGGTAGATACGAAAACGCTGCTGCGTTCGCTGGGATAGAAGATACTGCTCCAGCGCCGCGTCGCCATCCCGTAAAAATCGGGCATACTCCTGCTCGCTCAGACCCAGGTAATCGTGGAGCGTGCTGCTGTCTGCGTCCCGGTCATGCCATGCGGCGATCTCCTCGCTGATGGCGTCAAAGGCACAGAGCCCGCAAACAAACCGCGTCCTGAAATTCATTTGGGTAACATTTCTTCGCTCTTTTTTCTGCCGCATGGCAAGCTGCCAGTCGTCAATGCCTTTATAATTCGGGTCCCACGTCAGGCGGCGGCACTCCAACCCATGGCTGCGTGCCATGAGATAGATTTTCGACGCGCCCTTGCTGACAGCGGCGTTATGGTATTTGTCCATATCCTCGGCCTCGATGATAACCTCTGTGCCATTGGCAGCCAGCAACGCAAACAGCATATCCAGCTTATTGACGTTGTTGGCGCCTGCCGTGGCCGCAAAGGAACGATCCATCAGGTAGTGCGCCACGTCCGCTTTCAACAGTCCTTCCGTCACATAGACAACTCGCGCAAACGGATCGCCCACGAAATGAACAGGACTGCCGGAGGATACCCCTCGCTTCTTGGAAGCAGAGGATAGCCACAGGTACTTTGTCCCGCTCTTGTCGGGGTCGCTCTCCTGATCTCGGATAGGTGTGTCCAACCGGATCTGTGCGCCGCGTATCATCCCGTCGATCCCCCTGGCGGGAATGATGATCCCCGCCGTGATGGAATTGAAGTTGACCGTCCACTTATCATCCTTGCCTACATAGAAACCTGGAACGCCTTCTACCTTGCAGCCTCGGCTGCGCAGCTTCTCCGTCAGTGACCGGCACAGGTAGAAGGGCGGGGTACTTTTGTACCCCAGCCGTTCTATCTGTTCATCGGTCAGCCCGCGCACCTCCTGAAGATGCTTGCGGTGCTGCGGAGAGAGCGTCAGCAGCTCCAGCAGCATGGAAAACGTCTGATGGATCTCCTGCGGTGAGGCGAGAGCGGACTGCTCGACAGCCGCCTTTCCCGGCAATTCCTTTACGGTGTACTCCGGTGCAGTAAGGCCGTTTTGCAGCGTGTCACAGATCTCACGGTAGGCTTCGGAATTGCTGATCCCGTATACCTTCCCGTAGAGAGACAGCATACCGCCGCCCTCATTGCAGTAGTTGCAGCGCCAGAGGTTCTTGGCGAAGTTGATGTTCATTTTGCCCCGCTTATCACCGCAGATCGGGCAGTTGGCATATACGCTGTCTGCCTGTCTGCGCCGGATATGCAGATGCAGCAGCTCAGCCACGTCCATGATATTGAACGGGAAATCCTGTGGCTGCGCCACCGCGCCACCTCCTTACCATCATCTTGAACGATTCGTCTGTCAGCTGGCATTTGCCAGACGCTGGAGCTTGTCCAGCATCAGCTTGGCGCCGGCCCGCAGGATATTGTCATCCCCGGAATAGCCCTTCACATACCACTTGAGGCTTGCTGGCCGCCGCTCGGCGACTTGCTTGAGCGTCTGTCCGCTGCATGTGCCGATGGGCACGATGATTTCCTCGGCTTCTGCCTCGGTCATCAGAGTGCAGATGGTGTCCACGTCCATGTCCTTGGTATAGCTGGCGACATTCGGCTCGTCATATACGAAGGGCAGTTCCGTTTCTACCACAGGCTCTGCAACGGCCTCCGCAGGCTGTTCCACAGAGACTTCCGACGGTGCCGCGTCAGCTACGGCTTCTTCATGGTGAACCACGTCCTGTTCAGGCTGCTGTACGACCACAGGCTCAATGTCGGCCCGTACCGCAGCAGGGTCCGTTTTGACCTGTTCCGCTGCCGCTTGAGGGGCAGTGGCAGGCTCAGTCTCCATAACAGGCGCGGCCGGCTCTGCGTAAGGCGCATCTGCCTTGGGCATCGGCGCAAACTGGATGCCGAAACCGGCGTTAGTCAGCGCCATGTCCAGAGCATCATGCTCCGCGGCCTGGATATACAGGCCGGCAGGCGCGTTTTCCTGCGTCATGGTGGCGATGTAGCTGCTGGCGGGATCGGCATCATCCTTGTCGAAGAACACCTTCGCCTCGATGATCGCCAACTGATCCGTGATGCGCAGCGGTGTCAGCCGTGTGCGCCCGGCAGGGTACTTCAGCCGGAACCAGAGCTTTTTGTACCGCAGCTCCAGCTCATGTCCGCGGGCAGTCTTTTTCAAGAACTTCAGCGGATCGAAGCCGGCAACGCGGTTCAGCTCAGAGATAACGGGGACAGCATTGAACAGAGTGGATTCGGGTACATTCATTTCAAAGGCTCCTTTCTTAATAAAAACACGAGACAAGGTGCGAATTTAACACCCTTGTCTCATTTTCATAAAATATTTACAGTTGTGCTCAGGCACTGCGTTTCTGTACTTTGAACGTATTGACATAGAGTGCGATCCTACGTCCCAGCTGTGTATTGCGCTTCCCGGTATCATCCTTGTGGACAGCCATATAGAGCATACCGATCTGTCCCACTAGAATGACCTTGGCCTTGGCGCGGGTGATAGCCGTATAGACAAGGCTCCGCGTCAGCATCCGGGCATGACTTCTCAGCAGAGGGAATATCACCACATCGAACTCGCTGCCCTGCGCCTTATGGACGGTGGTGGCATAGGCAAGCTCCACATGGCCCATTTCTTCCATAGAATACTCCACGACTCTCGTGGGCGAGAATTGGATCGATATACGCATACCGTCCCGCTCGTCATGGCGGAAGCTGCGGATGAAACCAATATCGCCGTTGGACGCCTTGGTACTGTTCTTGTTCTGCATGATCTTATCGCCTACCCGAAAATAGAGGCTGCCCACCTTCAGGTCGGCTTCCTCCGTCTGTGGGTTCACCAGTTCACGGATCGCTTCGTTGAGTTGGTCAGCAGAAGTCGCGCCGGTGGAACGGAAGGGCGAGAGGATCTGCACACGGTCTACGCCGTATTGCTTCACCTGTGCCAGATAGATATTCCGTATATGCTCGGCGGCCTCCTCCTGATTGGCGCATTTGCAGACAGTAAAATCATTGCCATAGAAAAAGCTGGTGTCATTGTTGTTGATCTTCTGCGCGTTATAGGCGATAAGGCTGTCCTTCTTCTGGCGGAAGATCTCATTGAGCACCGTCACGGGAATCAGCCCACAGTTGATCAGCTCACGGAACACATCACCTGCTCCGACACTTTGCAGCTGGTCTGCGTCGCCTACCAGCAGCACCTTCGTGTCAGGCCCGATACGGGAAAAGAACTTTCGCGCCAGCCACATATCCATCATAGACGATTCATCCACAATGATAAGGCCTGCGTCCAGCATATCCTCTTCACCTTTCCGGAAGCCGCCATCCTCACCAAACAGTCCCAGCAGGCTGTGCAGCGTGCTGGCATTGTTTACGCCGGTACTCTCCGCCATGCGACGGCTTGCCCGGCCGGTGGGGGCTGCCAGCAGGATATTCTCCGATGGCTTCAGCAGCTTGAACACCTCAATGACCGCTTTCAGGACGGTCGTCTTACCGGTACCGGGTGAGCCGGTAATGATGGACAGATCGCTGCGGAATACCATGTGAACAGCCTCCGTCTGCCGCAGAGAGAGCTCGACCCCCAACTGACGCCGTACCCTTGTCAGCAAGTCCTGCACATCCACCCGTTCTACCGGGCGGCAGGGCAGCCTTGCGATGCTGCGGGCGGTTTCATCCTCCTGTGCAAAGGTCTTGACCAGATAATAGTTGCCGTTGCTGTTGATGATCTTGCCTTGTAGCAGCATATCGTCGATCACAGCCTCCAGATCATCCGACTTTACCCGCATCTGCGGAACGGGGATCATGCTGTTCAGAAGCGACATGGCCTCTTTGTGAAGCTGTTCCGCCTCAAGATACAGATGGCCGCCATCACCCTTTGCGCTCTCCAACGCCGCAAATACCGCGCCGCGGATACGCATGGGTGAGTTCAGCGGCCAATTGTTCTTTCGCATGATCGCGTCCACGCGCTTGAAGCCAAATCCGGATATCTGACAGAGTTCGAAGGGGTTATCCCGCAGAATATCCACGCTGTGTGCGCCGAAATGGTCATAAATCTTCGTGGCGGTGGTGGGGGTGATCTGAAAGGGGGCCAACAGCAGCATCAGATCACGAAGTGTTCGGCTCTCGTTATAGGAGGCAATGATCTCCTCCAGCTTTGCCTTGCTGACGCCCCGTATCTCCAGCAGCCTCTCCGGTTCATTTTCCAGCACATGCAGTGTATCTGCGCCAAACCGGTCTACGATCAGCTCGGCGGTCTTGCCGCCAATGCCCTTGATAAGCCGTGAGGAAAGATACCCCTTGATCCCTTCGCGGGTCTGGGGTACGACCTCCTCACATTGTGTTACATGCAGTTGGACGCCGTTCTTGCCCTCTTTCCACTCGCCGTCCAGTATCATGCTGACCTGATCGGTGCGCGGCAGCTCATAGCCCACGGCGGCAAAATGGATCATATTGTCCCGATGCCGGTACGCGCTGCGAGCCTTTTCGGGGATAGAGCGGTCTGAGGTCTTTACGCTGATTACGCTGTACTTGTTGGCAGGGTTATAGAAGATCGTCCGTTCATAGATGCCTGTATAAGCCAACTCATGCAGCCTCCTCTCGTTGTTTTTTCACATAGAAGCGCCGGCTTTCCGAAACAGTGACGTACTGCTCGTAGATGTCCGGGTGCTGCGCCTGCAAACGCTGCAGGTTGTCCTTACTGATGCCGGATTTGCGCACAGGCTTATAGCTGATGCTGTAAGCCGCTTCACGCCCATGGCAGACAGCCGTGCAGCTTCGTCCCATTTCTGCGACGATACGGCCTTGTAGCCGCCGCATTTCCGCTTCGATGCACTCATAATTTCTTTTTTCCACGTTGCGCTGGGTCTGAAGCTCAAGATACCGGGGGACAAGCAATGCCATATTCCCCTCCAGTATCAGCTCCGGTGCCGATGGATCAGCAGGCCCGAAATGGCGCCTGACGCTGTTGAGGATCAGGTCACCGTCCTCCGTGTAGGGAGGCGGCGTACCGGTGAGAATATGGTTCTCCCAGAAATCTTGCTCCAGCGCGATCAGCTCCTCCTCATAGTCCCGGTCACGGTCGATATGACGGATGATAACTTCATCTTCATTGTTGCCGTACAGGCAGCAATAGTAGACCTCGTCAATATTCATCACGGCCATATAGTGCCGCCCCTGAGCCTCATAGTTGAGGGGAACGATCTCCTGTCCGTCCTCAGACCACCAGTGATCCTTTGCATTATAGTTGGTGGTTTTTATTTCGAGGATCGCGGTTCGCCCTCCGGGAAGCTCTACAAAATAGTCAATATCCGCCAGCATAAATGTATACACCGGATGATAAAACATCTTCTTGATCTGGTAGATACGATACCCCGTTTTCACATGGAATATCTCTGCCACCAGATCCTCCAGCAGATGCCCCATCTTCTTGGCTACCCAGTTGCTCTCCGAGTCGTCAAATGGCACGATTTTCAGCTTGTCATAGAAGAGATCCCGTGCCGTAGCAAACGGTGAGATTCCTAATATGGCGGCTGCATCGCTGCCACCAATCCCCCTGCGCCGGTATTCCAGCCAGTCTTTCTCAGGAAGACCCTCCGTGCTGACCAGGACTGACGGCGCATAAGACTCGCTTGCGACTGCCATGGCTATACCCTCCGCTGCCCCGTCTGATGGGGTACAACGCGGGTATAGCTGCGGCGGTATTTTGCCGCCTTCCGCTCCGTTTTCCTGAGTTTCTGCCTGCGCCGGTCTCCTCCTCGATACCGATACCGGCGTGTGCTGTGGTTGTTCTTTCTGCTCATGTGGATGCCACCTTTCAAATATAATCCAAAGCCTTTCGGCATTTGGGCAAATAAAAAAGCGAGAATGACATCCCGATCCTCTTTGGATACTTGCGCCTGCCGATGGCAAGGCCGGTGTCATTCTCGCAGTGGGAACATGATCCCCAATAATAAAAAAAGAGCCAACAAACCACTGCTCTATGGCAGAGTGGTATTGCTGACTTCAATTACAAACTTAACAACGTGTGCGATTCAGAAACGCTCTAAAAATGCCTGTGTAGGCGGTGCACAAAAAACAATTACATGGTGATAGTACCACAATATGTTGTAGTAGTCAAGGAATAATATCGCTCATATAGAGAATTTGAAAAAATTTTCCTCCGCATGTTAAATTAACGCCTCCTGCTTTCTTTTTATTTAGTGTAAGGATAAGCCAATCAGAAGATGACTGGTGCTATTACATGTACCTTGAAAAATGAACAGCCCCACCGGAGGTTATACAGGAGCGGCGGATAGTGTGCGAGAACATAAGGGAGCGCACCCACCGCATAAGTGCCGCACAGCGGCAGCCTGCTAATACGCGGTCGAAGAGAGCGCAGGAAATGGGCCGGCAGGTGGCGCAAAAAGCGATAAGGAGATGTGATATGGATCACTACAAAGATATAGAAGAAATCCCCATGATATTTGGCCCGCGCGAATTGTCAAAGATTTTGGGCATTTCTAAAAATAAGACTTATGAGGTCGTAAACAGGTATGATTTTCCTAAAATCCGAGTTGGCAGAAGAATCATCATCAGCAAAAAGCACTTTTTGGAGTGGATGGATTGCAACTTTGGTAAAGAACGCAACAATACATAAAAGGCACTTTTGTTATTTGCTTTGATTCCTGTTGAGTTTTCCTTCGGAAAGTCGTATAGATATTATGTGTGGAAAAACCTAAAGGTTTATATCCCACATGGTACGATTTGTATGCCTGTACGACAGTAAGGAGGATCAATAAAAGTATGGGCAAAAAGAAAGCAAATGGAGAAGGATCCATTACAAAACGCAAAGATGGCCGCTACATGGGACGCTATACAGTGGAAAGCAAACGAAAAGCGGTCTATGGCGATTCTTTCGAGGAGGTGAGGCAGAAACTCAACGAGATACTGAACGAGATTGCAAAAGGTGCCTACGTAGAACCCAATAAATACAGTGTGGAAAGATGGCTACGAGAATGGTTGGAGTTATATGCCCTGCCAACGGTGAAGCGGTCAACATACATCTCCTATGAAGGATATGTACGGATACACCTTGTCCCGGAGATAGGGCAAATAAAGCTGACATCTTTGAGCACCAGGGATCTCCAGAAGTTCTTTAAGAAAAAAGCCGGTACAGAAGAGAAGAAGGGGTTAGCTCCGAAGACGTTGCGGAATATTTACAATATGCTTCATTCTGCATTAGACCAAGCAGTTGCTGACCACAAGATTCTTAGAAATCCGACTTTGAATGTCAAATTGCCAAAGGTAAAAACCAAGGAGAGGCGTGTTCTCACTGTGGAAGAGCAGGCGGCGCTACAGGAGGCTGTAAGCCGAGCTGATGAACTGCATGCCTATGGAATAACCTTTGCAGTCAGCACCGGGGTTCGTTTGGGTGAACTGCTTGCCTTACGCTGGAAAGATGTGAATGAAAAAGAACATTACGTCTACGTCAGGAGAACACTGGGCAGGCTGCAGAAGGTTGATGGAAAGGGACGTCTTATGAAAAAAGAAAAAGGCGTTCCTTCGACGGAAATTGTTGTACGTTCCCCAAAATCTGAATTATCCATGCGAAAAATACCATTGTTCGATGAGTTGTGGAACGACTTGATGGCATACAAAGAAAAACAGAACGCTCTAAAAGATGCACTTGGATCAGAGTATCAGGATCAGGGCTATATTTTTGCCACGCCACTGGGCCATCACAACGATCCAAAAGTCTACCAAACGCTTTTTAAGCGCATAGTCGCCGATGCCGGAATCGAATCTGCGAACTTCCATGCGCTGCGTCACCCGTATGTCAAGCACACGACAAAAAATATTTTCTGCAAAAGCAGAAATCCCAAACCACCAACAAGTGAAGTGACCCCAAAAAGTTAGACAATATTCTGAAGTGAAAATTGTTCAAGCAGCCGAAAGGGCTTGCTGTCTGTGAAGAGCAGGCGGCAAGCCCTTTAGCTTTGTCTTGATGCGGCGGTTGTTGTAGTAATCTAGATATTCGATCAGTTCCAGTTTGAAGTGTTCCATG